>Ga0172373_10008177_pt1 | contig 13328 bp, 10 predicted proteins | sample Lak10m_2_FD_114546 | JGI IMG/M metagenome (GOLD analysis project Ga0172373, IMG submission 114546) | Freshwater microbial communities from Kabuno Bay, South-Kivu, Congo - kab_092012_10m | ecosystem: Environmental > Aquatic > Freshwater > Lake | place: Democratic Republic of the Congo... | reverse complement strand
GGCAAACATCCTTTTGCGAGAGGCAAGCGTTACAGCAACCGAAAATACGCTATTGGCAGCGGTTCTGGCAAAGGGCACAACCATCATTCGCAATGCTGCGGGTGAACCCCATGTACAAGACCTTTGCCGAATGTTGATTGGCTTGGGCGCACAGATTGAAGGGGTTGGCTCCAATCAACTCACCATCGTCGGGGTGGATAGGCTCAAGGGGGGGAGTGCCGTAGTGGGCGCAGACTTCATGGAAGTGGGAAGTTTCATCGGTGCGGCGGTCGTCACCGGAGGAAGCCTCACCATTCGCCAGGCAGACCCCCAACATTTAGATATGGTACGGATTGCTTATGCGCGTTTAGGAGTATCCGTCGAGGTACACGGGGAAGATGTGATCGTTCCTGCTCAACAAGATTTGAAGATGCTCCCTGATTTTGGGGGCAAGTTGCCTGTTATAAAGGCGCAACCGTGGCCCGCCTTCCCACCTGATTTGATGAGCATCGCCCTGATGATCGCCACCCAAAGTGAGGGGCATGTGTTGTTTCACGATTGGATGTACGAGAGCCGTTTCTTCTTCACCGATAAGCTAGTTCAGATGGGAGCAAGAATCACCCTGTGTGATCCTCATCGCGTGGTTGTGCAAGGTGCAACTCGCTTGAAGGGTGGGTTGTTGTTAGAAAGCCCGGATATTCGCGCGGGGATGGCATTATTACTGGCGGCATTGGCGGCGAAAGGGGAATGTCGCATCTCGAATATCCACCAAATTGAAAGAGGCTACGCCTTTGTTGAGGAGAAGCTCCGCCGTTTAGGTGCCCAAATCGAGCGAGTCAGTCTGCCTGATTAGGTCTCTTGAGCCGCCTCTCGTCCCCATTTCGTGTAGTAATTCCCATTCTGTCCAAGTATTCGAGATAGGCGAGTGCGTACTTTCGGCTAGTTTGAAGGTGGTCGCGCACGTCTGCTACGCTGAAGGTGGGGTGAGTTTGTGCCAGTTGGTGGATGCGCTCTAGTAACGCAATATAAGCGGTATGGGACAAGATCAAATTAGAGTGAATGAACACCACCGCTCGGCTATGAGTGAGATAGTCGAGGGTTGGTTGTGTTAACCCCATTCCGATGAGGGAAGGCAGGTCAGGGGGGCTAAACGGTTGTTGATCCAACCATGCTAACGCCTGTGCTGTGCGGTGTTGCAATTCGTCGGATATTCGCACTTGGTGCTTGGCGAGCGTCACCCATCCTTCGGGAGTTTGCATCAGGTCATGGGATGCTTGATGTATGGCAACCATAAGCATTTCCATATCGATGTTGAGCATGGACATTAACACGTGTGGTTTCATGCCGAAATAATGTGGGTTCTCGTGTAAGAATGTTTTCACCGTGCTGGTGATGCGCTGGGCGACTTCCTGCACACGCGCGGTTGACACATAGCGGTCTTTCGCAAGTTGTTGAACGTGATCTGTTTCCGTCAACTGAGTCAAAAGATGTGTGAGATACGTCGCAGGTATATTTGTTCGCATAGTCAGTGAAAATAAATTAAAATCATCGGCATGCGAGAGAACATGCTGCAACCATTCTTGATCCGTTCTAAGTGCGACGTCTTCCAATTTTTGCCACGCCACTATATTTTGTTTGCGATAGCGAAAACTCGGTAACGGATCAAGAATGATTCCTCCCCCCACTGTTTCAGAAGGTGAAAGTAAGCGTATCACAAAACGATCCCCTCGCAACATCACCGCCTCATCGCGTAAGTTCAATTGTAAACAAGCCGATTGACCTGTTGGAATGATCCCTAGATGAGGAGCATGTATGGTAGCAATCACCTTTGAAGTCCCGACAAACAAGCGCACTTGCTCTCCGTGTTTTAACGGGCGCGTGACATGGGCTAACTGTTGGTAGTAGACATCACATAGCAAGGTGGGTTGGATGGTTTGAGGGCGGATCAATACATCCCCGCGGTGGATTTGATCGGTATCGACGTTCGATAAATTCACCGCCAAGCGATCCCCAACTTGCCCCACACTGATAACTTGGTTATGGCTCTGAAGTTGGCGTATCCGTGCCGGCAGTCCGCTGGGGGCGATCAAAACTTCCGCACCTACAGCGAGTGGTTCACCGTGCAAGGTGCCCGTTACGACGGTGCCGTATCCTTTGAGGTGGAACACACGGTCAATGGGCAAGCGTAGGTGGGTCATACCATCCGCTGGAGCGAAACGCTGTGCCATGTTTAACAAATGGGTTTTAAGGTCATCCAGTCCTCTACCGGTCACCACAGATGAATGAATGATCGGGAAGGGTGGCAAGCCTGCTTGCTGGAGCAGATTGCGAATATCGTGCTCAATCCATTCTAGCCACGCCGCATCATCAATCAAATCTACTTTAGTGAGGGCTATCACACCTTGTTGTATACCCAACAGGCTCAAGATATGAGCATGCTCAATGGTCTGGGGCATGATGCCTGCGTTGGCGTCAACCACCAACAACGTCCCCTGAACCTCGCTTATGCCAACCAACATATTATTTAAGTAATCACTGTGGCCTGGCACATCCACAAAACTGATGACGGTTTCCGCTATTTCCGTCCACGCATACCCTAGATCAATCGTCATCCCTCGTGTTTGCTCTTCTTTCAGGCGGTCAGGATGCTTGCCTGTCAAAGCATGAATGAGCGATGATTTCCCGTGATCGACGTGCCCCGCTGTCCCTACAATGAACATGATTACGATTAGCTGGACTCACCATTCAATCGCAGGTCGGGTGCACTGGGAACAATAGATGCTGGGTTTGAATTGCGGTTATTGCCCAACAAGAGGGTACTGCGCTTAGTAGGAGCATCGTACTCGCTCAATAAGGACTGAAACGTGTCCCGCTGCTGGGTCAAGTGGGCGCGTTCTAGTTGCCATAACTTCTCAAGGTTTTCTTCTAAAATGGGAATCTGTTTCTCGACTTGGTTCATTCGCTCCAAAGCCTTATCAAAAGTTTTGTCGTGGTTACGCCAAATTTCATCGTTGGTCACGGTGAATTGCTTAAAACGACGTTGATCTTCGGTTCGCCAATCGTTCCATTCCTGACGAAAGCGTTCCTCGCTGAGGCGTTGCATTTCTGCCACTTCATTGATGCGCCGTTCCAGGCGATCGCCTAAGCGTTCAAATTCATCCAAGACACGCTTCATTTCTCGATAGGTTTCTGACCATTGTTCAAAGCGATCTGAGTATTGTTGTATCTGGGTTTCATAGGTTGTAACGCGACCCAATAATTCATTCAGGCGGACTTCCTGTTGTTGAACCACTAAGTTACTTTGGTCAATGAATTGTTGAATTTGCTCGCGCCGCTCCACCTCTGAATTGAACAATTCGGTCAACCTGCGTTCATTGCGCAGTGCCAACTCTTCAATTAGGTTAATGCGCGGACGCACACCGTCAAATTGTTTTTGGAGTTCAGGAAAGTCAGTTTGAATTTCAGAAAGGCGACGGTTATCTTGCCGGCGCTGCTCCTCAATGAAGGCAATTTTGCGCTCTGGTTCGCTCAGTCGCTTTTGCAAGTCGTCCAGTTGTAGACGCAAGCTCGCCAAATCTTGACTTGCACGTTTGCGCTCTTCACCAAAAGCGGGAAGGTCTGTTAACAATCCCTCCAGCTGAATGACACGTTCCCCCAATTCACGAATAGGGCGTGCCAAAGCCTCACGCGCGATCTCTTGGCGTTTATCCTGTTCTCGCTCTGCATTCAATCGTTGCGCCTCGATACGCTCGAGAAGCTCGCGCATCTCTCTCCTAACATTTTCTGAAACATTATCTGGGGCGAGACGGCTCTTATGAAAGTTTTCTGACTGTGATCGCGTTTGATCAGATTCGACGGAATTCACTCTCTTTACTAGGGAGTCGATCGTCTGCTCTTGCGAGTGGAGCCTCTCTTCCAAGCGGGCAATTGTGTTCTTGTCTTTACGCCGTTCTTCATCCAACCATTCAATTAACTTCGACGCTTGATTGATGTCCACATCAAGTACCTCAAATTAAGGTTTAACAAATCTTATCTGGTAGTATAACATAATTTTGGGCGGGATGAGCAAATCACAGGATGTTGCTGGATTACCTGACTTCAGTCATGTGATAGTAAAAAAGGTTTGTTACAATGCTAGTAATTTAGACTGACAAATGAATAGGCAGGTATAGCATGAGCGAGACACTCCTGAATGGTAGATATAGACTAAAAGCGCAGCAAGGCTCGGGCGGGATGGCGGTCATCTACAGGGCAATTGACCAAGAATTAGATCGCGTAGTGGCAGTGAAGATTCTTCGTCCCAGCTTGACCCCCAATCCTGAAATTTCTAAGCGGTTTCGAGATGAAGCGAGAAATGTAGCACGTTTGACTCACCCCAATATTGTTACGCTTTACGATGTGGGTACTGATGGGCAAACGCTCTATATGGTGATGGAGTTCATCGATGGGTCTGATTTAAAGAAACTCATCCGTGCCGAAGCACCTTTTAACTATGATCTTGCGGTGAAGTTTGCCATTCAAATTTGTGCTGGGATTGGTTATGCACACCGCAACAACCTGGTTCATGCTGATGTTAAACCGCAGAATGTCTTGTTAACCTCGCAACGCATGGTTAAAGTGACGGACTTTGGCATAGCGCAGGCAATGAGCGATGCAACGCTACACGGCGAAAAACAGGATATTGTGTGGGGTAGCCCACATTACTTCGCACCCGAACAGGCGCAGGGCGACCGCCCAAGCCCGTCCTCTGATGTGTACTCAATTGCTGTTGTCATGTTCGAAATGCTAACAGGTCAACTTCCGTACTTGGGTTCCAATCAACAGGAATTGGCAATGGCACACATTAAGGCAGAGATTCCTCATGTCAAGGACTATGTCCAAAATATTCCGGATAATTTGGATAGAATGATTCATCGAGCGATGAGTAAAGACCCATCCCAACGTTTTCGAAATGCCGATCAATTTGGTCAAGTGTTGGCGGGGTATCGTGACGTGGCGCAACAACAGACATTAGCCACAACCCCACCCAGTGGCATCGCTACACCGTCTCCGTTGCCGAGCGTTCCTCAATCAGCTACAAACCGACCCTTGTATAATAACCCAATACCGTCTGCTAACCCTTTCTCGACGCCTACTCAACAAGTTAGTGCTGCCCCAGAAGCACCCTCCGCTCCAGTCTATGGCAAGCCGTCTAACCCACGCTTTGCCAGCGAAGCCTATAATAAACCAGCGTATGGGACAGCACCGGAAGATTTGAGTGCGTATACGACCAACCCCCAACTGCAACGCACAACAGGGATTCCTGCGCAACCTGAGGGAAGTGGCTTGGATGTCGTCACCATTATCTTGGCGTTCTTGGCATTTGTGGCAGTGGCATGTCTCATCCCACTCTATATCCTGTTGGCACAAGCGTACCTGTAGGGGTGCGCCTTGTTACGGGGCGGTCATGCGAAGTGTGACCGCCTCCATTTTTTAGCGCGGGCAAGGTGACTTAATTCCAGCTGAGGTAGTAAATCTAACCGAAAATACAACTCGACTTTTGCCAAGCAAACTTGTTGACTTTCTCAACTCATTTTGACCATCCGTGCTATACTAAACTAGGCTTTGGGGTCCGTTATAAGAAGGAGTTTTAACTGTGAATAACCTGCATGATATGATAATTAATGCACAAGGCACTTTACTCGGATGGATGGAACGTGTGCCGGGTTTGAAGGATTATATTGATCGGGCAGAACGACGTAATGCTGATACCACGCTACGTGAATATCTGGCGGATCAATTCACCAACCGATTGTCGCGCTTTCAGAATTTAGAACTTTCACTGATAAATCATGGTGAACTTGCTCAAATGTCCGAAATGCGCCAAGTTAAAACGAAATTGCAATCCCACATAGATCGAGTTCGCGCTGCCACACCCGGCTATTCTGGCTTATTCGCAAGCACGAAAATTGAGGCAGTTGAGCTTGACCAACTCTATGCCTTTGATGAAGCCCAAGTGCGCTACCTTGATTTGTTCGACCAAAAGCTAACTGCCTTAGAAGAGGCAATGCAATCTAAAGACGGAATTGAAAGTGCCCTACAAGACCTTTACGGATTGGCAAACGAAGCGATGCAAGCCTTTCAATTGCGCGAAGATGTTCTCACACAACTCAATCAAAAGTTTACCTCAAAGGAGTAGTTAAACATGGCACGCATCATAGATGTTATCGATCACCCCAATGTAGGCGACCAAGAATTAACCTGGCGTGAACCTCAAGCCGGTGGTGGAGATTGGCGAATGGGATCGCAGGTGATCGTGCAAGAAAGTCAAGCTGCGGTCTTCGTGCGGGAAGGGCAAGTATTGGATACACTTAGCCCTGGGCGACATACCTTGACAACCGCGAACCTTCCTATTTTGTCCGCTGCCATTGGCATGGTGACAAGCGGGCGGACTCCGTTCACTGCTGACCTATATTATGTAAACCTCAAAGACCTTCCCCAAGTGGGATGGGGCACCAATCCACCGTTCGTACTTGAAACGCCTGGCTATGGTCGTGGCGTGGCATTGTTGATTACTCACGGAATCATTGACATTAGTATCATGAGTCCCTCACTATTCGTGAAACAGTATGGCATTGGTAAACCTGCCTTGTATGTGGATGATTTGCGCGAACGGATGCAGTCCATGTTGCTGGGTGAAATTGCAACCTTGCTTGCTAATTCAGGCGCAAAGAGCGTGATGGATGCCAATCGCCTGTTGAGTGACTTAGAAGGCGCGGCACTCTCAAAGCTAAACGATCAGTTTGAAGCCATTGGCTTGCGCATCAAGGCGTTTGAATCTAAACCCTTCACCGCTAAAGATGCATCATTAGATGAATTGGCAAACTATATCAGTGCAGAAGCACTTGAGCGCATTGAGCGTTTGGAACGCTTAAATATAGCTCGTGATGCCGCCAATAATCAAAGTCTCGGTGGGGCACTTGCCGGTGCGGGAGTGGGGTTGGGTGTTGGGCAACAAATTGGTGCAGCAATGGGAATGACAGACCCCAATGCCAATTCCCAATTGCAACAGCAACTCCAACAACAGCAACTGATGATGCAACAGATGATGATGCAGATGATGCAAAACCAACAGCAAGCGCAAGCTGCTCCTCAACCTGTTGAGCCTGCTGCAACAGAAGCAAATGCTACCCCTCAAACACGCGCCGAAGTCCAAGCAATTTTAGATGGACTGGATGTCAAACTCATGAATGGCGAAATCTCTGAGGCGATCTATACCAAGATGGTCGCCAAGTGGGAAGCGCGTCTTGCTGAACTATAGCATTAATGTAGGGTAAAACTCTTTTCTCGTCCCAAGTCAGATACTGTAATCGTAGCAACATGAAAGGCGGTTTCAGTATCTGAAGTGCGCCAGCGCGTTCCATCACGAGCATCGTACCATCCGCACAGAACCTGGTAATCCCCTTGAGGTAGAAGGGTCATTTGATCGAGCCGATAGACAAGTGTCATGGTCGAGTCGGTCATGGTGGGAACAGGAAAAAGGTCGTCTTGCTTCCATAACGGGCTACCATTTAAGAGTGTCGTATCATTCACAAGATGCACAAATGTTTTGGCATGTGCATCAAGTTCCTGAAGCATGTCCCATTTTAACAGGACATAAATCTCTCCAGTGGGTTGGGGGGGGAGAATCACCTCGTAACCCTGCAGGGCAACCTTATCCGCGAAGGGGACGGGGGGAATCTGTTGAGATAGCGGAATGGGCGAGGTGCGATATTGTTGTACCCGTAAACCGCTAACGTTGGTGTCAATCACCTTCGTGAGGTGAGTCCCCATCCAGTTTTCGACCACGCCGTAATTTGCCCAGTCGGTAAAGCCCTGCGCAACAAGCCACACACGCGAATGATCTTCGGCGATGTTGCTTAAAGTCTGTTCGATTTCTTCGATAGGTTGATCGGGTTCGGCGGGTAAAGCGGTTTCTGCTGTTGGCACATTTTCAACCACATGATAGTAGTATCCAAAGGCAGCATCTGCAGCAGTTTGAATCACATAGTCATCTTGTGCAGTGGTGTGCGCCCTTAAATAGCGTGCCAAATTCTTCCAATCATGGGACTTTGTGTAATCCCTCATGAAATAGGACAGACTGAATACGCTTAGGACAAGCCAAACGCTCGCAATCGTTAATCCAACAATTCGCTCAAAGTATCGCTTGGATTGTGCCCCATCGACCATGAAGCTGGCAATCACAATCAACAGAATGGGAATAATGCCAAGTATGTAACGTGGTTCCCACACATTTAATTTTAGGCTCACGCCCATCAACGCCAAGACCGGGATGGTCAGCATTGCGGTGCAAAACCGTGCCGCCATCGGATGCGTGCGGAACTGCAACCATAAACCAAGGCAGAGACTGACCAAGACAAATGTGCCCACCCACAAGCTCGGCAAATTTGCTGGAAGAAAACCGAATGCCAATACGTTTGGAAAATATCCCAGCAGTTTATCCAACCGAAAACCGCTGGTTGTGCCCCCATACCCACCCCCACTCAATAAACGCGGTTGTAAATACCAGGGTGCAAGTAGTAACCCAATAGAAATATACGCTCCCAACGGCATGAGCAACCTTCGGAATTGTTTCCTAGCATTCCAAACCATGCCGACGAGTAGCGCACCGAGCATGAAAAAATCTAAGTAATACAAGTAGCTAGAGATGGTGGCAACAATAATAAACGCCAACCACTTTATCCAAGTTGAGTCTTCGTAAGCGCGTATTCCCAACCACAGGCTCAACACACTGAGGCTTGACCAAAGCGCATAATTCCGCACATCTTGGGAATGCCAGATTAAAAAAGGATGGATTGCCCAAAGGATCGCCACCAGCAACGCAACTGAGAATTTCCGTTGGGTTAGTTGTAATGCCAAGCGATAAGCAAACAATGCGCCCAGCGAATTGAGTAGAGCGGGCAACCAGCGCAACGCGACTTCACTTGTGCCCACCCACTTTCCCCACTGATGGTACGCAAGATACGCCCCCAGCGGTTGCGGATCAATCGTAAGCTGGTCACGGATAGTCTGAGAAACTGGTTGCATCACCCAATACTGAACGGTGAACGCTTCATCCCCACGATAGGGTGACTTCCCAATTTGAAAGCTACGCAGGAAAAAGCCGAACGCAAAGACGAGGCAGAGTAACCCAAAACGTTGCTTAAAGGGCACAGCGTTAACGAGCCTGCTTTTTCAAAATCTGGTCATCAAGTTGTGCAATCTGCTCCACCGTCAAGGGGAGATTGCCGTTCTTCGCCGTTGGAAATGACCGCAAGTAATTCTTGAGGCTTTTGGGATGGTGTTCATCGGCAAAGACAATCGGCAGCGCGTTGTTTTGTTCATCAAGCTCGACTTGGGTACTCAAGAACACCACGATAGGCTTGATCTCGCAATTTGGTGCGATCGGCTTTAACGCCTTTTGAACAGATTCCATTGCAAACACGGCTTGGTCGTAAGGGAAGCCTAAGCCATCCATCCGCATTAAGCCTAGAAACCGCTCCATGAACCCGCGTACCTGCTTCCATTTTCTTCCATTGATGTGAATCCGCCCACTTTGATACAACGTGACCAATACGAATATACCCTGTGGAGAAATTAAAAGATGCTTGCAAGGTAAGTGGTAGTAGTGATAAAGGACGCTCTTGGTGCTAATCCCTTTTAGCCCGTTCCGAATAACATGTTCGGGACGAGGTTCGCGTACCCACGTGTTGGTCATGCGAACAGCATAGAGCGCAACGATCAAGCCAATCGGTAACACAAATGTTGGCAGGACATCCAACCACGCCAAATTATCTGACGCAAAACGATCCCCCAAAAGGGGACGCATGGTGACGAATAACCCGAACAACCATATCCCCATACTAATGACGAAAGCATATTGCGCGAACGAACGGTTCCGTCGCACGAGACGCTCATTAATTTCTACGCGCATGTTGTTTTGTCCATTATCGAAATGAGATGAACGCCCTAATTGGAGCGTTCATCAAAATTGGGTAAACTCAATTGGGGGTAAAGTACGACAATAAACCACCACGTATCACTTCAGCACACACTAAATTGCCCATTTGTTGCGAGGGTAGGAACTCCCATAACTTTGGAGACCCATGTGCCAAGCCAACAACTGCCTTCGCTTGTTCATCAAGAGCTGGGGTGACGCAGTGGGTCACAGCACCAGCTAGGTCTGGAGTGATAACTTGCCCGATTTTATTCATGAACGTGATGTCATAGACGATACCGCGAGAATTGCTGCGTCGAGTGTATCCTGCGGGAACGAGCGGTGAATGCCACGATTCAAGTTCTGCACAATTTGCCTGTACTTCCCCTTTGAGGGTGATTAACAAATCGGTTTGATCGTAAAACAAGGTTGGGCAACCATTGTAGTTGGTGAGCACATCGGTACCACTGGGAGACGGATTGGATTGCTCAAAACGGTACGCTTCTGCAACGCGACTGTTGGCAGTGGTTGCTCGCGCTGTTATGCGTGCAATCCCACCCATGTTGATTGAAACGGGGCTAGACCCATCTGCGGGCCCTAGGATTTGTGCGGTGGTTAGGTTAGTCAAATCGAAGCGTAATCCAGGTGTCCACGCCCAATAACTCAGGAGAGACGAACCTTGGCGGTCAGCAAGGAACTGCACACCTACTGGCAAATAGAACCCAATCCAGATGATGGACGAGTTGATGACAACAGGGTTCGAAAAACTCACCTGATGAACACCTGAAGCGTTAATGCGTGTTTGTGTTGAGGCAACAAGTTTGGCATCAACGGGAGACCCACCATTGGAATCCTCGTAAATAACCACGTCGGCTATTTGATTGTCAGCTGGCAAGAAGACATCAATCGCCACCCAGTCAATCACGGCGGGTAGGCGTAGACTGGTGGGGGTCAAGTCAAAGCCATTCATTATTAAAGTAGGCTCGCCTTGCACAAACCATACACTGCTACGGGAGCCAGCATTGTTGTTCAACGCAATAGAGATGCCGGAACTTTGTGCCATTGCCGGTTGAATTGCTAGGGTCAGAATCCATACACTAAATATCCATGCTGTCCATTTACGACTGAAAATGATCTTCATCTCCATTACCTTTTTCATTTATTTTAGGTGTATGGTTGGTATTTTAAGGACAACCTGTGGCTTGGTCAAGCGAATGAATCCAACGAATCACCTATGTTACGCCACTTGTATATGGTTATGCCGCGAATAGAAGATTAAAATGTTCAAGTTTGGAACTAGAACGGAGCCTAAGGAATGCAGGAATTTGCTTTTCTGTTGGTGATAATGTTGCTGGTGATGGGTGGATACTGGTCGTTCTTTGTCTATCCCAGACAACGCGAATTTACCAAACGACAGAAATACGTCCGAAGCCTTTCACTCGGTGATGAAGTTGTCACTTTTGGGGGGATGATCGGAAAAGTCGTCGAGATTGATGGATCGAATAGAATCGCGAAGGTTGAGATTGCCGATGGTGTGATCGTTCGTTTTGTGATTGCCTCCATCGTCTCTGAATATGATCCAGAAAACTCAACGAAGTACCGCCTTTAAGTGAATAATTCACCTCAACTTGAAAGGAAATATCTAGGATGAAGCGTCATTATGGCTGGCTCATCACCATCTTAATCGTGCTTGCGATATGTACTTGGATCGCGTTGCCCATTTCCAACGGCACTTCTTTTGATTTCAACAATGATGAGGAAGCGGACTGGAAAATTCATCAACCATTAGGTTTAGATTTGGTGGGAGGACTACGAATACTGCTACAGGCACAAGTTCCTGCAGGGTCGTATTCCCCGGATGAGCTGAAAGAGACCGCGAATAACATTTCCCGCCGTGTAAACTCGCTCGGCTTGAGTGAAGCCACGGTTCAGTTACAGGGAGAAAGCCGCATCCTGATTGAATTACCCGGCGTAACCGATCCACAAGAAGCCGTGGCAACCATTCAACAAACGGCTTTGCTGGAATTTGTTGACTTCAGCGGGTTGGGCGTACAGGTGGCGCAATTAGAAGGGCAAACAATCCTCACCACCAAACAGTTGGAACTTCAACAGGCTCGCTCAGAATTTGAAGGTGTCGAAGCCAACGCCGCACCTGTTGGAATCGTCAATCCACTGACGGGTTTGCCGTTTGAAACGGTTGTGACGGGGGCAGCTTTAGCAGCGGCAGCTGAACAATATGATACCCAAACCGGGCAATGGAATATTGTTTTTGAGCTAAACGAGACGGGATCCGATATATTTGGACCCTTCACCGCAGAACATGTTGGCGAACCTATGGCGATCGTATTGGATGGCGAGGTACTTTCGGCGCCGGTCATTCAAAGCCAGCTGACCGATGGAGGACGCATCACAGGTGACTTTGACCAAATCTCAGCTCAGCGTCTTGCCTTGCAACTACGCTCAGGTGCTTTGCCGTTGCCACTTGGCGAAGAAAGCACCGAAATTGTGGGTGCAACTTTGGGGCAAGAATCTGTTCGATTGAGCATTCAAGCCGGCATCATTGGGGTCATGATTGTCTTGTCATTCATGTTGATTTACTACCGTTCAATGGGCATCGCCGCTGACCTTGCTTTGCTAGTATTTATCGTATTGAACTTGGCGTTGTTCAAACTGATTCCCATCACGCTCACTTTGCCCGCGATTGCTGGCTTCTTGATCTCCATCGGAACGGCAGTGGACGGCAACATCTTGATTTTTGAGCGCATCAAAGAAGAAGTGCGCATGGGCAAACCACTCAATCAGGCTTTTGAAATGGGCTTTGATCGTGCTTGGGCATCCATACGTGATTCCAATACGTCGACCATCATCATTTGTGCTATCTTGTTTTTCTTCGGACAAACGCCTGGCGCAAGCATTGTTTCGGCATTTGCAGTGACGTTGGCGTTAGGGTTGGTGCTAAACCTTTTCACCGCTATCATCGTCACCCGTACTTTTCTTTCCTTCATTATGGGATCTGCCTATCACTACATCGAGAAAAACGCTTGGACGCTAGGGGTATAGAATCATGTTTCAATTAGTTCAAAGACGCAGATATTATCTAATTGCCTCCTTGATTTTGGTTCTAGTGGGGCTGTTAATGATGTCCTATTCCATTTTCACAACCGGCGCGCCCTTTCGCTTAAGCATTGAATTTGTCGGCGGAAGCATCTATGACCTCAAGTTTCAAGCCGAAACCACAGAACAGGCTATTCGTGAGGTGTTTGCTCAGTTCGGACAAGATGACATCATCGTGCAAAAAGTAGTGCGCTTAACCGATGAGAAAGATGAAAATCGTTGGTCGGTTCGTTCTGACTTTGTTGACACCCAAACCAGCGACCAGATCATTGATGCTTTG
>Ga0172373_10008173_pt1 | contig 13332 bp, 2 predicted proteins | sample Lak10m_2_FD_114546 | JGI IMG/M metagenome (GOLD analysis project Ga0172373, IMG submission 114546) | Freshwater microbial communities from Kabuno Bay, South-Kivu, Congo - kab_092012_10m | ecosystem: Environmental > Aquatic > Freshwater > Lake | place: Democratic Republic of the Congo: South-Kivu... | reverse complement strand
TATATGACCTTGAATATCACCATCAAGCTCATTTAATGCTGATTGAACATCAGTCGCCGCAATACCGCCAGCAGGGGTGTTAGGAATATCCCCCGCGTTGAAGAGTCTGGCGAATGTGACGGCAGTGGTACCTACCGTAACCGTTCCCGTATTGCTGACGGCCCAGAGTACGTTCTGCGTGCCTTCCTGCACTTTGACAGCGGTACCGGGCACCGCGTCGCGTGCGCCGTCCCAGTCTGGCTCACGCAGCCACGCAGTGGCGCTAGCCGCGTAGATACCGTTCTCGGCCCCCGCTGTCTGGTCCTTGACCAGCACTCGGTCGCCCGCCGCGAGCGCAACGTCGTCCACCGTTTGTAGACCTGATAGCGTGATGTTGGCTGTCGTGGCCACGCGAACGGGGGCCTTCAGCCCCAGCTCACCTACGAGTCCATTTATGCGGTCTACTTGCTGTACCATGTAACCTCCAAAGTTCTGGCAATACTATGCACTTTTCCCACGGAGAGCAACCCCTACTCGGGCCTTGGTTTACCCGCCACCAGCGCGGATATTACGCTAATGCCCTCAACGTCCCCATTCTCGATTGCGATGATACCCTCGATTGTGGTATTCACCTGCCCCATGGGTAGGTGTAGGGGCGCCGCCAAGGCGTTTGTAGTTGCCTTCCACGCTGCGAAGTCTGCCTCGCCTTGGCGCACCTGCTCTCCCGCTTTGTAGAGGTCCGCGAAGAAGCGCAACCCCGCAGGGCCCGAGTACCCAAAGGAGTCGCCCGTGGCAGCGCCGACGGCAGCCCCGACTTCGCGCAGCAGCACCATCTGGCCGAAGAGGTAATTAGTCTGCTCCTGCCCTACTTGCTTCAGCAAACACGCCACGTCATCGTTATCGCAGCCACCCTTCAGCAATTCTTTCAACGCCACGGCAAACAACACGGGCAACGTGTTCAAGATGAGCATATCCGCCGCGAAGGCGCCGACCTGCGCGGGGTCGCTGAACTTGGTACGGCGGTACGCCTCCACGTTCAGATTGTACGTCGCGCTGAAGTAGCTGTAGAAATTAGTGAACAGCTTGTTGATTGGGCTACCGCGCTGCACACGCGCCAAGTCTTTAAGCTGTCCGCCTGACTGCGCATCCAGCACTGCTTGGTCAGCCATAGCTGCGGCCCTCTCTTCGATGGCCGTGCGCTCTTGCTCACTCGCAGCGTTCTCGAGGCCTAACTGCGCTACCGCTTTTTCATAGGCCCCGTGCCAAGTCGGGATGTCCACCGTGCGTTGCATCTTGGCAATCATCCAGAAGAAGCTGGCCTGCACGTTGGACACCTTCTCACCCACGCGGACTGTGTTCAGGATTTCGTTGATTTCGCGCGCCATCGTGCGGTTGCGGTCGCGCAGCAATTTCGAGCGCTGTTCTGCGAACTCGGTAGCAGCCATCGGATTGGACAGGTACTTCTTCACGCCCAGCGCGGTCCACTTACCGCCGACGCGTACCCAGCTCTGCGCCAAACCGGAGGGTTGCAGCATGGCGGTCGTTACGCGCCAGCCCATACCCACAATCGTAGACCCGGTGCGTAGGCGGTTGATTGCCCGCTCGATGCTATTAGAAGCCCCCGCGTCTCCCGCCGCGACGTCCTCCACGAGCTTCTTCATCTCGCGCAGCACCTCGGGGCCATAGCTATCCCGCACGGCGCCGTCGAGCGCGCGTAGCACGCGGTTCGCGTCGACCACCCAGCGCTGCCAAGCCAAGCGGTGCGTCACTTCGCCGACGTGCTGAGAGATGACATTGAAGCTCAGCAGGATAGGACGGTCAACAACTTGCTCCGCACGTTTCTGCGTGTAGCCATTGCGGGTGCCTGCGTTGCCGAAGGCGCCCTTCATACCCATGCGCAAAGTGGCAGCGGCTTCTAAAGACTCCGAGCGGGTGCTCAACTCGGCGTCGTACTTGGCGGGGAAGTAGCCACCTCGATAAGTTCCGAACTTGGTCTCCACCACGGCAGCGTCGACCCACTTTGGCTCTTTGCCCGTGAGGTCACGTTCCATCTCGGCGACTGCCGGGCGGAACGAGCCGATGTAGTCCCACGTTCCTTGAACGAAGTCCCAGTCCTGCTTGTCGAGCGTAGCTAGGATGGCTTGCGCCTCCGCTTCGGTCAGCGAGCGTTTACCCGTCAGGCCTCCGTCCATCAAGCGCTGACGGTTCCCTTCGTTACCCCAGTTCATCGCGAACATGATGCGCTCTTCGTAAGACATGCTGAGCTTCGTACCCGGGACGATTGTGCGTTTCACTTTCAGATGCCCGCGCACACCACCCATCTTTTTGCGGATAGGAGTGAACAGCTCCGCCATCTTCTCCGCGGCTTGCGCACGCATAGCTGTTTCGTTGTCGCCAGCCTCGTTCATTGGCCTGATGAGCAAGTCCCACATCGTACCGCCGTCTTTGCTGCCATCCATCTCGCGAACGAGGGAAGCCACCTTACGGTGCTCCGCTGCGAAACCACGTGCCAGTTGCCCTAAGCGCCCCACCACGTCGGAAGGGGTCGCGCGTTCTTCCACCGTGCGGTTCGCATTCACCTCGATAGAAGCTACAGCTTCCGCGATGCGCTGCGCAAAATCGCGCTCGTCCTTAGCGGTCAGCAGTTTTTTCTTCAAACGCGCCAAGTGCTCGATGTGCTTCACGGCGTCTACCAGTCCGCGCAGCTCTTCGACCGTCATGTCCTTGTAGTGCTTGCGGGACATCACCTCCATCTGGTCGGCGGAGACAATAGGCTCAAAGCCGCGCTCTTCTTGCAAGGCGACGAACTCCGCAAACGAGCGTCGTTTGTCGATTGCTTTCAGCGTCTGCCCTTTGCGGAAGTCGAAGCCGTTCAGCAGGTCATCTATCTGCTCGAGGTACTCAATGTCGAGGTTCTTACGCACACCTTCGCTCTTGAACTTATTGGCGAAGCGAACTGCGCTATCGACGTCAGCCACGGCGTCCGCCGCTGCGGATGCCAGTTGATTGTTTAGCAACGCCGCGCGCTGTGCGTCCGCCGCCAAGGCGGGCTCTTTAGGTGCCAGCTCCAACGCCTTGCGGTTGGCGCGAGCCTCCGCGGCGCTGTACTGCTTAGGACGCAGCTCGCGCACTTTCTTACGTGCGATAATAGTCTCCGCTGCCATCTTCGCGGCCTTTACAATTTCACGTGCATGAGCTTTACCATTAGTCAGCATGGTCAAACCCGTTGCCAAGAAACGCGCACGCACCTCGTTGTGTATCGCCGCCTCGGCGGCGCGTTCTACCGCGTCTGCGTCGACCAGTTCCCCGTTCTCCTCGAGCATGCGTTGGTCCGTCAGCCCCGCGATTTTATCTTCTGGCTTCTCTGCCTCGATGAGCTCGCGCACCAGCGCATCGCCAGAACGGAAACCGAAGATGGGCGCCAGCAGGTCTGGGTGCACGCCTTCGGTGGCAGACGTCATGCCGCGTAGCTTGGTCAAGTCAGGGCGGGAGAGCATCGTCTCGGGGTACATCTCACGCAAAGCGCCAGTGTCGATGCGGTGCCCGACGGTGACTTCGATTGCGTCTCCGTTCTCAGCCTTCAGAGCCCCGGTCTTCAGGAACGTGCGGGCTTGATTGACTGGCTCCTTCATCACCTCTGCGGTGACTTCTTCGCGGATTGCCTTGCGCTTTGTCGCGGCTTCGCGTTGCACCTTGCGGAGGGCTTTGTGCTTGGCGCTGGATGACCACTTCATGTCGCGTAGAGTGCGTGCCTGCATATCGGACACCGCAGTCTGGGTCGCCTCTTGCCCGAGGGATAGGTAGTCGTTGTAAGCGTCTTCCGACGTACTCTCAGGCTTGGTCAGCGCGGTGAACTCCCTAGCTGCTTCTGCCTCCCTGATAGCATCCTCTGCGGCGATGAGGCGCGCGAACACTCCGCGCATCTCGTCGTTCAACTTTCCAGCAAGTGGGTTCTTCTGCAAGAACCGTTCAAGGGACTTGTAAACGGACAGCATCCACGCACGGAAGCGCGCAAACACTGGCTGCATATCCACTGTCGGTGCTTTGCCCTCGAGAATCCAGCGCTCGTTAGACTGCGCCCACTGCTCGTGGAAGGGCCGCTTCTGGTCGAGCGTCATCGCGTTCCAAGTAGCACGGTCAGGCACGCCGAACCACTTCATCGTTTTGTCGAAGTCATCCTTCATCTGCTGCGTAGCGTTCGGGTGCGCTGACATCGTGCTCAGCGCTTCCAAGTAGAAGTGACCTGATTCGTGAATCATCGAGGATAATTTGGCGCCCTTGAGCATTGCAATCATCATCTGCTCAGGGTCGAAGTACGCGAGTTTCTTCTGGAACAGGGGAAGTCCTTGCAGCGCCATCTCTTTCAGCTCAGGCGTTACCTCAAGGATAGGCTGCGAACTGAAACTCCTATCGGAGTACCGCGTTGGGTTCATCGTTAGGCCGCGAACGGGAGGCGCGCCGAGTTGCTTAGCGAGTTGATTCGCCACCTTCGTTACGATTGCGGGCGTGCCCTCGGGGTTAGTGCCCTCTGCGTCACCGTAGAAGTACGACATGCCGAGGTCTGCTACAACGATGTCTCGTCCTTCGATTACGCCGGATTGGTTCGGGTCGTTGATAATACGCTCGGCCATGGTCTTGCCGATAGCGGAGGTCAGCTCGTTCTCTGAGTAGTGCGTATCGCCTTGAATCACGCGCCCCTTCTCCGCTTGAATGTGGATGCGGCCATCCGCGCTCTTCTCCCAGCCGATACGGTCGACGCGTTGGCGTAGTCCGCCTGACCAGCGTTCTGTCTGCTGTGGCCCTGTTGTCCAAGAGATAAGGTCGTAGTCGCCTTCGGCTGCTGCACGCATCGCGTCCTTCAGGGCTAACGAGACCCACGCGTCGGTTGTCGTGACGAAGGGGGCCTTAGCGATACCACCTGACGGTAGAGAGCGCAGCTCTTCGCGCAGTTTGGCTTCTTTCTCACGAAGAGGTTCGAGCACGTCGTTGTAGTACGCCTCGCTCTCTGGCTCGGCCATCTCGTCGTATACCCGGCGCGCTTTGATTGTTGCGCTGTGCGCTTCGTCGAGTTGCTTCTCCAATGCGTTGGTTCGAGCATCGACCTCGAACATCGTAAGCTCTTCTACGGGTACGCTGCGCGTTTTAGTATCGACGATGTGCTGCATCGCTTGTTCGAGCGTCGGGAAGTCTTTTTTCAGAATCTCAAAGACCTGCCCATCCGTGGAGTCGATAACCCAGCGATTCGTCATCGCGTGAATATCCGCTGCGAACTGCGCCTCTTCTAAAGTGCGATTTCCCCGGGATACTACCTGCCCATCAGCGCGTACCGCCTCGTAGAACAGGTTCTCTGGCGCACCCGGCATAGCTACATCGACACGGGGGAAAGTGAACCCCGCGCGTAACTCTTCGCGCCGCGCCATCTCTGGTGCGGGGCTGAGCATGTCTCGCGTGTACCCCCGTGACTCGTACCGCACTTCTTTATCGCGCCCTTGCTGCGCCCAGTCAGACTGCACCTCTTCCAAGAAGTACACCTTAGCGTGCGTCTTGCCCTGCGCCTTCAGACGCGCTGCGAGTTCTGGATGTTCTTCTTGGATGTAGGCAAGCTCGACTTCGCGTGTCGAGATGCGGGTGAAAGCGATTACGTTCTGCTCATCCCAGTGCGTGTCATACTCGAAAGGGGTGCCTTTGTGGCTGCTGTTCAGCAGCAGCCTTTCGGCGTACCCCGACGCGAGTCCTCCCGCAACGTAATCGCCCCACTTAGTAGGCTCCCCCTCGGCTTCGTTGTACAAGCCCTTTTCGTTAAGGATAGAAAGCATCTCGCCACGTATATCCGCTTCGTCAGCACGGCGCGGGAGTTCGCGGACTTCCCCAAGCATGTAAAGCTGCCGCTCGCCAACGTCCGATGTTTCTGTCGCGGTGTACTCCTCAGCCCCCAAGGCCAACGTAATGCTGCGGCTTTCCGGGGCATCCCCGCTGTCGTAATATCGCACTACCTCCGCATCCGTGAGGTAATCCAGAACGTCGCTATCTTCCACGCCCGCGGGGTTTATACCATTCCGCTCGGCGTACCTCTCGCGTTCACCCTCCGGGTCTTGGTCGAATACCTCTTGCGCGCGTTCCCGCAGCCAGTCCATATCTGGCTCTTCGGTTTCCCAGCTCCCGATGTCCAATTCGATTTCTTCTTCGTGGACCCCCGTTTTTGCTAAGGGGTTTACTACGACGTTATTGCCGCGAAGGTATTCGACAATCTCTTCGCGCGTCACGACGTCTTCGCGCGCTTCGAGCCAGTCGAGCACGCCTGTGTAATCTATCTCTGCTTTCTTGACGCCCTTTAGGTTCTTGATGATGCCGGACCACTGGGCCGCGTCACCCTTGGTCTGCTTGAGCCCTTCTACCGCGCGGGTCAGCGCGCTGTAGAACTGGGGACGGTTGATTTCTTGAGATTGGAAATAGCCTCGCTCGCCAATTTCTGGCAGTACGCCTTGAATGTTGCTTGGTCTAATTTTTGCTGCTTGGTAGACTTGTCTTGAGATTGAGCCATTTTGAAACTCCTTATCTAAAGCCTCGTACAGTCGGGCTTCGAGGTCATTGTAATTAACACTTGCTAAATTGTCAAGGCGCCCCAACTTGATGTCCTTGGGGCCCCCGTGGTTCTCGATGACTTGGATGTCCACATTGGGGTTGTTCTTGTAATGCACCGCCAAGCGCTGGATGGTCTGCGCGGCACCGCGGTGCGCTGCTGCGTGCGCGTATAAGGAGACCACTCTGCCGGTCTCATTGGCTCGTGGCAGTACGCCTTCCACCCACGCGCGCATAGGGTCGCGGGAGACGAACTGGATGGATACCTGCTTGCCCGCTGCAAGTGCCGCTTCGATGCGCGCTTTGGACGAGTCGAAGTCAGACATCACGCCGTCATAAATGACCTGCGCTTTGGAGAACATCTCGCCCTGCGCGGCGCGCGCGGAAGACTTGCCAGAGCCCCCACCACCCGCGGTGAAGATTACCAAAGGCATCTTGCCTTCAGCGGGTTCTTGCTTTAGCACATCGGCGTACACCGACTTTGCGATTGTACTCGAGGCTTCGTGTACCGCAGCCGAGAAGTGACTGCGAGAAGATTTCGATGCTGCGTAGTCAGGGAACAGCTCGCGCGCTTCATCGACGTCAATCGTTACCACTCCGTCTTTTGTAGCGCGGGCTAGATATTGCTGCTTCAGCTCTGGGAGGCGTTCGGCTACGGCGTTATTGGCGGCAGCTTCGACTTGCTTATGCGCCCCCTCTGCGGCTACTCCCCCGGCGGCTTTGCCCAGCAGGACTGCTGCGCCTTGGCGGCCAAAACCACCCTTGACGTAGTAGCCATCAAAACCGGCGTCCAGCACAGCGGCTTCAAAAGCGTTGCTGTCCGATGCCTTCAAGCGAAGTGGGTTCTTCGCGGCGTCGTACATATTGTGGAGTTGCACGACGTGCTCTTCACGCCCGACGCCCCACTCGGGGAATACGCCTTGGCCTTCGTCGACATAGAAGTTCAAGCGTTCGCGGATGCGGCCATCTTTGCTCTCGGCCAGACGTGTGCGTTCAGCGCCCGGCAGGCCGGTGCCCGCCATGCGCCCCTCGAGTACGCTGTGGCGCTTTGGGGAGAAGTGGTGCCCGATGATGCTTATGGCACCCTCTTTTGCTACACCTCCGGTTTGCTGATAAAGGAGGCGCTCGGCTCCGGGTAACATGTCCACGACGAAGCCAGAGAGTGCACGAAAAACCAAATGTCGATTTTCGGGTCTGGTGCGGAGGATTGTGTTTGCGAGAGCTGTTCTTTTAAGAGTGGCGCTGCCAGCCGCACCTTCTCTTGCCACAGCGTTAGTGTTCCCGCGGGTCTTGGTGACGAGTCCAATAAGACTGGAAGCAGCAGCTCCTGTTCTGGAATCGTTAAAGGTCCGTGTTGCGAAATCGAAATAGACATTTTTAATCTCCGGCGTGTACTTTACGGCCAGATTATATGCTGCGTTTAGCATCTGTTCAATGCTTTTTTGTGGGTCGTTGCTAAGCCATTGAATCTTAATGCCAGTTTCTTTTTCGATGAACGCTATCTGCTTCGGGTGCAGCGCCATGTAGTTCACTTCACCCGTCTGCAAGGCGTGCGAAAGCATAGCTTCGAGGCGGCGCTTCACGCCAGCGGTAGAGATGCCCGCCGCGTCGCCGATGAAGACGAAGCCGTTGTTGCGCGCGAAGTCGAACACCGACTTGTAGACCGCGGAGCCACGACCGCCTTCACCCCATTGGGAGAGGTTTATCTGTATCGTCTTGTCGGACATGTCGATGTACAACTCGCCCGTGCGGAACTTTCTCTTTCCGTCTACGGTGTCCTCGCTGCTGAACGAGATTGCGTACCCGTTACCCTTGGGGAACCGCTCACCCTCGAACATCTTCGTTACATCCGCCAATGCGGGCTTCCCGGGGTGCTTAGCGTACACAGCGCCCATGATGTCGGACAGATTGGCAATCGCACTCTCAACTTGTGAGATGTCCTCCGCTTTAGCGGCAGAGGTGCCGTACTGCGCAACGCCACCTTCGCTCAAGGTGTACATCTCCCACATGCGGCGGAGGTCGCTCAGGTCTTGCTGGCTGAGAGGGCCTTCTGGAATCTCGCGCGATGCGACGTCTTCAGTGAGCTGCGCATATTGACTCAGTACGCCAATGGGGTCTTCCGCAGTGCGCTCCTCTTTGACGAGGTTGAAATCCGCGTCCATCTTCAACCCAATGGTAAACATCGTGCCGTCGGGGAGCGTTGTAAAATACTGTTCAGGTGCGGTGTCGTGCACCGCTATGCCGTTCGACTTCGTAATCTGGCCATCGCTATAGATGAAGCCGTCGCGGGTTAGCACGGAGTCCTGCTCGTGCTTGTTGCCTAAAGCGGTGGCCTGCTCTTCGGTGATGCCAAGTACGACGAAAGATTTCTCATTCGGGCGGTCGTATACACCGTCTACTTTGATGTAATCGAAGCCACCGGCTTTTAGGTCTTCCTCGAGAGCAGCGTTACGAGCGGCGTTCTCCTCGTCCGAGAGTTCGCGCGCCATCGGGTTCTCCGCGGTCATAATCGCCCAGTCGGACTTGTTTAGAATCTCGCCGATGTTTGCCTTGGTGAAGCTCTCGCGTGTCGCCTTGTTGTTCTCTTGAGGGTTCGCGCCTGACATCTTCTCAGTGAAGAACTTCAGCGGAACTACCTTCTGCAATTCAGATGGCAGCATATTCATGCGCGCCGCATTCACCCGATAGAACTCCGCCAGCGGAGTCGCGTAGGTCTGCACTGCGGTCTCCGTGAAGAAGCCCATCTCGCGCATGTCCTTCGCAATCTCATTGCGCAGATTCGCAGCTTCGGCAACGCGCACTGCGGTCTTGTCCGCACGGGTCTTCAAATGCTGCTCGTAGGTTGGCTTTTGTGCAACGAGCTGCTTGCCAAAGAACTGGGCCAGCGCTTCTGGTTTGTCTAGCGAATCCGCGAGCGTCTGCGCTTCTTCGTTGTCCGCTTGCGTGACCTCGGGTTGCTCTGACAGCTCTTTGATGCGTTCGGTCGCGAGTTGCTTCACCTCGTCCGCTGTCACCATCTCCGCGTTTGCAGCGTCGTACTCTTCTTTCGTCAGCACAGTCTGCGCCGCCGCGTCGGTTTCTGCTGCGGCCTTCTCCAAGTTCTTTGCTTCTGACTGGAAGAACACTTGGGACTCGTTGTAGGTCATCCCGCTAGGTTCGCGCTTGGCGATGCTGAGCAAGGATTCTTGCAGCGTTGGGTTCGTGACGTGAGTGAGCAGGTCTGCTGTATCAACGCGCACGTTGCCATCACCTATGCTCAGCCCTTCTTGTAGTTGCGATGCTACCTCTGGCAGCTTAGCCAAGAGCGCTTGCCCTTCGGCGCCTGACTGCGACAGCACTTCTGCGAGAGCCTTAGAGTCGAAGTACACTTCTGCGATGTCGCTATCCTGTGCCACTTCGGATACGAACTCGTGGAACTTGCCCTCGTGGCGAGCGCGTAGAGGGTGCTCGTTTGCTGCGGCGACTGCATCCTTCAGGCGCCCGTATGCGATGGCGGCTTCGTTGGCTCGCGCCACTTGTGATTGGCTCGCTTGTTGGTCTTTAGCAAGTTTATTGACGATACTGTTCGCGGCGCGGTTCACTTGGTCCACCGCAGCGGATACTGTAACCATACCTCCGCCGCCGACGAGGGTGGCGACCAACGTCTGGAGCGCCGCATCGGGGCGCTCTTGCAGGTAGTCCGCTAACGTCTTTTCGGGGTGTAGCGTAGCAGTTTCGTTCAGGTCTTGCAGAAGCGTGGCCATCTGCTCGCCGGGTATCTCTTTCACAAGCATCCCGACCGCGGCTTTGGCGAGAGGGTGGCCTTTCTTCACGGCCTCCAAGAATGTGCCCATAGCAAACTTCTCGGTGGCGTACTCGAAGGCCCCCTGCCCCACACCGTATACCGCTGCACGTAGCGGAGCCAGCCCCTTATCGCGCGCTTTGCCGTACTCCTCCCCCGCTACGGTGCTGGTCATAAGCGGTAACGCAGTCGCCGGTGCGACGAGCGCAGGGATAACCTGCCCCATCATCTGGAAGCCACTTGTGACCCCGGAGGCGATGCTCACCGGTACGCCACCGGAAATCATCTTTTCTGTAGCTACACCGCCGAGTTCGTCCGCTTGCTTAGAATAGACTTTACGACCGGGTTTGAACTGCTCCCCGACAGAGTATTGTGATACCCCTAGCCCGCGCTGAATAGCTCTTGCGGTGGGGTCGATGAACAGCTCGGAGAAGGCCTCTTCTATGCCGAGCAGCCCCGCGCCGGTGCGGGGGATAATACTACCAGCGGCTACCCAAGCCCCCGTTGCTGCGTCGTAGACACGCTCGGATAGCGGGCGCGCTTCGTTCGCCATCTCCGCTTTCTTAGCTTTGAAGGCGGCCTCGATACGTGCGGACTTATCCAGCCCGTCGCGTACCAGCGCCATATTGAACGCGTCCTGAGAGGCCCACTTGTGGCTCAGCGGCGCTACGGCTGCGTGTTCGTTGTACGCGTCTACGATTTCTTTTGTGCGGATTACTTCTTGGTAATTGGGAACCGCGACTGCGGGGATACCGGTGCGCTCTGAGTCGCGCAGATTGCGCGCTAGGTCGTCGGGGTTCAACGGGAGGGATGCCTTCAGGAGTGCGGGGTCTGTTGGCGCGGCAGCGGTATTGTACGCTGCGGCGATGTCATCTCTTACGTTTGGCATCCTAAAGCTCCTTTGTGTGGATTGCCAATTCTCCCACAAGCTGGCTTGTGGGGCAAGAGAATCAGTTCGGCAGCGTGCCTAGCGCCTGTGCGGCGCCGATGTCTTCTGGGGTGGCGCCGTACAGGGGCACTGTCTTATTAGGGAAGACGCGGTTGACACCAATCACAATTTCTGTCATCGCTTTGTTGTATATCTGCCGCCGCTCCGCTGGCGTCAGGTCGCGCCCGCCGAGGCGGCGCTTCTCTGCATATAACGCGTCTCGCATGTAAATCTTGGCTTTGATGAATTCCTCATCGTTCTCCTTCGGCACCTTGTTGCCCGCGGACAGGAAAGCGTTCTTCAGTTCGGTATTGTCCACCTCAGCCTCGCGAATCGCGGAAGGGTTATTCAAGGTGCTACGCACTTCAAGCAAGTGCTTCGCCATGCTGACACCGAGGTTGTTCTTCTGCGCGTAGGAGATTATTTCAGGTTCGCTCATCGCGGCCAACTTCTGGGGATTACTCAGCAGCCCTTCAACTTTGGCCAGCCCCACGTAGTCCTGCTCGGCTTTCTTTTTTACGTCTAGCGCATCCAGCACCTTCGCCTGTTGCCCGGGGGTCAACTCTGCGAACTGCTTGGATGCTTTAATCTGCGCAACAGATGCGCCGTTCATCGCCATAAGATACACCGCACCGTCGCGCTGCGCGATGTCGTCGCGGCGGATGCCTACGCGTTCATCCCAGCTCTTCAAGAAGGCAGTGCGCTCTTCTGGTGTCGCGTTCGGCATCGCACTCATAAGCGCGCGGACCCCGTCCTCGCGGGAGGGCGTCGCATTGGATAACTTGCCATCGACAACATCCGGGAATAATTTGTCGAAAGCGGCCCATGCTTGATTGCTTCCGGTGTCTTGCGCCCCGACAGAATTTAGCTGCTTACTGAGCCCGCTGATGTCGATGATTTCTTCTTTCTTCACCGCGTTGTCAAAGTACGCTCGAGCATTCGCCACCCGATTCGGGTCCGTGCTATTCAGCATGTTGTTGATTATCTTCGTGTGGACATCACTCAATGCTTGCTGCTTGGCCGCCCGCACGAGGTCTCTGTCGTACCCGTCTGCGATGCGCTTATCGTAAGCATCACGCATGGCCTGTACTGATGCCTCTCGCGAAGCGGGGTCGTTGTACCTAACCGCTGCGGTCTGGGCGTTGGATTCTACATCCCCCTTGAAAGTCTGCTCTTTGTACTTCTCGGTCTCGCCGACTGCGTGGCGCATGACGCGCGCATTATGGTTCAACCGGATGTCCGCGCTGTACTTGTCGAAGATTTCACGCTGGGGCCCGCTCAATCCTTCAGCGATTGCCCCCGCCTCAGCGTCGAAGAGTTCCATGCGCTTCTTGTCGTAACCCTCACCCACGTTGCCGAGCTTGTCTTGCGTGAAGCCTTTGGGGCCTTCCGATAACTCTAAGTCCTTCATGCGCAGCTTGTTCAGCGCTTCTGTGGCCCTCGCGGCGTTTATCCGGTTCATCTCCTCGGTGGCCATCTTTTCGATTTGGCCCCCTAGCTTGGCGACAGCCTCGCCCATGATGCTGCCGCTATTGTCAGCGGCGACGTGTGTAGTCGGGCGTACCTCGGGGAGATTACGTTCATTGGGGTCTGGCAAGCGTGGCATCTTGTGTCCTTAGCCGGAGAGTGTTTGGGCGCCTTGCTGCACGCCCTGATTGCCGAGCAGGCTACCGAGGGCTTGGATGCGTGATGCACGCTTCTTCGCGGCGCCAATACGCAACGCGCTAGCGGCTTCTGCCTCCATGCTCATCGCAGATTGCTCCGCGTTGTACAGCTGGGTTTGAGACGCGACCTTCCCCTCGGCTTCCGCTTGCGCGAATAGGTTCAGCATCGTGGGGTCCGCGACCCCTCCGCCGGAGGCGCCGCTGATAGCGAGCATCTTGGATAGCAGCAGGTCGGTGGTCTTCTTCTCTTTCTCCGCCGCGTGTTGTCCTGCCGCACGCTGCTGCCCCGCGTTGTACTTTAGCTGCGCAGCTTGCGACTGCGCTTCGGCCATGGCGGCGTTGCCGGAGTCGATGTTACCCGCTGCGCCGAGCAGGCCACCGGCAATCATAAGCCCCATCGT
>Ga0172373_10008171_pt1 | contig 13333 bp, 10 predicted proteins | sample Lak10m_2_FD_114546 | JGI IMG/M metagenome (GOLD analysis project Ga0172373, IMG submission 114546) | Freshwater microbial communities from Kabuno Bay, South-Kivu, Congo - kab_092012_10m | ecosystem: Environmental > Aquatic > Freshwater > Lake | place: Democratic Republic of the Congo... | reverse complement strand
TAAATGTATAAATAGTAAAATACAAAATAGGTAAGAAATATCAAGCACAAAATGACTAATTACGAAATTATTTTGTTTTTACATTTCTTATCCAATTAGCCCGCCGTAAAAGTGGAAAATAAAGATCTTCTTCCATAGGGATTACTACTTTTTGCTCTTCTTCTAAAGTTGGGACTCTATTAAGAAAAGAAATTTTTGGGGCGGCTTTAATAATAGCTAAAGGCGTCTGTTCATTACCTTCTCCCATAACAAAAACTGCAGAAGTAGCTAGAGAATCAAGAATATTAACCTGCGTAACTCGGAGCGGTTGCCCGCATAAATCAGGTTTATTTATATAAGAATAAAGAGGCTCAAACCCACACCACCCAAGCGCAATACCGGTTACACCACGCCTCATTATAGTGGTATGGCTATCAGTAATTACAACACCAAGCCTTTGTATATCATGTTGCTTTTTCAAATATTTCCAAATCCAGGCAGCCGTACCCTGTATATCTTCAGGGTATAAAACATAATATCCATCAACATTAGATTCGTCTATACCGGCAGAAGGGATAAGCGCTCCTTCTTTAATAGTTAAATATAGATCATAAGGATTTCTCTCCGTTTCTAATATTAGATCGGCCTCTTGCTGCACAAGTAAACTCTTAGCTATGGCTTCTTTCGAAACCAGCCGTCCTTGAATGATGCTAATAATTTTTGAAGTAATAATTATTATATCTTCATCGCGTACGGTCTTTATATACCGATCTAAAACCCCCGCCAGAGAATCACTTATATCGATTTTATGAGTTTTTATAGCTTCAATGCGCATGACATTCAGCCATTCCATCAAGAAAAGACCATAATAATCTTGCTCCCTTCATCGCTCCGTAAGCAACTTTTTTTTGGTCGCTTTCGCTTAAGCGGTCAATAAGGCCGATTAGCTCTTCGGTATGCCATTCATCTGCTTTCTGGTGAATAGAGAAGAACTCTAACGTTTTTTCATCACAAACAGAATAATGCTTTTTCAAGCCGTCAATTTTAGATTTTGAAACTTCGGGTGTTTGCCTCTCATAAGCATATAAAGCACCAAGGCCCGTAGCATAATCACTTCTCACTAACTCAAAATAACCCTCAACCAGCTCTTTTGTTGTGGTTAATTCGGGTGGCTGTTTGACTTCTTTCCTTGAAACTCCAAGGCCTTCAGCAAAACGTAACCATAATTCAGGATGATTATTTTCTCCTTTTTCTTCATCTATCAAATTTTCCAGTAAAACCTGCCTATCTGAAATATCAGGACACAAAGAATGGATTTGACTAATGTAACGGGGAAAAGCAGCAACGTGGTGATAATATTCCTTTGCATAAATTTTTAATGTATCAAGCGTCAATATTCCTTCGTTCCATGATTGGTAAAAAGGGTGTTTTAATAAATGTAATTCTTCCAGTAAGTTGTTAAGGGTTAGGCAAAATTTCATAAAATTTCCTCATATATTTGTTAGTTGTAGAATAGTATAGTGTGGAGAGGACTTTAAAATAGTTTCCTTCCACCCTTTAAAATAGTTTAAATCAAGGTAGGCATCACCTGAATATAAACTGTGGATTCTTGTTAAGATAAAAGATGATATCAGTTTATGCTTTAAAAATAAATGAGCAATCTCCGCACCTCCAATCATAAATATTTTTTCAGCCTCACCCAGGCCATGAATAACATCAAAATATTCCTCCAAGGATTTAACAAATATTCCAGGCTTAGCAACAAGCTCCTTGGGGTTTTTAGAAAAAATAATGGCTTTTCTACTAGAAAAAACTCCTTGAGGCATTGCTTCGTAGGTTTTACTCCCCATAATGATAGTATGCCCATCAGTAGTTGACCTAAAATGGTCAAGCTCTTCCGGATAATTCCAAGGCAATACATTTCCCTTGCCAATGACTCCTTCATTTGTTGCTGCCATAATGCCTATGGCTTTTCTTAATTTGAGCATTTATATAGTTTGAGTAAAATTTTTATAAACTGTTAAAAAATGCATATGATCTTCTATATTATGCACGCGCAAGAAATCTACTTTTTCTGCCAAAAAACAAGAAACAGCTATAGTTTCTATATCCCTGTGGGCTGCAAGCCGAGCAGAAAAAGCACTAAGGTAGGATTTTCTAGAATGACCTATCATTATTTTTACTCCCATTTTTTGAAACTCAACTACCTTTTGCAGAATTTCAATATTTTGATAAAGGGATTTACCAAAACCAATACCAGGATCTAGAATGATCTGATCAAGAGAAAACCCAAGGGTAAGTAATCGATCAATATTGGCCCTGCCCCATTCTACAATAACATCTATAGGTCTTTTTTCGAGGGGAATAATCATTTCCTTAGTTGGCGGTATGGTAAGGGAATGCATTAAGCATAGTTTACAATTTTTTGCAGCTATTAATTTTAATGTATCATCATCAAGCTCACCTTTTACATCATTAATCCAAGCAACAGGATAATTTTCGAGAATCTTACGTATTACTGGAGGCCAAAACGTATCAATACTTATAGTTAGTGTCCGGTCTTGCATAAATTGTATAATATTATCAAGAACCGGGGTTAATTTATTATACTCCTGATCAGGGCCAGCTATAACTGCTCCTGGTCTAGTAGACTGCGCACCAATTTCAATGATACTAGCTCCATCAGCTGCTAGTTTTAGCACTTGCTGAATCGCTTTATCCGTTTGGCTAAAATTACCTCCATCTGAAAAAGAATCATGCGTAACATTTACAACACCTACTAATTGAGGAGATAATACAAAGCTTTTGTTAAATAAATTAGTACTTTGGACATTTTGCCAAGCCTTTACACCCATAAGAGCAAGAAGATGCTGCAAGAAAGGCCTATTAACTAACTCAGGATGGGGAATTTTGAGGTCAGGAGAATTAATTTCTAATTTATCCCAAAGCAGAATATCCAAATCAATAATCCGAGGTGACCATAACTCGTAAATCTCAGGCCTTCCCATTTCAGTTTCAATGGATTTTAAAGCTGCAAGCAATTCACCAGGAGATAACTCTGTTTCTCCCGAGACTATCATGTTTAAAAACGGTTTGTTCCACTCAACCGGCGCATTTTCCGGCAAAATAGCTTCTGTTTCTAGCACTATAGAACAAGTACTGTTATGCAAGCAGCGTTGTAGTAAAAACGCAGCTGCTATTCTTAAATTATTTATACGATTCCCCAAATTGGAGCCTAGGCTGATATATACCATGCTTACCCCTTTTTAGAACTTAGGTCGTTACAGTAAGTAAAAGTAACACCTCCGTGAATATCAGGCACAGGTGGTGAAATTTTATGGCCAGTAACACAGATAAAGGAAACAAGCGACCTATGTTGTTTTAAAGAATCCTCTACGACCCTATAAATTTCTGTTGTTAAATGTTCAATTAAATTGAATTTCCTATTTTGGCAAAAAGATTTTACGTTTTGGACAAGGTCAGAATAACAAACGGTATCTTCTAACCTATCGTTCTTTGCTCCTTCAGGAAGGGATTTAAAATATAATTCGATATTCAAACTAACGAGCTGCGGGTTAAATTTCTCTTGGTCGCTGCAGCCAAGATGAACCCATATGCGTAAGTCTAAAACCGAAAGTTTAAATAATTTATCTAATGGGATATAGCCTCTTGTTTTAGTAATTTTTAGTTTAGGTTGAGTCACTTGTAAAGCGGCCTATTATTTATTTCAAACAATTAACGTGCAAGATTACCTCTTATACATATATAAAAACTATATTATCAGGCACTTAAGTTGTCAATTACAAAGCACGGTGAAGTTCGGATTTATATATGCTTTTTACTTCAATTTTTTTCAAGACCCCTTCTTTATATCGCTTAATTTAATTAATTTTTTATTTATAGTGAATATCATATAGTTAAATTTCATTCTTGTGAATTAAGTTAATTTATGTTAATAAATACTTAATTTAATCTTATGGTAAAATTATGAGTAAAAAAATAACCTAGAATACCATTCTTCACAAGAATTACCTTTTATTAGTCACTTAAAAAAATTAGAAGGTTCTATAACAGATAGCCACAGTGCAATAGGTTACGACAACTGGGAAGACTTAAAAGTCTGTATAAACATACTAAAAAAAGACGAACTAAGTGACGAATTAATTATTAGATTTACTAAACTTGGAGCATTTTTACAAAATACTGGAGTGATTATCGCTCCATTTTATGACGCATTACTTAGCTTAAATCAGGAACAATTATTCAAAGCCTTAAAAGAGATCAGCAATTTTAAAAAAGAGTTATCAGAAAATGCAAGGAAGTATTTATTTGAACAGATTTCCACAGGTACACCTGCTAGTAAATTTGACACGCCTCAAATATTAGAAATTGTATCCGCCTTATCTATGCCAAATTCTGAAACTTGGGCTAAAGAAGCTACTGAGTTGGTACCGCATTTAAGCAACTTAAAAGACGAAGATTCACAAGACTATAGTATAACGTGGTACAGATCTACAAAGTCTGAGGCGGTTTTACTGTTCTTATTTATTAAGGAGATCCATATTAAAAATTTGCCGGATGTCTATACTCGAGCAAAATTGATTGAAATAAAAAACGTTAAAGAAGCATCGAATTTTTTGAGCGAATTATTGCAAAGTAAAAATAAGAAACTGCCAGAATTATTTATCAAGAAGCTTATTGAAATAATATTATCCCCCGAATCCGAAAGTTTTGGCATAACAACAGAAGAAGATGTCTCTTACCAAAATGAATTTAGTAAAATAGATTTTATGAAAAATATAAAGGATGTAATTGTTTCATCTCCAAGTATAGATGGAATCAGTAAAATCTGGATTCAAATTAGCCAATCCCTACAAAAGTTTGAGAAAGAATCGCAAATCATGTTTTTAGAATGCCTCTTTGATATAAAGGAGATTTTAGAACCTATATTTAAACCTGTTATATTAGAAATTAACAAGTTAATTAACAGTAAAGACCCATTAACACAACTGGAAATGTTTGACAAATTAAAACAAACGAAAACATCCAAAATAATATTTTCACAAGCGCTTAAACTTTCCGAGACACACAATATCCATTATCATTTAGATATGAAAGCTGAAAAATGGTTTATTGAACAAATTCATGAAGGCACAATTCCAGAAAATTTTAAGGTCGCACTTTATAAGGAAAATTTATCCACCGTACAACGATTATTCTTTCGGGTACACACTTTTAGCGCACTCTTGAATTCACAAAAGGTATCACCAAAAGACTTCTTACCCATTATATTTTCTACTATAACTCGGACCCCTGTTTTTGAAACGGCATTTTTAATATCCGTATTTCATAATTCCAAATGTTCCTTTGATTATAATTATTTGGGTATGGTCATGGAAGTTTTATTAAAGTTACATCCTTCGTATTTTTCAAGGGTTTTTGAACGAAATATAAGGTATATTGATAAGGCTAAAATTTTTTACTCCCATGAGTCAGGAGCTATATCCGACGAACTATATAAAACAATTATCAATCAATTAGGCGGAAAGGACAAATTTTTTGATCCGAGTTTAAAATCAGTGATTTCGGAAGATATTGATCCTATAGTTAAAAAATTATTTGATAAAACAGTGTATTCAAAAGATATTGAAGATCGTTTACATGGTATTGCTTTAACCTTAGATTCATTAATCAAAACAGACACAAGCGGCTTAATGAGGACAATACTGGAAGCAGCTGATTTACCAGGACAATTTTTAATGCAAAATGGCTTACATAGTAACAATCCTGATACCTGGTTTGTAGGCCAATATTTTCCCGCCACTGAGGATATAACTATATATTCCATGGAACATAGAAGCGACATAGAAGTAGCCGGAACAATAATACATGAATTAACCCACAAACTATTAACCTTTATCTTCAGAAATAGCAGTAATCCTTATTATTATGGTGATGGATTATCATTGGAGAAATCATCTTCTCTGGCTCAGATATTAAAAGAATTTGAATCGTTTTCGCAGAATCACTCTCTCTTTTCTTCTTATAATAAAGATAAATGGAGCATAGAAGTTATTTCATATCTTTTTTACGATTTAGCTATACAGATATTGACTGAAGAAGCTTCTGATTCTGTATTAGTATTATCGGAAAAACTGAAAAATTGGGTAGAATCTTACTTAAAACCTTCACTTCAGGATTTCGATTCTGCTTATGACGTTTTAGGCGGAAAAATATTAGCTGAGTACTGTTCTCAACAAGTAATTTTCAAGCACTGGTCGCTAAAAAGAATCGACCAGGAATTAGAAAAAATATCTAACATTCAAAAGGTCGCTGATGAAGAATCTGCTGATAGTTTTGATATTACGGGAACTATACTCGGTTACCTAGAACAATCGGAAGAAACTGCGCTTGAAGTTGCTGGTGAAAGCTAAAAATTAAGTGCTTAAACTATAGCCGCCGGTTAAATTATCGGTAGCTATAGTTTAAGAATTAAATTTTAGAGAACCAGTTGTAATTGGGTGTGAAGCCATCTTTTGCCCTGATCTGATAAATGTGGCATGATTTTGCCCTCTATTAATTTGTAATAATTAACTAGATAATTTAATTCATTTTTAGTAAGCAAATCCTTATCTATAAGACTTTTCTCGTAAGGAACTAAAGTTAACATCCCAAATTCCAGAAAGTCGGAATTGGTCGTTTCCTTAACATACATCATATTTTCTATTCTAATCCCAAACTCACCTGGCTGATAAAAACCTGGCTCATTTGAGATAACCATACCAGCTGCTAACTTTGTACCATAGCTATTTAAACTGACATTTTGTGGTCCTTCGTGTACACTTAAGAAACTACCAACTCCATGACCGGTACCATGTGGATAATCATCTCCATCTTGCCATAAAAATTGTCTGGCCAGGATATCAAGATTTGCACCTGTCACCGATTCTTTTGGAAATTTTACCATGGCAAGACTTAAGTGACCTTTTAATATTTTAGTATAATATTCCCGATGTTTCTGCTCAGGTTTACCAATAATTGCCACTCTAGTAATATCTGTTGTTGCTCCGAGATATTGCCCTCCAGAATCAATTAGCAACAAACCGTCACCCGCAATTTTCTTTGCAGATTTTTTGTTAGCTTTATAATGAATAATAGCTCCGTTTTCCTTAAACCCTATAATTGCCGGAAAACTATCAGTTACATAATTATAACCTTTACTTCGGAAATCCTTAAGTGTAAGCCCAAGATCATATTCGGAGTAGTTACTTAAATCGCTATTTGCCAAAAAAGATAAAAATCCAACCACAGCTATGCCGTCTTGAACGTGAGCTTCTATCATTTTATCAATTTCTACTGGATTTTTGCATGATTTCCATAAAAGACATGGATTCACTACATTTTGATGTTCTTTCTGTTTTATTATATCCGAGATATATTTCGAACATAAACTATCATCAAATAATATTTTTCCCTGTTGCTCTTGAATAATTTGAACAAAAGAGCTTTCAGGCATAATAGTAACTCCCTTTAAATCGTCTTGGATTCGAGCAATATCCGTAAATAAGTAAGCGTTTTCTTTAGTAATATAGCCATTTGCTAGCAGTAGCGGCGAAAATTCTATATCTGCAGCTCTAATATTAAATAACCAGCACAATATTTCTGGATTAGTTATGATTAAAGCTTCTCCTTTATGGGCATCTAAAAAATTGCGACATTTGGCAATTTTTTCTGCCCTTTCCTCCCCTGCAAACCTAACATCATAATTATAAATTTTAGAATTTGGTTTTGAGGGCCTTTCTTTCCATATTTTATCAATTAAGTTTCCTCTTAATGCCCTCAAATTAACCTTTTTAAAAGGTAAAAGCACATTACTTGTAAAAATTGCAGAGTCATAACCTATTATATCACCAGGACCTACATAAGTTTGCCATGAAAAATCGATAAGTTGCTTTTGATCAAAAACTTGAAATAAATCTCTATCTAGTTCTTTTGAACATTGAGTCAAATATCTACCGTCCGTAAAAAATAAAACAGCATTTTCAAGAATAACAGCTAGACCATTTGATCCGCTAAAACCAGTTAAGTATTCCAGTCTTTTTGCATAAGCTGGAGGGTATTCAGATAAATATTCATCTTTAGTAGAAATAATATAACCATTAATTTGATTTTCCGGAAATAACAACCTTAACTCATGTAATTTCGTTTTGGTTATATTAGTCATATTATCTCCTTAATTATCTCTAACCATTCCTTCTCGGAAATAATTTTAATACCAAGCTCCTCGGCTTTTTTTAATTTACTTCCGGCTTTTTCCCCGGCAATAACCAAATCGGTATTAGCAGAAACACTACTGACAATTTTTGCTCCTAATTTTTCTGCTCTTGCTTTAGCTTCATTCCTGGAAATAGAATTTAAAGTACCGGTAAAAATAACGTTCAATCCTGTAATCGAAGAAGAGATTGTATCATTCTCATAATCCTCAATTTCAAGAATTGAAACCAGCTGATTAATAGTCTCAACGTTCTGGTTACAAGAGAAAAAGTTTTTTATATCCGCAACTGTTTTATCAGCAAAACCTTCTAAACTTCTTAGCTGATAATATTTCTCCTCATCTTCTCTTGCAAGCAGCAACATAGAATTGATAAAATTCTTTACACTTCCAAATTCTTTTGCTAGTATTTTAGCATTAGATTGACCAATCTGCCTTATACCTAAAGAATAGATAAATCTGGCTAGAGTCGTACGCTTAGCCTCTTTAATACTATTAAACAGATTCTCTGCTGATCTTACTCCCCAACCACTCATATTTTCGAGTTTTACAAGACTTTGGCTGTTTTTCTGGTCGAGAAAAAATATATCAACCGGATTGTTAATGAATCCAACAGCTTGCAGGAATTCTATCTGTTTTGCCCCGAGTCCATCAATATCGAGAGCATCTTTGCTTGCAAAATGAATAATTGACCGTACTAGCTGTGTTGGGCAACTAAGACCATTATCACAGCGAATTATCACATCATCTGGTAAAATATGGAGAAGAGAATTACAAGAAGGGCAATTAATCGGTAAGGAAACTATTTTTTCTGAGCCGGTACGTTTTGATAAATTTACTTCATTTACTTTAGGGATAACATCCCCCGCTCTATGTAATAAAACTGTATCACCGATTCTTATATCTAACCGTTTTATTTCAGTAAAATTATGCAAAGTGGCTCGAGCTACAGTAACTCCCCCAATTTTTATTGGCTCTAGCTCTGCAACTGGCGTTAGAACCCCTGTCCTACCTACCTGAACAGTAATACCGAGTAATTTTGTTTCAGCAATTACTGCCGGGAATTTATGAGCTATAGCGAATCTGGGGCTGCGGGCAATAAACCCTAACCGCTCTTGTAATTCAAAATTATTAACTTTATATACTACCCCGTCAATTTCATAAGCAAGAGTATTTCTTGTTACTAGAAGGTTTTCGTAAAAAGCTTTTAATTCCTCAAGTGAATTTACTAATTTACCAATTTTATTTGTTTGGAATCCAAAATTAGCCAAAGCTAATAGCAGTTTTTCTTGAGTATCTGCAAATTTCATGCTTGAATGGCCAATACCGTAAGTAAAATATTTCAGCGGTCGTAAGCGCGTTATACTTGGATCTAACTGGCGCAGAGAGCCTGAAGCCGAGTTTCGTGGATTAGCGAAAATCTGTTTTCCTTGCAATTCTTGCTGTTGATTTAGCTTTATAAAATCTTCTTTCTCGATAAATATTTCTCCTCTGATTTCTAAAAATTCGGGGGCATTAGTAATTTTATGGGGAAAATTTTTAATAGTTTTAATATTAGCGGTAATATCCTCTCCAATATACCCATCACCTCTGGTAGCACCGGTTATAAGTTTGCCGTTTATATAGGTAGCCGAAAAAGAAACCCCATCAATTTTAGGTTCGCAAAATATTTCAGGAAAATTATCTGTGTGTAAGAACCTTTTAGTTCGGTCAATAAAATCGGCAATATCCTCAATCTCAAAACCATTAGCTAAAGATAGCATAGGGTTTTTATGTTCGTGTTTTTTAAATTTATCTAGAATGTGGCTGCCAACAGTTTGAGTTGGGCTATCTTGTGTTAAATATTCAGGAAATTTGTCTTCTAAATTTTTAAGAGTAAAAAATAGCTGATCATATTCTGCATCTGAAATTTTAGGAGCATTTTCTTGATAGTAAGCAATGTTATACTCTTTTATTTCTTGTGACAGCTTCTTAATAAGTTCCCTAGCTTGTTCTTTGGTTACCTTTTGGATATCCATTTTTTGTCCTCTTAAGGCTGATATGTAGATCAGTTTTAGCAAAATCTTCAGCAGTTGCAAGAGTTATGTATCCCTTGCACTAAAATCGTCTTTTATTTGGTAATCAGAATTACCTCGAATTACAAGTACATACAGCTGTTGCATAATAACATCACTTTATTGGCATATTACCATTGGTAATATAACCTAATGTTCTCTTTAAGGTCAGTTACGTTTAAATAGGTAATTTAAGTAATAACCTATTTAATTATCTAGGAACAGTAATGAATTGGAATAATATTGAAGAAATCGCTAAAAATTTAGAAGAAAGTTATTCAGAAGAAGAAATCCCTGATGAAAATGATTTAGCTTATTTAAAAGAAATGGTAATGTCTTTAAACGACTTTGAAGACCATGACGTTGAAGTTGATGAAGAACATCTAAAGCGGATTATGGAATACTGGCTTGAGCTTAGAGGTTAACTGCTCTAGTTATTAACTAGGTTTTATTTTCGTATATAAAAATTTTTTAAGATATAAACTTACCTATTTTGATATTTTGTTTTATTAACTATGGGGTCGTAGCTCAGCAGGATAGAGCAAGTGATTCCTAATCACTAGGTCGGAGGTTCGAATCCTCTCGATCCCACCAATCTATTCCAGAATTAACGGACTTTTTTTCTGCTACCAATAAATTATATGATGTACTCAATCTAGTTTTGGTTATTTAATTAATTGCCTGAACAGACATTATAAAATCTACTGGAACTGCTCATAGTTTTTAAGTCTACTAGCATGAGGAACTAAAAGTAAAAAATATATATAATAGTAAATTATTTGTATAAGGATGTTAACAACCAAAATTAGGAATTGATATGGTTTTTTAAAGTTAACGAAACCTTAAATTATGTTAAAAAGCAAAACACTACTTGTTCCCAATTGTGAATTAGAATCTTCCCCATTCTCACGTAATATAATAATTGGCAAATACCAAGCATTAGATAACTGATCTATCACTAAGAAATGTCTGCCTTTTCATCACCACCTACCTCAAGCAATAATTTTTCCCATTATTATAATTAGTTAAGTTGAAACTTCTTCTCCAACTAATCCCATTACCTCTTCGATTACTTTTTCTGATCCGGATACAAATTCTGCACCATCATCTCCTACATAATAATTAAAGATCAGATTTACTATTTCTATAGGTTTTTTTATTGATTTATCTAGCTCTTCGGTTAATCCTTCATCAATAGCTTTCAGTAAACTAGGAAAATATTTTCTAGCTTGGCTCAAGTACCAAGGACTTCTTTCACTTATTAAAATAGATATTCCATCTCCATTCTTACCAATCTCTATACAAGATAAAGATGCCTGAATATAAGCATCGATACAACTAGGTTCAACCTTTAAAGCTTGCTCGTAATAAGATAATGCGTTGTTGTAGTCTTTTTTTGTAAAAGCAATATCCCCTCTTTTATAATGGACTTTATAGTGCATTTTGAGAATATCTTGGGGATCGTGATGAATAATTTTTTCAAGAGCAATAACAGTTCCACATCTGAAATAATAATCTATAGCTTTTTTTAGAAACTCACTTTCTTTAGAAAAACCTAATTTGTGTAAAAAAGCAAGAGCCTCAGCTATGTTAAAATTAGCCTTGCTTAAAGTAGATTCGTCAGCTGTTTCTTTCAAATTTTTTTTGTTATAGGCAATAACATGTTGTAAAGATTTGCTAATATTTGTTAAATTTTTAAAACCAGGGTTTTTTATCTTTGCTAGACTAGTAAGATAATAATCAGTAAACTTCAGAGGGTTTAATGATACTGCTTTCGTGAAATATATAATTGCATTATCAAAATCGCTAATTTTTAAATAACTACTACCTAGAACTTGGTGAGCTTCATCATGAGTAGGTTTTAATTTTATCAATTCTTCAAAATTTTTAATTACCTCAGGAAAATTACCAAGCTTAAAATAAATCCCTCCCAAGGCGTAATAAGCATCTATATATTTAGGGTTCAAAGCTGTCACCTTCTCAAAATGCTTAATAGCTTCAGAAAATTTACTAAGGCGAAGGTAGGAATGTCCTAAATAAAAATGGACTTTTACGTGATTAGGATCAATTTTCATTGCTTTCTCAAAAATATCAATTGCTTCTTGGAGCTTCCCAAGCTTGCAATTAGACCAACCCATACCTAAATAAGTTTCTAGCTCTGTAGGGGATAAGCTTGCTATTTCTTCTCCTTTACGCTTCCGAGTTGACTTTGACATAATTAATTATTGATTAATTAAAACAGGATATAATGCTTTTGTTTAGGATAATTTAGTAATACTGTCAACTAAAAAATAAGTAATTGTAAAATTTATAACCTATAATTGTATTACCCACTTTTAATCAGTTCCTGATTATTTCTAGCAAATAGGGTAATCTGAAAATCAATAAACTTATTTATTTTAAGTGATTTTGTAAGATTGTTTGCATGAAGTAAAATTTTTAAATCCCTGATAAGATCCGCAAAAAAGAAAACAGGTTCACCGCTCTGTTTGGTACCTAGGATTTCTCCTCCGCCTCTTAGAACCAAGTCCTGTTCCGCGATATAAAAACCGTCATTACTTTCTCGCATGATTTTAAGTCTTTCCCTGGCAAATTTGGATAATTTTTTCGGGTTATACATAAGTAGACAATAAGATTGTTCGCCTCCTCGTCCTACTCTACCTCTTAGTTGATGAAGTTGGGCAAGGCCAAATTTTTCGGCATTTTCAATAATAATCAAATTACTGTCAGGTACATCAATACCGACTTCAATAACTGTTGTTGCAACCAAGATTCGAACTTTACCGTTTTTAAATTCCTGCATTACCTGATCCTTAAGTGCGGCTTTCATTTTCCCGTGAATCATAGCAACCTGGTTTGGATATGCTTTATTTAGTTCAGTAAATCTAGTGCTTACATCAGAAAATAAAGAAAGGTTTGAATTTTCTTCTTCAGAAAAAGCTGTTTTTAATATTTCATCTGATTGATCGATTAAAGGGCATACCCAATAAATTTTCTCTCCTATTTGTAATTTTTTATTTAGTGAGGT
>Ga0172373_10008169_pt1 | contig 13335 bp, 5 predicted proteins | sample Lak10m_2_FD_114546 | JGI IMG/M metagenome (GOLD analysis project Ga0172373, IMG submission 114546) | Freshwater microbial communities from Kabuno Bay, South-Kivu, Congo - kab_092012_10m | ecosystem: Environmental > Aquatic > Freshwater > Lake | place: Democratic Republic of the Congo: South-Kivu... | reverse complement strand
TGGGCCTTGCAGCAGTCACCCAGTCCATCATCACCGCAGACCGGCACGTTGCACTTGGCGTTGGCCATGTCCACGCAGGTCGGATCCCATTCCGACTCGCAGCAGTAGGAATCCATCTCACACACGATCCGGCAGCACTCGAAGTCGCTGCATCCGGGGGTGAAGTGATCGGTGAAACAGCTTGGCGCCTCGGGCGAACCGCAACCTTGCGCGCAGCGCTCGCCGGCAAGGTCGGCGCACAGGCCATCCCAGGCGATTTCGCAGCAGAACGGTTCCGTCTGGCAGACCGACTCGCAGCAATAGGGATCGTCGCAGTACGGCGTGTCATGCGGCACGGTGCAGGACCCGTTGCATCCGCTCGAGCATCCGACCGTGCCGCAGCAGATCGAACGGGCAAGGTTGGCGCACGCCAAGTCCCAGCCATCCGTGCAGCACCCCGGGAGCTGCGCGCAGACCGCCGTGCAGCACGCCAACTCCTCGCAACCGGGCGTGTCAGCATGCTCGGTGAAGCAGCTGCCGACGCACGGGCAATTCCATTCGGGCTCCTGCTTCTCGCAGAGGTTGTTGGCCAGGCTGGTGCAGTTGCCATCCCAGCGGTTGGTGCAGCAATCAGGATCGAAGGAACACACCGCGTTGCAGCAGTATGGATCGTCGCAACCGGGCGACTGATGCTGGCTGAAGCACGAGCCGGTGCCCGGGCAGGTGTTGGGGGCGATGCAGATGGCGAGGGCCACCTCGACGCAGCGCTCGTCCCAGCTGGACTGGCAGCACTCGGGTTCGACGCTGCAGACCGCGGCCGCGCACGCCTCGTTGGCGCAGCTGCGGGTCACGTGGACCGTGAGGCAGTCACCATTGCCGCCTTCGGAGCCCGCGGGCGGATTGCATCCCTGCACCGCCATGCGCACGCAGATCGCGTCCCAGCTGACCTCGCAGCAGTACGGGTCGAGCGTGCCGCAAATGAGGTCGCAGCAGGTTGCATCGGCACAGGCCGCGGCGGTCGAGGCCACGAAGCACGAACGCAGGCTGTCGTCGCCACAGGCTTCGATCGCGCCGCTGCAACGGGCGGTGGCTTCCTGCACGCATGTGCCATCCCACTGCTCCTCGCAGCAGAACGGATCGATCGCGCAGACCAACTGGCAGCACTTGGCGTCGCTGCACGTCGGCAGGCCATGGCTGCTGTAGCACGAGCCGCTCAGCAGGTCGCCGCAGCCGTTGCAGTTGGCGGTGGCGTACGAGGCGCACACGATGTCCCAGCCGACGTCGCAGCAGCGCGGGTCGGCGAAGCAGGTCTCGTCGCAGCAGTTCGGATCGTCGCAGCCGGTCGTGTTCGGATGCGGCACGAAGCAGCTTCCGAAGACCGGATCGAACGGGGTTCCCTGGCACTCACGGATCTCGGCGCACCGCGCTTCTGCTCCCGTCACGCACGCCGCATCCCACGAGACCGCACAGCAGAACGAGTCGTACGTGCAGACGGTGTCGCAGCAGACCTGATCGCTGCACCCCACCCCATCGTGCACGGCGAAGCAGTTGCCAGACTCGGGATCGCCACAGACGCAGGTCAGGCCCACGCAGTTCTCCGCCGCAAGGATGGCGCACGCCAAATCCCACCGGACCGTGCAGCAGAAGTCATCCGCCGCGCACACCAGTTCGCAGCACGTGGCATCACGGCAGAACGGCGTCGGGTGGCTCAAGCAGCAATCGCCTGCGTTGGGCGAGCCGCAACCGAGCTCTTCGCACTCGGCGATGGCCAGTTCAACGCACGGCGTGTCCCACGTCACGATGCAGCACGATGGTTCGATCGCGCAGACGGTGGCGCAGCAGTCGGGGTCGTCGCAGTTCGGCAGCGTATGTTCGACAAAGCAGCTTCCCACCGGGTCGCCGCACTCCAGGCACTCCTCACGCGCGGTCTGCACGCAGTTCCCATCCCAGTTGGTCACGCAACATGTGGGATCGACCGCGCACACCAGGTCGCAGCACTCGGCATCGTCGCAGAACGGAAGCTCGCTCTCGGAGAAGCAGTCCCCTGCGCCGCTGCCGCCGCAGGTCAGGCACTCCGTCGAGGCCGTGTTCACGCAAAGGGTGTCCCACGAAATGGTGCAGCAGGTCGGTTCGAGGAGGCACACCGCCGAGCAGCATGCAGCATCGTCGCACGCCGGCGTGCCATGCGCCGTCAGGCAGCTTCCGGACCCGGTCTGGCCACAGAACGCCGTGGTGGTCGAACAGGCGCGATTGGTCCGACCTGGCGTGTCCACGCCAAAGGCGGTCTGCTGGATCAAGGCACGCCACTGGCCCTCATCAGCACCAGTCCCCTCGCAGCGCCACGCGTGCAGCGGCGCCTGGCTGCCTGCGTCGGGAACCGTGATCGGCCCAACCGCATAGTTCGGAGACGGACAGTAATTGCAGCCGAACGTCTCGCTGTTGGTGGCCGTGCGCCGAAGGCTCACGGCATCAAGGATCACGTCCCACGGCGGCGGGCCTGCATCGGCCGGAACCTGACGCGCCACGAGGCGACAACTGTTGCCCGAGTCGAGGTCATCGCCAGGAGTTGGCTCCGTCGCCACCGGGACATACTCGGGGCTGAGCGCGAACGGGCGGCGATAGGTCAAGAGCACCGTGAGGTTGCGTTGCGCCGGATTGCCAATCGGCAGGACCGATGGCGCGCTCAGGTCCAGTTCAGGAGTGCGCAGCACCGGGATGTTCGGTGTCGGCAGGTTGTAGACCGGGAGCGTTCCCGGCTCCTGCTCTTGAAGCACGAGCGCGTAGCCGGCAGAGGCGCCGTCCCGCTGGAACTGAAGGCCCGTCAGGTCGATGGACCGGAGGATCACGCCTTGGTCCGGCAGTGCTTGGTCATCCAGATCACGGCCGATGATCAGCAACGTGTACCCAGCAGGCAGGGTTCCGTTCCACGCGTAGTTGCTGGGGAAACTGTCCTGCGGGATCCGCAACTCGATGTAGCGCTGCTGCAGCGGCGTGGACGTCGAGGGAACGCCCAAGCGAATCTCGTTCAGCGTGATGTTCGGAATGCGGAACTGGCCACCACCATTGATGGGGCTCGTCGCGAAGTTAACCAGCGTGGCCAGCAGGTGCCGTCGGCATCGTTCAGGATGCCGTCGCGCGTGAAGTCGGCGCACGGTGAGTACCCACCCGACGAGCGGAGCTGCTGGAAGACCGTGATGTCCGCGACCGTGACCTTCTTGTCGTTGTTGAGGTCACCCACGAAGACGTTGTCGCAGACGGTCGAGTCGCCGCGCGCCGCGGGAGCCACGATCACCGCAAGAACGGCGAGGGCGAGCAGGACGGCGACAGAGAAGACACGGTCCGAAACGGATCGCACCATGCCTCGAACGGATGACTCGTGGGATCGGAACATCATGAAACGTCCTGCCTGCCGGAACGCCCAGAGAAGTGTACGGACGGCACGAAGCCGCGCCAGCCCGGGTTCGTCACAATTGCGGACTTCACGTGCCCTCCTGACCGGCGACGCGGCCCCACTTGCGGGTGCGGCCCGCGTAATCAGCGAGCGCTCGGTCGAGGGCCGCAGCGTCGAAGTCGGGCCACAGGGTGCCAGTCACGTGCAACTCAGCGTAGGAAATCTGCCACAGAAGGTAGTTCGACACGCGGCTCTCGCCGGCCGTCCGGATGACCAGGTCGGGATCGGGCAGCCCCGCCGTGTACAGGCTGCTCGAGATGACCGACTCATCGATCGCCGATGGCGCCAGCGTGCCCGCCTGCACGCGCTCCGCGATCGCGCGGACCGCCGCCACGATCTCGCTGCGCGAGCCGTAGTTCAGGGCCAAGCACAGCGTCAATCCCGTGCAGGATGCCGTGCGCCGCTCGGTGGCATCGAGCTCGTCAAGGACCCGCTGCGGCAAGCCCTCGCGCGAGCCAAGGTGCCGGAACCGGACGTTGCTCGCAGCGAGCGCCTCGCGTTCGGCCGCCAGTTGGAACGCAGCCAGCTCCATGAGGCCAGCCACCTCGTCTGCGGGTCGATTCCAGTTCTCGACGCTGAAGCTGTAGAGCGTCAGCACCTCGATGCCGAGCGTGCCGCAGCGCTCGGTGAGTTCCTTCGCACGCTCCGCGCCGGCGGCGTGACCGAGCAACCGCGACTGGCCCCGCGCCTGCGCCCAGCGCCCGTTGCCGTCCATGATGACGGCGATGTGGCGAGGCAACCGAGCCGGTGCCTCGCTCGCAGCGGAAGCGCTCGCGACGGTCGACGAGGTCACGCTCGGCCGTTCCGCTGGACCATCGAGGAAGAAGAAAGGACCCAGCCCTGCCAGCGGATGAGCGTGACGAGGGACTGGGCCTGGATGTGCCGTGCAGGGTGCATGCGATCAGTCGTCGACCCGTTCGACGTAAAGCACGCGTGGCTGCTCGCCGGGGCGGTCGACGTTGGAGCGATCGACCAGCATGACGTAGCGCGTGTCTTCGATCACGTTCTCGCGGTCCGAGGCATCCCAGCGACCAGTTGCCGGGTTCTGCGTGAACGAGCGGATGCGGATGTACACCGTGAAGACGTCGCTGCGCGTGGTGACCAGGTTGGCAATGCCCGAGAGCAGCATGTTGGTCTCTTCCGGGTCGCCGAAGCTGGTGTCGGCTTCGGCCAGGAACGACTCCGCGAAGTTCTGCGGGAACACGTAGCCCGCCTGCCCCTGCTGCACGTTGTCCGGCTCGAAGTCGTACTGCAGCGTGATGGGGATGCGGTCGGTCGAGAGCTTGGCATCCAGGAACGCCGTGGCACCGGGACCATTCGAATCCCATCCCAGCCCTGCCGCCGGGTTGTTGGCATCGAGCAAGTACGGATCGCGCCCGGCGTACCGCATCGACCAGCTGCGCGAATAGGACGTGGGCGGTGCTCCGTTGGGGACGAGTCCGGCTTCACGCCGCAGGAGCGCGAGCTCGCCGAGCGACATGATCCCCTGCCCGCGGCGCATGCCGGCGTGGAAGCCGTACGCGGGGTTCGAGAAGTTGGGGTCCTCGAGCCCCCGGTCGCCATACTCCGCGAACGGCGAATTGAACGGCTGGTTGAACGCCGATGCCATCGGCCGCGCTTCGCGGTAGGTGGCGATCGCTTCGGGCACGCGCACACGCGGACCGTTGGTCGATACGTTCTCGCCCAGACCGAACGGGAACCCGCCGGCCAGCGATCCATAGATGTTCAGCAACGCGTCCGACTCATTGCCGAGGGTGGACGGGTTGATGACCCCCGTCACGCCACGCGGGTGCTGGTCGTTGTAGGCCAGCGCGCCCATGTGCGGCAGCGAGCGCATGACCTCGACCGGCGCCGTGTTGATGTTGATCAAGCCGGGCGTCAGCCGGCCCGAGTAGCCATTGGCCAGTCGCGGCGAGCGATCCTCGGCCAGCGCTGCGTTCTGCGCTGCGGTGAACACCGTGCCGTCGAAGGTCGCGAGCGACCGATCGAAGAACTGCCGCCCAGGTCCATCGACCGTGAAGGCATCGAACACCGCCGAGCCGGCAGGCAGCGCCGGATTGAACGGGTACTTCGGCGTCAGCACCTGGCGGCTGTAGCGCGGATCAGGCACCGCCTGGTCGTGATCGGCCCGACGCGTCGGGTCGTATGGGAACGAGAGCCGGTTCGGGCTGCCGCCCACTCGGATGCCGTTGTCGCCGAAGGTCGTCGGCGGCCCGATCCACCAGTCGGCAAGGTCCGGGTTGTTCTCGATGTCCCGTTCGGAGATCGAAAGGAGTTCAGGCAGCGTGAACTCGATGCGGGCAAGGTCGTCATTCCAAATCGGACCCCAAATCGGAACCATCGCGATCTCGGCGACCGACTCGAAGTCGCCATCGCGCTGGATCATCTGGAACGAAGCGTCCATCGGGAACGGGAACTGGTAGAGGTCTGCAATGTCGTCGCTGCCGCCGCGCAGTTCGCCCGTCGTGGGATCGATCTGCCACTGGTCATCGAGCGGCGCACCCTTGTCGCCGTTGAACACGGTGCCGCTCCCGCTGCCACCGGCGTAGCGGTAGCCGTCGTAGGCCTTCAGGTTGCCGGTGAAGACCGTCTGGCATGGGAACGCCGTGGGCTTGCCCCAGATCGGTGAACCCGCGATCGGCAGCCGCGACTGCTTGAGCATCCACAGCGACTGCCCGTTGCCATCAGGATCGAGCGCCGCTGGCCAGCTCGATCCTTTGCCGTAGCCCTGACGCTGCACCCCCTGCTCCCAATAGGTGCGCTGGGGGTTCTGCGCCTCGCTCACGAAGGGTTCACCGGAGCGTGCGATCACGAAGTTGGGCGACCGTTCGTCGGCATCGATCGTGCCGCCGCCATCGACGTCCCAGGCCCACGCCCGGGCCGACCGGGTCCAGACTGCATAGAAGTCATCGAGCGACGTACCGCTGGTGGTGCTGGTTCCCGCGGGAAGCAGCATCGCGTTGAAGTACCTTAGGCCCGGCTGGCCGAGCGGACCCGCCGGCAGAAGTGCCGCCTCGGGCTTCGGCGGAATGAAGGCACGCTCCGTGAGCAGGCGCTCGATGCTGTCCGACAGGGATTGCTGCTGCTGGTCGATCGTGTTGTCGAAGCGGTCGACCACGACCCATTGCGGCTGCAGCCCGTTGGTCTGCTGCGGGTTGATGACCCGCTCCAGCTCGACCATCGTTCGTTCCTGAGGAAGGTTCTGGTACTTCTGCAACGACGTCTGGCTGCCGCTGACATCGAAGCCGCCTTGCACACCCGCCTCGCCGCGGGTCGCGTTGAAGACCATGCAATCGGGGTAGTCCGTGCGGGAGTCCTCGAAGAGGTCACAACCTGGGTCATTGCTGCTCGGATAGGTGCTGTCCACGCGGGCGAACGGGAACTCCGGCCGGTTCGGATCGTTGCCAGCGGCCTGGACCGCAGCATCGAGCTCGAACATCAGCGAGTAGGGATACGGCCAGCCAGGAGTGCGATCGTGATCGTTGTTGGAGGGGTTCCTGATCAGCCACGGATGCGTCAGGTCAAGGAAGTCCAGGAACCGCGTTCGGAAGAGCGGATCGCCCGCGAGCTGCTTGGGCATCGCAAAGACCGTCGCCGTGCGCGGCTGCTCGGGCGTGCCGGGGCCTAGGATCGGCGAGACGCCGTAGCCCCAGTACGGCTGGCCCGGATTGGGCGAATCGAAGTTGATCGACGCCGGAATCGGGATCTGGGAGAAGCGGAAGACGTTGTCATTGCCCCCCGTGCCCCCCACGCGCAGACGGTACGGCTGCAGGTTGATCGGCTCGTTGTACGGATTCGCGAGCTGCACCGCGATGACGACGGCGGGGTTCAGCAGCGCACTGCTAGGGTCATAGACCACGAAGTGCGTGCCGCCCCCCTCCGGCACCTCAAGCGGCAGCGCGAAGGGATCCGCAGGCGGGATCAGCGAGTTCAGGAACTCGAGCACCTGCTGGTTCTGCGTTGGCGCGTTCGCCGCCGCGAGCTGCCGCACGTCGGCCCATCGTGACTTGGGATAGACGACCGCGAAGAAGACTTCGGTGATGAAGGGCTGCTTCTCGTTGCCCAGGAACCTGCGCTCAGGTTCTTCGAGCACGAAGGGCGCCTCAGCCGGGTGGAAGGGATCATCCACCACGATCTGCGTGTTGCCGTACTTGCGACCGCCATCGCGCCATGATTCCACGTTCGTCGCCCAGCTCGCAGCCATGCGCTGGGCACGGATGAACTGCTCGGGGGTGCCGTCGATCGTGCCGAAATAGCTCGTGCGCGTGACCGGATCGAGCATGCAGCGGGTGAACACCGTGTAGAGCCTGTTCACGAAGCGAAGCTGGTCACCAAGGATCTGCCCGCCGTTGGTGAGCTGCAGGCCGTTGTAGATCGGATCGCTGACGGGCGAGCGCAGATCGAGCTTCTGGTTCCACAGCAGGAAGTCGCGGCGCGCGAGCTCATCATCGCGCCAGTCGTAGGTGCCGTCGTTGTTGCCGTCGCCCTCAACTGGGCGGTTCTGCGTGATGGGGTACTGGCGCGGGGCGAATGGTCCCTCAGCGCCGATGATGGCGGGCGTGGCCAGGCCGAGCGAACTGGCTTGGGCGTTCGCGTTGGGCGGGAAACTCCAGAGCCACGGCGGCAACTGCTCGTTGCGTGCGCCGTTGTAGGTGGTCAGGTGGCGGCGGGTGTCGTGCAGCAACTGAAGCGACGTGAGCTTGCCGATGCTCGGCGGGCTGGTGGCTCCGACCGCCAGTTCAAAGCCCTCGAAGCTCTCGCTGCGAGCGGGGCTCGCCCGCAGAAGGTCACGGCGCGGTCCGGTTTCGGCACCCAGCGGCAACGCCGGATCAAGCGATCGCTCCAACCGGCTGAGCACGGGATCGTTGTGTCCCGCGAAGCGACGGAGCTCGATCTCATCGGCCACCCCGAAGAAGTCGATGCGCGATCCTGCACGCTGCCCCGCCACGAACGCCGTGTTGCCATCGACGAATGTGTCGAGGCGACCGCCGTTGAGGAGAGCCTTGTAGTGATGCAGGCGGTCCAGCGGACTGAGCAGCAAGGCATCGACGCCGGGAATCGGGCCAAGGGTGTTCGGGTTGCCCAGCGTGCGGACCAGGCCAAGCTCGCGGATGAAGCGCGTGTCCGTTGGCGACCCGTGCACGGCCAACGAAACCGGATTGGCCTCGGTATCCACGGAGACGCCGAACTGATCACGCCACAGGTCCACGCTCAGCGGCGGATACAGGTTGACCGAGCCATCGCCGTTCAGGCGTGCATACTGGCCGAACAGACCCGCTCGCAACGGGTTGAACGCATCGGAATCCGCGGTCCCGCCCAGCGAGCCATCGCGCCGGACCATCAACGACACGTCACCGGGCACAAGTCCCGCCGTCTGCGTGCGGTCGAACACGGTGGCCGTGTTCACGTTGACCATCGCACTATTGTCGACCACGCTCACGCCCACCACGTAGCGCACGGCCCGGTCCGCACTGGTGGGCGGCATGAACCAGTAGCTGTCGGTGAAGCCATCGCCATCGGTGTCGCAGAGCCGGCGGCTCACGAGGTTGCGCGCCGTGTCAGGCTCGAGTTCCTCCCGCTTGGGCCCGAAGTGCGCCAGACGAAGGAAGTTCGGCATGGGGCTGAAGCCAGCCTGATTCCCAACGCCGTTGATGTAACCGTTCGCGTTGGCATCGACGGCTGCTGGGTTGCCCGCCTGCCCGTAGAACCAACGATCAGCGAGGGCGCGGAACTGCTGCGCCAGTCCCAGCGTGTTCTGCGAGTCACCCACGCCGGTCGTCGTGCCGGTCACCAGGAAGGCATCAGGCGGGCGGACGCCGGGCAGCCACTGCTCCCACGGGATGAAGAGCCCGTTGCGTTCCTGCTCATGCGTGCCGTTCTGCGTGTTGAACCACGCGGCGCCCGCATCGCAATCCGCGATGTCCGGGATCAGCGTCCAGCCGTTGTTGGCCGTCGCGGGATTCGACAGGTGCGACCAGTGCGTGAAGAACGGCAGGCCATTGTTGTCGTAGGCGCGCATCGGCTCGGTCGAGCGCAGCCATCGCGTGTCGCCGTAGCCGGGATTGCCCCAAGGATTCGCTTCATACACGCGCAACGGGTGGTTGGCGTTGACCACGTTGTTGTTGGCGAAGAGGTCCGGCCAGTTGGTCCACGGGTACACGTGGAACGGAGCGAAGTTGTAGCCGTCGATGATCGCATCGTCGCCCGTCGGATCCGGGCTCAGGTCGGCATTGAAGAACGCATTCCACGGGTCCACGCCGTAACGCACCGCTCCACGAAGCGGCTCAAGCCGCGGGTACGACGTGCTCGCCACCAACGGGTAGCCGTACTGCGTCGGATCAGGCACGAAGCCGCCCTGGAACGCAGGATCGGCCGCATCGATGCGCCGCGGAAACAGTGACTGGGCCACCTCATCGACCACGGCCTTCGTGATCGAGTCCACACGCTGCTGCCTCGCCTGCGAGGACTGCTGCGCCGAGGCGATCTGCCGGCCCGCCTGCGTTCGGGTCAGGAAGGCCGAGGCAATGATCACCAGCAGCACCAGCAGTGCCGTCACCATGATCATGACGTTGGCACGACGCCAACCAGCTGCAGCAGCGCGACGGGTGGATCGGGCAAGGCTCATGGCTTGGACCTTTCGGGCAAGTCGATGACGAACGTGAACTCGCGGCCGCCATCGATGCGACGGTCGGGGTCGTGCAGCGTCATGGTGATGCGCACGGCGCTCGGGCGCGGGGTGTAATCCAGGCGCGGCACGACCCAGTCGGTCGGCTGGCCGGCGATGACCGCACCCGTCACGGGGTTCTGGTTGGAACGCACCCGGAACGTCGGTTCCGTGGCGTTGAAGCCGAAGACACTCGTGTAGCACCACACGCGCTGCGCAGGAATGCCACCCCCGACGACAGGCAGCACCTGCGCTCCAGCCGGCCCCTCGATCGACGGTGCAAAGATCGGCGCGGCCACGCCACCGACCTGCTCCAGCGTGCGCGTCCCGCGACGCTGGTTGAACGGCACCGAGAATCCGAGCGACGTGACTTCATCGGGCAGCCCGATCCACGGCGCCACGCCATTGGTGGGCGCGAGGAAGCCGAGCATCGGCGCAACCGTGCCATTGACGGGATCGAGCGCCAGCTTGACGCGGCGGTCATCCTCCATCACGCGGCCGACCCCGTCCTTCCAGCACCACTCGACGATGAAGCTGCTGCAGTGCCCGCCGATCATGCCGGACGTCAGCATCTGGTCCGACTTCTCGAAGGTGGGCGGCTGCCGCTCGGCGCGAGGCCAGCTGTTGAGCCCGATCTGCACATTGGCCCCGGCTTGGTTGGCGGTCGCCCCGATACCGAACGTGCCGTTGATCACGCGCTGGCGGGCAGCACCAAACGCCACCGCACCCGGCGGGCTTGCAGGCAGGTCGGCCACACCGGGAACCACGGTCCACGGCGAGTAGAAGGGAGGATCCAGCAGGCCATTCGTGCCATCGAATCGTCCGAGCACACGCTCAAGGTCGTTGAGCTGCATCGCGGTGACGTCAAATCGCCCGGACAGGATGGCTCGCGCCGGCTGCAAGGCTGCCGCGGCGGTGAAGAACCCAGTCGACTCCTGGAAGAGCGAGATCGTGCTGTTGGCATCCAGTTGGGGCGTGTTGGGCTGGATCGCATGGAACGCCGGGTCCCCACCATCGTCCGCCAGCAGCACGGCACGCCGGCTGAGGATCCAATCGCGTGCACCGGGCTGCGTGCCGTTGACCGTCTTGGTTCCGCCGCTGGCGGCGGTGGCCGTCAGGCGAAGGCTCGGTCCATCGCTCACGGCATCGGTCACCCAGGGCGTGAGGACCTTGCCGTCCAGCATGAAGTAGTCAGGATCGAAGGATGCCGGTGCCGACAGCGCCTGTTCGACGCGATCGGGAACCTGGACCGCGTGGCCGTACGTGATGCGGCTGAGCGCGCTCGATGGAACGGATCCTCCAAGCAGGTTCACCGTCCCGACGAAATCCACCGTGTCCTGCGTGCCCTCGGCGAAGAAGACGAGCTGATCAAGCCGAAGGATCCCATCTTGGGCTAGATCGGGGTTGAGCAGCTCGAGCTGGTTGGTCCCAGCGTTGTCGTTGATGTCATTGCGCACCGCCACGTTGCGGATCGCCATGTAGCCCTTGTCCGACATCCGAGCCAAGTCATCGCGCAGGCGCCGTTCGATGGCCCCCGCATCCTGCAGGATGGACGCATTGGCTTCGCCCACGCTCGAAACGCGCTGGGCGGTGCCGAAGATGCGTGCGGTGGCGGCGATGACCACGAGCAGGACCAGGACCGCCAGCAGCAGCTCGGTCAGGGTGAAGGCCTTGGCGTGACGGTTCACCTGCGGCATCAGAGCTCCATCACCGTCACGTAGACGGGTGTGATCGACGTACCGTTGGCATCCTCGGTCGGCAGGTACCAGATCACCGGCAGCGTGCCGGGATCGGGACGCGGCAGACCGTCTTGCCCGACACCGAAGTAGACGGCGCTGGGCAGCTTGGCGCTGATGGGCCGGGCCAGCGTCACTGGACCGTCGGCACTCGTGCGACGGCCACCCACCACGCGGTGCAGGTCATTCCACTGATCAAGCCAGATCTGATTGGGAGCCTGCCATGCGTACAGGTCATTGGTCACGTTGAAGCCAGAGGCCGGGGTGCCCGGGTTCGTCCCGGGAATCGCCGCGTTGTCGGCGCGCGTCCCCACGGTGCCATCGACTCCGCCGGCCCGGGGCGTCGAGGCACCCGAAAGCACGACCGAGCCTGCAGGAGGATTGGTGACGAAGGCGCCCAGCCTCGGCATCGAGGGGTAATTGGCCAGCCCGGTCGTCGTCGGAGCCTGGGCCACGCGGTACGGCCCGGCCTCGACCCCCGCCGTCCCGACGCGGTATACGAACACCGCCACCAGGATCCGACCTTCGAACCGACGGAACATGCAGTCCCACACGAACTGCGGCTTGCGACGTGCCTGCGCGTTCGCCTCGCCCGCGGGATCGCCGCCGGTCAGCAACCTCGACGGCGGCATGGCGGGCCACCAACGTTCCTGCGGCGTGATGATGGCGGCAGGCTGGCGTGCGAGCAGTTCGCCGCCGTCCTCGATCGAGTCGCCGTCGTAGTCCGCGAAGATCGCCAGCGGCGTGCTGGTGTTCAGGTCAGGATCCCACTTGCGGCGATTGACCGGAATGCCGTAGACACGATTGGCGGCGTTGCCCAGACCATCCGTGCTGAACTCGCTGCCCACGCGTGCGAGATTCAGGTTGTTGCTGGGCCCCGCGCCGAGCTCCGCATTCAGGAGCAGCGTGCCGAAGACATCGATCGTGCCGGTGTCATCCTCGACGTTGCCGTCGGTCCAGCCCACGCCCGTGAGCTGGGGCTGGAAGTACATCGTCGGTCGCTTCCAAAGCCAATCGCCAGGGATGGTGGTCGGAGCATTCGCTCCGAGGTCATACAGGCCGTACTCCTCGAAGGTGCCGAAGTCATCCTGCCCGACCTTGCTGCGGATCACGCCCATGGCGTGCTGCGCGACGACGGGCCCGAGCGCATCATCGTTGGAGGCTCGCTGCTGCACGATGCCCGCCGGGAACAGCGCGCTCACGCTGATGATCCCGATGCCCAGGATGAACACGGCCAGCAGGACCTCGACCAGCGTGAAGGCTCGACGGCTCATTGGTCCACCACCCGGGCCACGCCCGTCCAGCGATTGAAGCCGATGAAGTCCCCGAACTGCGGGACGTACGCATCGAAGAAGGCGCGGTACTCGTTGGGTTCGCTCGTGGCACTTGCAGAGGATTGCCACTCCGTCGGGTCGCCGCGCTCGACGGCATCCTCGTAGTCGTAGACCGCCAGCAGCGTCGTGTAGCCGAGCACCGGTTCCTCGTCGGGCGTTCGGAAGGTGACC
>Ga0172373_10008167_pt1 | contig 13336 bp, 9 predicted proteins | sample Lak10m_2_FD_114546 | JGI IMG/M metagenome (GOLD analysis project Ga0172373, IMG submission 114546) | Freshwater microbial communities from Kabuno Bay, South-Kivu, Congo - kab_092012_10m | ecosystem: Environmental > Aquatic > Freshwater > Lake | place: Democratic Republic of the Congo: South-Kivu... | reverse complement strand
CATTGAAGATGTCCGAGTTCGCGGCGACCAAGCTTTGTGTGATGCGCTGGCTCGTTTTGATGGTGTGCGCCTTGAACCTCACCAATTGCGAGTGTCGGCGGACGAGATTGCTGCCGCCACTGTGGACCCATCCTTAGAGAACGCCCTTGTCGATGCCATCTCTCACCTTCGAGCGTTCAACGACCAACTCCTCGAGCGCGCCAGTGACTGGTCGATGGAGATTGAGCACGGCCTCACCGCTGGCGAAAAGATCACACCGATTTCCAGCGTTGGTTTGTTTGTTCCAAGCGGTAAGGCGAGTTACCCATCCGTGGCGTACCAGCTTGGTGTCCCAGCTGTCGTTGCTGGTGTTCCTCACATTTCATTGATTGTTCCGCCGGTTCCTGGTGGCTCCGGCGAAGTTGATCCCGCAGTTCTCGTGGTGTGTCGTTTACTGGGAATCACCAATGTCTTCCGCGTGAATGGACCATCTGGCGTGGCGGCTCTTGGATTCGGAACCGACACAATTCCGCGCGTGAGAAAAGTGGTGGGCCCTGGCAGCCCGGCTGTCACTTTGGCGCAAGTGGAAATGCAACGTTTTGGATTGGCCACCATGATGCTTCTCGGACCAACCGAGAGCATGGTGATTGCAGATCACACAGCACACGTTGGTCGACTCGCTGCAGACCTTTTGATTGAAGCTGAACACGGCACCGACTCATCGGTTGTTCTCGTCACCACATCACAAGAACTGATTGATGCCGTCGATTTTGAGTTGGAGATTCAACTTGGCGATTTGCCTGACGTTCGCGCAACAGCCGCTCGTGCATCGCTGGGACCAAATGGTGGTGCGGTGCTTGTTCGCAATCTCAACGAAGCTGCTGACGTCGCCAATATGTACGCACCAGAACATCTTCAGCTTGCCGTCGACGCAAGTTACGAAGAAGACATGGTGGACTTGCTGGTGAACGCTGGCGAAATCTTGATTGGTCAGCACACACCATTCAGCGCAGGCAACTTTGTCATCGGTTGTCCTGCATCTTTGCCAACAAGCGGATTCGCACATGTGTCATCGGGAATCACTGTTGATGCTTTCCTCAAGCGCACCGCTGTCGCCAAAGCAACCGAGCCCGCTTTGCGTCGCATGAGCAACACCATCACTGCGTTGTCAGACCATGAAGGTTTCTCGGCGCACGGCAATGCCATTCGCCGTCGCTTCGGTTAATCAGTAGGGCGCGTCGCCCATCACAGTGACCCGGTGGCCATAACGACGATGTGGCCAGTAATCCCAAATTGCTCTGTGCTGTGCGCAACGGTTGTCCCAGAACGCAATGGAGTTCGGTTCCCACTGGAAACGACATTGGAAATTGGGGTGTTCCATGTGCTGGTACAAGAAGTTGAGAATCGCATCGCTTTCATCGCGTGGCACCCCGACAATGTGTGTGGTGAAAGATCTATTCACAAACAAACACTTGCGGCCAGTCTCTGGGTGAGTGCGAACCACTGGATGCTTTGAACGCGGATACGACGGCTTGTCTGCAACACCGGTGTACAACCCGCGATACACGTGCTCGCCATCGTGCACTGCTACCAAACCATCGAGGTATTGCTTCATCTTGTCGCTGAGTGCGTCATATGCGGCATACATATTGGAGAACATGGTGTCGCCACCACTTGGCGGAACTTCATGGATATACAAAATGCTTCCCATGGGAGGTTCGGCCTGGCAAGACACATCTGAATGCCACGCTTCCCCGTTTGCTCTATCTGAGTTTTCATCCGCAGAGATCACCAAGATTTCTGCGTGACCAGTTGCGTTTGCTGCTGCTGGGTGAACATCTAGCTCGCCAAATCGCCGACCAAATGCGATGTGCTCCTCCACCGTGAGTTGCTGATTGCGAAAGAACACAACGCAGTTCTCCGCAACTGCACGACGAATCTCTTCAATAGTTTCTTCATCAATGTGAGCAAGATCGATGTCGTCAATCACTAACCCAATGTTTGGGGTGTAGCGACGAGTAGAAATCTTTGAAAACGGTGCTGACGTATCCCACTGCGCTTTCGTGCGTGGTCCGCCTTTTCGTGAGCCTGCCTCTGCCATAAACAAATACTACGACTGAACACCAACAACAAAGCTTGCAACTGTTGACAAAGAACCGCCAATGTTCAACGTTGCAAATGTCTTTGCACCATCAACTTGGGTGTCGCCCGCTTTGCCTGTCACCTGCTTTGATGCATCAAACACCATGCGAGCGCCGGTTGCTCCCACCGGATGACCGCCGCCGATTAACCCGCCACTTGGATTAATGGGGAGACGTCCGGTCTTTTCAATCGTGCCGTCTTCCACAGCTTTCCACGATTCGCCAGGTGCTGTGATTCCAAAATGATCAATTGCCATGTACTCAGTGGTGGTGAAACAGTCATGGGTCTCAATTCCATCTAACTGAAACACATCTGTGATTCCCGCGCGACTAAACGCGTCACTGATTGTTTGCTGAACATGCGGGAAAACGAATGCATCGTTCTTGCTGCGCTCAAGTTTGTCTAGGAACTTGATGCCCGCATTCTTGTGACCCCATCCAAGAATCTGCGCGGTGTTCTGAGTGTCAATCTTTCTGCGTGCTGCTTGCGCATCTACAAATCTTTGCGACACCAACACAACCGCTGTAGCGCCGTCCGTAATTTGTCCACAATCTTGTCGCCTGGTTCCTGGCTCAATCATCGGGTTAGCAACATCGTCATCAGTGAAACTGAGGTCTGTGAATTTCCATGCGCGGGTTTGTGCGAGTGGATTTGATTTTGCATTTGTGTAGTTAATTTCAGAAATACGATTTAGGTACTGGCGATCAAGTCCATACCGATACGCGTATTCCTCACCGAGAAGACCAAACACTGCGGGCCACATAAACGTGCACGAGATTCCTTCATGACCTTGCCATGACGCGGCGTTCTGCGCTATCGATGACTGATCGCCCGGAAGAGCTTTTTGTTCTTCCACACCAATCACTAATGCACAGTCGTATCGACCTGCTTCCAATTCGGCCATTGCAGCAAGAATCGCGAGCGACGACGACGCGCATGCGCCTTCATGTCGCATTGCTGGTTTCCCCCACAATTCGGGCACCACTTGAGAAGCCATTGCACCGAGGTGGCCTTGTTGGCGCTGCAGTTCTGAGAAAGCGTTGCCGACGTGAATGGTGTCAATGTCTGTTGCATCAACACCGCTATCGGCCAACGCACCTTCAATCGCTTCGCGCATCATGTCGGAAATATCGAGACCTTCTCGTGCGTACCCACGAGCAAAATCAGTCTGATAACCGCCGAGTACATAAATTGGCGTTTTCATTATTTCCCCCGTTGTTGCGATACAACTGGGAGAAACACTACGGCAACTATGAGGCTGGCGACACCGTCAGATGGCCATTGTCCACATCGACTCGCACGGCGCCGTCTTCACCAACGGAGCCTTCCAGAATCAAGATGGCGGCTTTGTCTGCAATCTCTCGTTGAATGAGTCGCTTTAGTGGGCGTGCTCCGAAGAATTCATCAAAGCCCTGCTCTGCAAGCGCGATACGTGCAGCCGGCGTGACCTGCAAAGTGATTCGCCTATCTGCCAGTCGTTGCACGAGATGTTCCAGTTGAATCTCCACAATGTGTGTGAGGTCATCTTGAGTCAGAGATTGGAATCGCACAATCTCATCAATGCGGTTCACAAACTCGGGGCGGAAGTACTCAATAGGTTCACCAGGCAAGTTGCTGGTCATAATCAGCACAACGTTGGAAAAGTCAACCGTGCGCCCTTGGCCATCTGTGAGACGACCATCATCCAACACTTGCAACAACACGTTGAAAACATCAGGGTGTGCCTTCTCCACTTCGTCCAACAACACCACACTGTACGGGCGGCGGCGAACTGCTTCGGTCAATTGACCACCTTCGTCATATCCCACATATCCAGGAGGCGCACCAATCAAACGACTCACGGAATACTTCTCCATGTATTCCGCCATGTCGATACGTACCATGGCCTTCTCGTCGTCAAACAAATACTCAGCGAGTGCACGTGCCAATTCAGTCTTACCAACACCAGTTGGTCCGAGGAACATGAAAGAACCAATGGGTCGATTCGGATCGCTCAATCCGGCGCGGCTACGACGAATTGCATTCGCAACCGCAGAGACAGCCGCATCTTGACCAACCACGCGACGATGCAACAACACCTCAAGGTGGACAAGCTTTTGCATTTCGCTTTCTAACAACTTGCTAACGGGAACGCCAGTCCACTTGGACACCACTTCTGCAATATCCTCAGCGTCGACTTCTTCTTTCAACATGCGATTGTCTTTTTGCAAGACATCAAGATGCGCGGTTGCACTGTCAATACGGCGCTCGAGTTCTGGAATGCGTCCGTAACGCATCTCGGCGGCACGCTCGAGGTCGACTTCTCGCTCCACGGCAATACGTAACGTTTCCAGTTCCTCTTTCAATGTGCGAATTGCTGAAATCGCTTCGCGTTCTGCTTCCCAGTGCGACTTCATCTTGTCAACTTGCGCTTGGAGTTCGGCTAATTCAATGTCAAGTGCAGAAATGCGTTCGCGCGATGCCGCGTCGGTCTCTTTTTCAAGCGCCACCTTTTCAATTTCCATTTGCAAGATGCGGCGCTGCACAACGTCAATTTCGGTGGGTAATGAGTCGATTTCAATACGAAGTTTGCTGGCCGCTTCGTCAACAAGGTCGATTGCCTTGTCGGGTAGGAATCGATTAGTGAGATAACGATTCGACAACACCGCAGCACTCACCAGTGCTGAGTCTTGAATTCGCACACCGTGGTGCACTTCATAACGCTCTTTCAATCCGCGCAAGATTGCAATGGTGTCGGGAACCGTGGGTTCGCCCACATACACCTGTTGAAAGCGGCGTTCCAGAGCAGGGTCTTTCTCAACGTACTTGCGGAATTCATCCAATGTGGTGGCGCCCACCATGCGCAATTCACCGCGGGCAAGCATTGGTTTAATCATGTTGCCAGCGTCCATTGCGCCTTCGGCTCCACCAGCGCCAACAAGGGTGTGCATTTCATCAACAAACGTGATGACTTCACCTTCAGCGTCTGTGATTTCCTTCAATACGGCCTTCAGTCGCTCTTCAAACTCGCCGCGATACTTTGCGCCTGCCAACATTGATGCAAGATCCAGCGCAACAAGCCGCTTGTTTTTCAAACCTTCTGGCACGTCACCATCAGCGATGCGTCGTGCAAGACCCTCAACAATCGCGGTCTTACCAACTCCTGGTTCGCCAATGAGGACGGGATTGTTCTTCGTGCGGCGAGACAACACTTGAATGACGCGACGAATTTCTTCGTCGCGACCAATCACTGGATCAATCTTTCCTGCACGAGCGCGGGCAGTGAGATCTTGTCCGTATTTCTCCAACGCGGCGAACTGCGATTCCGGATCTGGTGTGGTGACTCGGTGAGAACCGCGCACTTCACGTAAGGCCAGCAACATCTCGTCGGTGGAGATTCCAACGCGCTGATTCATTGCCAACAGCAAGTGCTCAACGGAGAGATAGTCGTCGTGAAGATCTTTTCGGGCACTGTCTGCATTCTCGAAAACATTTCCGAGTTCGCGATTCATCCGAGCTTCTGCACCACCTTGTGCACGCGGAAGTGAATGAACTGCTTCTTCAGCCTTTGCACGCAACATGCCTGCCGCGATACCGAGTTTTTGCAACAACGACGGAACAATCGTGTCCTCTTGTGACGTCAACGCCACCATGACATGGTCCGGCGTGACTTCTGGGTTGCCGTATAGGCGAGCAAGGTCACCCGCTGCACCAATTGCTTCGTTTGTCTTTGTTGTCCACTTTTTTGGATCAATTGCCATAACAGTTGACCTCCTTAGCGATGGGGGTGGAAAATGCTGGGGCGTTCACCAAACAACGTGACCGCCTGACGAAGTGGCACAAGTGCACCACGGGAGTTGTTCTCAAGCGCGTGGACAGCGTCCATCAACGCTTGTCGAAGCTCGGCCACTTCATGCCGAAGTCGCACCACTTCTTCTTCTAGTGACATCACATGTCGAATGCCTTCAAGATTCATTCCACTCGATGCAAGTTCTGCGATCCGACGAAGTCTGGCGATATCTGCGTCGCTGTATCGACGATTACCACCAGATGTTCTTGCAGGTGTCAACAAACCGCGACGTTCATAGATGCGCAGTGTTTGTGGATGCATGCCTGCCAACTCGGCCGCCACTGAAATGACATACACCGCTTGATGATGTTGTCTATTCATGACTTCTCCTTTGTGCGGGGAGATGCAAGAACTTCATGTAATGCTTCAAGCGCAGTGCGTTCGGAATCAGTCAACGATGTTGGCACCGCAACATCAACCGTGACGATGAGATCGCCAGTGCTTTTCGGTGTGACGATGCCTTTGCCTTTCACGCGATGGCGAGAGCCCGATTGTGTCCCTGGCTTCAAACGCAGCGTTACATCTGAGTGTTCAAGCGTGGGAACTGAAATTGTTGAACCAAGCGTTGCTTCGGTGAATGAAATAGGTACGCGTACTAACAAGTTGAGACCTTCACGTTGGAACACAGCATGTGGTGTGACGTGACATTCAACAAACAAATCACCAGCAGGTCCACCGTTACGGCCCGGCGCACCACGACCTTTCAAGCGAATACGTTGCCCGTCATTCACGCCGGCAGGAATTCGAACATTCACTTCGCGTGGACGACGTTCAATTCCAGAACCACGACATGTGGAACATGGATACTCGATGACCTTTCCGTTGCCGCCACATGAGCGACACGGAGACGACATTGCGAAGAATCCTTGATTGTCTGCCACTGATCCCCGACCGCCACATGCACTACACATTTTTGGTGATGTGCCAGGACGAGCGCCCGAACCAGCGCACGAAGTGCACGTTGCATCTGCTGTGAGATGCAATGACGTGGTGAGACCATGCGCTGCGTCTTCAAAGGACAGTGTCAACGATGACTCAATGTCCTTGCCTCGTTGTGGACCAACGCCAGCACCGCCGGTTCGACGACCTCGACCACCAAACATTTGGCCGAGAATGTCGCCGAGTCCATCGCCGCCCATGTCGAAGTTGAATGAACCGTTACCGCCCGGGCCAAAGCCGCCCATCGGCCCCATGCGACGCACCTCGTCATACTCTGCGCGTTTTGTTGCATCGCCAACAACGTCATACGCAGCGGAAATTTGTTTGAACTTTTCCTCTGCTTCAGCGTTACCGGGATTTGCATCGGGGTGGTACTGACGTGCGAGACGTCTGTACGCCTTGGTGATGTCCTTGTCGGACGCATCTTTCGACACGCCAAGAACTGCGTAGTAGTCCTTTTCGAACCACTCGCGTTGGGCAGTCAAGACCTACCCCCTCACCTTCACCATGGCAGCGCGCAGCACTCGACCCTTCCATTCGTATCCAGTGCGCAACACCTCAACAACAACAGGTTCACCGCCGTCGCCTGGTTCATGCATCACAGCTTCTGCTGTTGCTGGATCGAATGGTTTATCAACGAGGTCATATGCCTTTAAGCCTTGTTGTGACAACGCTCCGAGAAGCGCTTTCCACACTGGCTCGACCGCATCTGCGCCGTGAGCAAAGGCGGCTTCACATGCATCGAGCACTGGCAAGAGTGCTTCGGCAAGACGGCCGGTTGCGCGATCAACTTCGTCTGACTGAAACTGCGCGACTCGCTTCTTGTAGTTCTCAAAGTCTGCTTGAAGGCGCAGTGCGATGTCCTTGAATTCATCGCGCTCCGCCAACAACGCTGCAATGTCATGTTCAACAACTGTGTCGTCAACGAGAGTTTCCTCGAATTCGTTGACAACGTTGTCGTCATTCATTGGTTCAGATTCGTGTTCTGACATACGACTTACTGTTCATCCACGATTTCTGCATCAACAATGTCGTCGTCGGATGGCGCAGCACCTGATGCTGACGAGCCTGCCGCACCGCTGTCACGAGCTGCTGCTTCGTACAACTTCTGGCTGAATGCCTGGCTTGCACCCATGAGTGTTTCCGTTGCGGACTTGATTTGCTCGAGGTCATTGCCGGAAATTGCTGCCTTCAATGCAGCAAGCGGGCCTTCAACCGCATCGCGCTCTTCTGCCGACACTTTGTCGCCTTGTTCGCGCAACACCTTCTCTGTTTGGTACACCAACGAGTCGGCATTGTTACGAACTTCAGCTTCGTCACGACGACGACGATCTTCTTCCGCATGCGCTTCTGCATCGCGGATCATCTCTTCAATCTTGTCCTTGCTGAGAGATGTTGAGTTTGTCACCGTCATTGACTGCTCTTTGTTTGTGGCGCGGTCCTTGGCAGACACATGCACAATTCCGTTTGCGTCAATGTCGAACGTGACTTCAATCTGTGGAACGCCGCGTGGTGCTGGTGGCAAATCAACCAATTGGAACTTGCCCAACGAAGTGTTGTAGCTAGCCATTTCGCGCTCGCCCTGCAACACGTTGATTTCCACTGATGGCTGATTGTCATCTGCAGTGGTGAACACTTCGGTACGACGTGTTGGGATTGTGGTGTTGCGCTCGATGAGCTTGGTCATCACGCCACCCTTTGTTTCAATTCCCAACGACAACGGCGTGACGTCCAACAACAGAACGTCCTTGACGTCACCCTTCAACACGCCGGCCTGTACTGCTGCACCGACTGCAACAACTTCGTCTGGGTTCACGGTCTTGTTTGGCTCTTTGCCGGTGAGTGATGTAACGAGTTCTTGCACTGCAGGCATACGAGTGGAACCACCAACAAGAATCACGTGATTCACTTGGCTCTTGGTGAGGCCCGCGTCTTTCAATGCTTTTTCGAATGCAACGCGGCAACGCTCAACAAGATCCGCGGTCATCTCTTGGAACTTTGAACGTGACAGTGATTCATCAAGGTGCAACGGACCTTCTGCAGTTGCAGTGATGAATGGCAAATTGATTTGAGTCTGCTGTGTTTGCGACAGTTCAATCTTTGCCTTTTCAGCTGCTTCCTTCAGGCGCTGCAATGCCATGCGGTCTTGCGACAAATCAACACCGTGTGCTGCTTTGAATTGCTGCACCAACCAATCGATGATGCGCTGGTCCCAGTCGTCTCCACCAAGGTGTGTGTCACCGTGTGTGCTCTTTACTTCGAACACTCCGTCACCAATTTCAAGAACTGACACGTCGAAGGTGCCGCCACCAAGGTCGAACACCAAAATTGTTTCGTCTTGTGATGACTTGTCGAGTCCGTATGCAAGAGCTGCCGCTGTTGGCTCGTTGATAATGCGCAACACATTGAGTCCCGCAATTGCACCAGCTTCCTTTGTTGCGGTGCGTTGTGCGTCGTCGAAATATGCAGGAACCGTGATGACTGCATCTGTCACGGTGTCACCCAAGTAGGCCTCTGCATCGCGCTTCAACTTCATGAGTGTGCGTGCGCTGATTTCTTGTGGTGTGTACTTCTTGCCATCGATGTCTTCGGACTTCCATGCCGTACCCATTTCGCGCTTGATGCTGCGGAAGGTGCGGTCTGGGTTGGTGATGGCCTGACGCTTGGCCACTTCTCCAACAAGAACTTCGCCGGTCTTTGAGAATGCGACGATGGAGGGGGTGGTACGAGCGCCTTCAGAGTTTGGGATTACAACTGGGTCGCCGGCTTCAAGGACTGCCACCACTGAGTTGGTGGTTCCAAGGTCGATTCCTACTGCTTTTGCCATGGGGGTTCTCCTGATCGTCGCCGGGGGTGGCGTGGATAGATGTGGTCAGAATAAGGCTCTGCGGGGTCCATTACAACTCTTGTGACAGAAAACTTGATACAACTCGACTCAGGATTTGTCGGGGTCTGAAATAGCCCCCGAAAGTTGCCTCGCCTACGATGGCGACGTGCTTGGAAATCTTGTTCTCCTCCGCCACGGCCAAAGTACGTGGAACGAACTCAACCTTTTTACTGGCTGGCACGATGTGCCCCTGTCGGCCCAAGGCGAGGCTGAAGCCGCCGACGCTGGTCGGGTCATGAAAGACGCGGGGATCACGTTCGATGTTGCCCATTCCTCTTTATTAACTCGCGCCTGCATGACCTGCCACTTGGCCCTCAACGAAATGGGCCAGGTGTGGTTGCCGGTGGAACGCCATTGGAAGTGGAACGAACGCCATTACGGAGCTCTGCAAGGTCTCGACAAGAAGGCCACCACCGAGAAGCACGGAGCCGAACAGACCTTGGCCTGGCGCCGCAGCTACGACGTGCCGCCACCGGCCGTTGACACCGACAGCCCCGAGCATCCAGTGAATGATCCCCGCTATCGCTTCATTGACCCCAAGGTTCTTCCTGCAACTGAATGTCTGAAGGATGTTGTGGCACGAGTTGTTCCTCATTTCATGGAAACCGTTGTGCCTCAATTGCGTCAAGGCATGAATGTCCTTGTTGCGGCACATGGCAATTCACTTCGTGCGTTGGTGATGTCCCTTGAAGGAATTGCCGAGGATGAGATTGCCGAATTGAACATTCCAACCGGCGTTCCACGCCTGTATTCATTGACTGATTCGCTTGATGTTGCCTCGGTTGAATACCTCGGCGATCAGGAAAAAATTCGCGCTGCTATTGAAGGCGTTGCCAATCAGGCAGGCACGAAGCATTAGTCACATGTGACTCCTCTCAACAGAGAAGTTCGGGCTCAGTGAAAAACTGACCTTTCTCTCTGCATTACACTTGTTCACATGGCAAGCACAAAGTCCACCATTGACCACCTTCGCAACATCGCACTCTTTTCTGAGTGCTCCACCAAAGAACTTGGTCTTGTTGTGAAGAACTCCACCGAGCGTGTTCTCAAAGCAGGAACCATCATCATGGACCAAGGTCAAACAGGTCGTGAGGCATACGTGATTCTCGAAGGCTCCGCCACCGTGAAGCGCAACGGCAAGAAGATTGGTTCTGCAAAGAGTGGCGCAGTCATTGGTGAACTTTCGTTGCTCGACCATGGTCCTCGCACCGCTGCCGTGATTGCCGACACCGACGTTCGCTTGCTTGTTGTGTCAGAGCGCGCACTGAAAGGCGCCATCGACAACATCCCCGCCATTTCGCGCAAACTGCTGAAGGCGCTTGCGACTCGAGTTCGTGAACTCGACCGCGCACATTACGGCTGATTCTTCGCCCGAATCTGACTCGCGGAGCAGGGCTTAGACCCCTGCCGGCACTAGCGTTGTAGCCGTTATGAGCACGAACGCAGCACCTGCCACAGAGAAGGCCCCCAAGCGCCTTCGCCCGTACCAGTTGTCCATTGCCATCGGCATTGGCATGGGTACGTTCACCATGTTCTCTGGCATCATCCCCAACTTCACCGGATGGCACAGCACATCTGAGATTCACCGCGAAGTATTCGGTGGAATCCCAAGTGCATTCAAGGTTGCCTTCTACACCGTGATCCCCGTGATGTTGGTGTGGGGTTCGTTCCGCTTCGCAGACCGCATGCGCAACTGGGAACGCGGTGCGCCAGACCGTCGCAAGACCACCCCAAAGAATGCAAAGCGTCGTCTCGCTGATTACCGCGCCGGTGTGTACATGCGCACCTTGTTGCGCGATGGCGCTGCAGGTCTCATGCACTCCATGATCTATTTCGGTTTCTTGGTGTTGTTGGGTGTCACCACCACTCTTGAAATCGACCACCAGTTGCCAGAGTCATTGAAGTTCCTCCACGGTGGCGTGTACCAGGCATACGCGTTGATTGGTGACTTGGCCGGCCTTGTCTTCACGCTTGGTGTGGTGTGGGCAATTGTTCGTCGTTACATCCAGCAGCCATATCGCATTCGCATCAAGACAAAAGCAGAACACGGAATCATCCTTGGTGTTCTCCTTGCAATTGGTCTCACTGGTTTCGGCGCAGAAATGTTCCGCATTGCAGTGTCTGCCGCTGAAGGCAAGGACATGGGCTTTGAGTCTTGGTCGTTTGTTGGCTATCCGTTGTCACAGGCCGTTGATGGCTTGTCCTTGGGAGCGCTAGAAAACTGGCACCAGGGAATGTGGTTGGCACACGTCATTGCATTCATTGCATTCCTCGCCATTCTTCCCATCACCATGTTGCGTCACATCTTCACATCGCCTCTCAACATGTACTTGAAAGATCGCGATCGTCCGAAGGGTGCAATGCGCGCAATGCCAAACCTCACCGAGACATCACTTGAGTCATTTGGTGCCGCAGTCGTTGAAGACTTTACGTGGAAGCAGTTGCTGGATACAGACGCATGCACGATGTGCGGTCGTTGCACCAGCGTGTGTCCTGCACATGCAACTGGTAAGCCACTCGACCCACGCGAAATCGTGTTGAAGACGGGCGAAGTCATGGCTGCAACTGCTGCTCATGCACCAGGTGGCACCGTGTCTCCTCCATTGTCAGTTGATTCAGAAATCACCATTGGCGCAAACTCATTGTTCGAACGCATCAGCTCTGAAGAAGTGTGGTCATGCACCACATGTAAGGCGTGCGACGAAATCTGTCCGGTGAACATTGAAATCCTCGACAAGATTCTCGACATGCGTCGTTACCTGTCGCTGATGGAATCAAACTTCCCAGCAGAACTTGGTAACGCTTACCGCGCAATGGAAAACCAGGGCAACCCATGGGGCATGAACCAGAACGATCGTGCCGACTGGGCAAAAGATCTCAACGTTGATGTTGTAGATCCAGGCGCTGCTTTCAATCACGAGTACCTCTACTGGGTGGGCTGTGCTGGTTCTTTCGATGACAAGAACAAGAAAGTCACCCAAGCAATGGCCAAGTTGTTGGAGCGCGCAGGTGTTGACGTAGCAATTCTCGGACCAAGCGAAATGTGCACAGGTGACTCTGCACGTCGCTCAGGTAACGAGTACTTGTTCCAAATGCTGGCGTTGCCCAACATTGAAATGATGAACGGCATGGGCGTGAAGAAGATCATCACGCAGTGCCCACACTGTTTCAACACATTGAAGAACGAGTACCCACAGTTGGGCGGCAACTACGAAGTTGTTCACCACAGTGAATTCCTCGAGCACCTCATTGAAACCGGACAACTCGACATGCGCACCGCATCGTTGGAAGACCGCATCGTGTATCACGACTCGTGCTACCTCGGCCGCCACAACGACGTCTACATGGCGCCACGAAAAGTTGTTGGTTCCATTAAGGGATTGCAGATTGTTGAAATGCCACGCAATGGCACCAAGGGAATGTGCTGTGGCGCAGGTGGTGCTCGCATGTGGATGGAAGAATCCATTGGCGTCAAGGTCAACGACGAGCGCGCACAAGAAGCAATTAGCACTGGTGCTGGTCGCGTCGCAACCGCATGTCCGTTCTGCTACATCATGTTG
>Ga0172373_10008165_pt1 | contig 13336 bp, 3 predicted proteins | sample Lak10m_2_FD_114546 | JGI IMG/M metagenome (GOLD analysis project Ga0172373, IMG submission 114546) | Freshwater microbial communities from Kabuno Bay, South-Kivu, Congo - kab_092012_10m | ecosystem: Environmental > Aquatic > Freshwater > Lake | place: Democratic Republic of the Congo: South-Kivu... | reverse complement strand
GAACACAAACCACATTTCGTTCGCAATCCACTAAAACCCGATGAAAGCAAAGTGTATATTCGACAAGGTGAAGAATCCGTTGCAGCAAGCAAAGAGATGATCCGTATTTTGCGTGGAATGAGACCGGATGCTAAACCTCTGATGATCAGCATATCCGACAAAGAAAGAAGTCTGTTTGATTTCATCGAGAAAAAAGGTCGTGCTACCGTTCGAGATTTTTCAACCTTAGTCAATATCTCGGATCGTCGTGCGGCACGACTGCTTGTTCGTTTGGTGAGAGCAGGAATATTGAATATTCATACAAATGAACAGTATGACTATTATACTTTGGTCGAAAGACCAAATTGATTTCTTCAATTTGTTCACATTTCGGAATTGCCTTCAATGATCACAAAGATCATCCTCCATATTCTCATCTTGTTTCCAATTCTTATAGCAACAGCATCTTCACAATCATTTCAGATGGAATGGGATGCAATCAATAAAGAATTGGATAGTGGCAAAATTCAATCTGCGAAGCCACTATTGGATGCACTATTCATCAAAGCAAAAACACAAAAGAATATGCCATCCATGCTGAAAAGCATCATTCACCTTGCTGCGATTTCAGGAAGAACCAATGAACCGGATGATAAAAGTATCATTTTGACTTTGCAAAGATTCAAAGACAGCGTGACTACCATTCCGGAACAATCAATCATTGATTATTTCATCGCCGAAGCAATAAGAAATTATTATCATTATTCTTTGGAAGATATTCGTAAAAGACCACAATTCGAAGCCAATGGCCTTGATTTCAATCAAATGGAACAATGGAATGAAATGCAATTCTTGCAAGCCATTCAACAAAGAATCAACAGTGCTCTCAAAGATTCCATTCGTTTATTATCAATTCCCGGAAGAACCTATGCTGAATTATTAAGAGTCAAAGAGAACTCTGAAGCTTATCGTCCCACACTGTTTGATCTTCTCATCTATTCTTCACTCTCACTACTTGAGAAGATTGATCAAGACATCGAAAGAGTGTATCGTCCCATGATTGCAGATGCACGTATATGTTCATCGGCAATGACATTCATGAATCTTTCGGTGAATGACATTCAAGGTTTTGATCTTGAATATGGCATGATTCGACAAAGAATTTCCTTATATCAATCTGTATTACGAAATCACGCCAAAGACAAGGATCAATCAGCATTCATAGATGCTAATATTCAACGCTTGATTGGCCTTTTTCCGGTATTATCCATTGATGCAAAAGATTCATTATTTATCAATTCATTAATTGAAATTGGTACGGACAAAAAATATATACCAGCTCAAGCAAATGCTTTATTAGAAGCTGTGTTACACCATATCAATACCGATCAACCCGGTAAAGCATATGACATATGCAATCTGATTATTCAATTATATCCGAATTCTCCATTCGCAGAACAAGCCAATATCCATCAAGGAAAAATTCGTACTAAATCACTCAATCTGACGGTACAACAGTATATCCTACCGGGCAAACCCTTTATCTTCAGAAGTGAATATACTCACATTGATAAGATCTTTTGTCGGATATACAAACTCTCTGAAGAAGTCGAAAAAAGAATTAAAAAACGCAGATATAGAGATTCATATCTTGACAAAGCCGGGATCAAGCAATTGATAGATATGCAACCAATCCAAGCATGGAAACAAGAGTTTCCCAAGAATGATGATTATCGTCCACATAGCATTTGGAAAAAAGGACCTGCATTGTCCAAAGGACGCTATATCATGCTCATGAGCAATTCACCGATCTTCGATCTCTCCGGTGACAATGTAATCGTTCATGCAGAATTCACAGCCACGTCCATCATGTCGCTCTTACAAAAAGAAGCAGGTGGACATTCATATCTACATGTAGTGGACGCAGAACAAGGAACACCGCTTTCGGCTATAGTTCAGATCATGGAAAGCACATATGATCAAGAGAATAATACCTATAATGATATCATATCCGATTCCTTTACAACCAATTCAATGGGTACCGTTGACATATCGCCGATTCAACAGGAACAATATATTCGTGAACGTTATTTCAGAATCATTTCCGCTCTTGACACACTCATCATTCGACATCCGGTAAACAGATTTCCAAACGGTGAATTTCAAGCAAGTGAACGAGTACAACTCTTCACTGACAGACAACTCTATCGTCCCGGTCAAGTCATTCAATTCAAAGCTATTGCATTCTCACACACTTCCTTGGATAGCGCATCAGTACTACAAAACAAAGAAATCATGGTTCGATTTGTAGATGCACGTTCAAAAGTCATCGACTCACTACTCTTAAGAACTTCAGCATTCGGTTCTTGCTCTTCTTCCTTTAGCATTCCGGATGAAATCGTCACAGGCTTCTGCTCCATACAAACAGATTTGGGTTCAGTTTCATTCAGAGTCGAAGAATACAAAAGACCAAACTTTGAAATCGTTTTCTCAAAATCAGATATTCCCTATTCAATCGGTGATCGTATATCAGTCAAAGCCATGGCAAAAACATATGCCGGGAGTGGATTATCCGATGCGCGTTATACATATACTATCTCACGCAAAACAAGTTTTCCCTGTTGGTATAAACAGTGGATTCCAAGACCCGTCACTCGTGATCGAGAAATTGCTCATGGTTCGGGAATACTTGATAAGAATGGACAGGTTTCAATTCAATTCGATGCATTGAAAGATCCAATGTTGAATCCCCTTGATGCTCCACAATATTCATATTCCGTGAATCTTGACATTATTGCAGGAAATGGAGAATTGCAACATGCGGAAACAATAGTGGATATTGGAACATTAAAAGCTAATTATGCTTTTTCCCATAAAGACATATATACCACCAAAGAAGCATTTGACATCTATCTCTCATGCAATCTGAATTCCGGTATACCCGCCAAAGGAATGCGCGGAACAATCATCATTGAATCTCTCGAAAGACTTACTCAATTGCGATTGCCAATGCCTTTTGAATATGGAGATATAGAAGGATTATCTGATAAAGATAAAACATTGCTATTCCCATTTGATCAATGCGATAATACCGGATCAACTCTGACAAAAAAAGCACAAGCAGTCATCTACTCTGCGAGTCTTACAAGTGATGAAAAAGGGTACATTAAACCGAAAATTCCTGCATTGAAACCTGGTAGTTATCGCATACGATTTGTCTCTGAAAATGAAACAATCCCATTCACCCTTGAATCCACATGGTCTGTAATTGATGAACAATCAATGAAGATGTCTTTGGATGAACATCTTCTTGTCCATGCCACAAAAACAACATTAGAACCCGGTGATACAGCAACCATTCGATTAGGGTCTGCTTGGGAACAAGCATCAATCCTCCTTCAAATTGAATCTCGAGGCAAAATCATCAAACAAGAACGAATATCACTTTCAGCTTCGATGCAAGCGATTACCATTCCCATCAATAGAAGTTATCGTGGAGGTATTGCCATACATGCATCACTTGTCAAACAGAATCGCTTGATAAGTAAAAGTATGTCCATCATGGTGCCATGGACCGACAAAAACATCAATATCACAACCAAGACATTGCGAGACAAAACAATACCCGGTTTGAGAGAGAAATTCAGCTTTTCCATTAATGGTAATGGTAAGGATCAAGAAGCTTTGGGAACAATCTATGATGCATCATTGGATGCTTTAGCACCAAAACAAATGTATGGGATATACTCATTATGGGATCCCTCTTATGCCCAAGTACAACCAACAAGTTTGACAATGTCCACGATATATGCATCTGCACTCTTTGGTAATCGTTGGAATGAATCCGGAAATGGTTTTTCAGTCATTCGTGAATTCGATGAATTCAATTTGGACTTATTGCTCGGTGGCATATTCGGTCGTACAGAAGTATTGTATTATTCCGATATGGTCATGGCAAAAAGTATGATGGAAAGTCCGATGCAAAGCCAAAGTAGAATGTCACAAAAAACCAGTACACAATCAAAAGATGTAGAAGTACAATCCAAAGAGCACATCACGCCACGTATTGCCATGCAAGAAACTGCATTATTTGCTCCAACATTGGACATTCGCAATGGTGAAGTACATATGGAAACTGTGATGCCTGATGCTTTAACACGATGGAATATTCGACTTTTTGCACATGCAAAAGATATGAGCTTTGGTACTCTTGATACATCAATCATATCTCAAAAAGACTTCATGATGACAAGCAATGTCCCACGATTTGTGCGACACGGTGATCAGATGCAACTTCGTTCCACACTCTTTGTTTTGGGGTCCACAACAACGATCAAAGGCAAAGCAACTCTTGCTTATTTTCTAGATGATGATTCTCTCAATGTGAACACAATCACTTCTGACTTTACAGCAAGTATTTCTTCACCGGGTCAAGTGCAATGGAATATCACCATACCAAAAGGACGCAATATTACATGTACGTTCTCCGGTGAATCCGGTTCATATCAAGATGCTGAGAGATATTCCATTCCCATACTTCCTAGTACACTTCCCATCACAGATCGATATCCGATATGGCTCAATCCGGAAGTCAATACGACACAATCCCTTGCATTGGAAGATGCTTCGGACATTCAATCTCTTTCAATTCAGCTATCATCAGAACCCTATTGGTATGCTTTGGAAGCGCTTCCGGATCTCATGCAAAAATCTTATGGATCAAGTTTGGATCACATGAATCGTTTTTTGTCTTCCATATTTGCAAAGAAATTTGTTCTTGGAAATGCTACCCTGAGTACAGTATTGCGAGATTCCATTATGAAGGGAAGAATATCAGGAAATCTCAATCCGGAGAAAGGTATAACACAAGATGATATTGGTCCTTGGGAATCCGACATGTTATCGCAAGACCAACAAGCGAGCAATATTTCAATCTATGCTGATCCTGAAAAGATTCAAAGAATCGGCGAACATGCATTTGATGAATTACAAAAAATGCAATCCACTTCAGGTGCATTTCCTTGGTTTCCATCCATGTCAGAAAGTCCATATATCACTAGGCAAATGCTGATAGGTTTCGGTATCGCAGAATCCTTGAGTTCCATCAGTACTCAAAATAGAGATGCATTCTTTCTGATTAATCGCATGATTGAATGGCTTGATGAGACATACACAAAAGAATTGGAACAAATGTTCAAAAATCTATCCGGTCGAGATACTTTTTCACTGACTTTCTCTGATATACACCATTGCTATGCACGTTCATATTTCCTTACAAATCATCCACTTCCGAATGATGAAAATATATCGAAAATCAAGATTGCTCTATGGAATGAACGCATGAAACATGGTCTTCAATCCGAAGCAATGATTGCATTATTCTATAATAGAATTGGTGAAAAAGATAAAGCGAAAGCAATCCTTCGTTCTCTTAAGGAAAGAGCTATCAAAGATGATCAAGGCATCCACTGGGCAGTACGGTCAAGAGGATTCAATGATGCTGATATAGAAACACATGGTCTGATTATACAAGCCTTCGATGAAATTGAGCAACAGATCGATATTCGTTCCGGAGTATTGACTTATCTCCTCAAACAAAAACAGACACGAAATTGGAGTACACCTTCCGCGACATTATCCGCAACGATGAGTCTATTGAACAATGCCACTTCATGCACAAATAATTCGATAACACTCAAGATTGATGGAAATCCAGTGACTCCGGAGTTGACTGCATTCCCCGGTATGATGTCAACAAATATCAATGATGCTTCTCGAATCAAACGCATTGACATTACCTCAAATACATCTTGTCCATCATGGGGCGGAGTCTACAGACATCGCATGATGCCATTGAATGAACAATTTTCTACCGCAGAACAAGCATTTAGTGTTTCTCGACTCTATCTCAGGACTATCCCCGGAAAAGGCCTCACGCCTCTCAAAGAGGGTGATACACTCTCATTGGGAGAACGAATCACGATTCGAATCAAATTGTCTGCACCACAGGCAATGAATTATGTTCACGTCCAAGATCTCTTCCCTTCTTGTTTTGATATTATGGCTAATAATTCCGAATATCGTCATTATCAAAATGTTTGGGCATATATTGTTCCAAAAGACAAAGCCATGAATTTCTTCATGGATTATCTTCCCAAAGGAATATCAATCGTAGATTATGAAGTAAAAGTTGATAAAACAGGCACATTTTCAAAAGGAATGATTAAGGCATATTCAATCTATGCTCCTGAAATTGGCATCACAAATGGCGGAGGAATGATCATTTCAAGCCCATAATATGCCCTGAAATGCTTCGGACAAGTCGCAAAAAATCGCCATTTTTGCAGTATGGATATTTCCGAGCAAAACATAGAATCCAAGCCGATTGTGGCTGATAAACCGAGTACTGCCACGCGCATTTCTCGATTTATCGGACAAATGATCTCTGGACTCTTTCTCCTATTGATTTTAGGAGTGCTTGGTGGTTATGTATTTGTACAAACAGATATCTTTCGAGAATGGCTGAGACCGGTGCTCATTGAGCAAATCAATGCACGAATCAAGGGGAAAATCTATTTCTCGGATATGAGAATTGATATTTTCCGAGGAATCATACTGCATGATATCTCTTTGACAGCAGCCGGAGACACAGTTCTACAAGCCAATGATGTGTCCATTTCTTATACATTGGAAGCTCTCCTCAATACATCCATAAGCATCAGCACACTCACGCTTGATCACCCCAAAGTCAAAATACTTCGCTCGAAAGATAGCACCTGGAATATTGAGCATATTCTCTTTCCTGTTCCTGAAGACCCCAAAAAACCTCCCTTCGATTGGCAGATTACACTTGAAAATCTAGAAATATGTGAGGGCACGATACGGATTCATGATTCCTTGTCGCCAGTAACACCATCCATATTCAATGCGGGTGATGTGGCACTTCAAGATGTCAATCTAATCATGTCCGGCAAGGCATTTCCCGGAATACATAGATATGACATTGATATAGCTTCTTTCTCTGCAAAGGAGCTTAATAGCGGATTAAGTGTGAGTGATGTTTCGTTCCAGGCATTGCATCAAGAAACAGGCATTGTCATCAAATCACTGAAAGTAATCACTCCAAGAACAAGTTTTCAAGCTTCAGCCAGAGCAGATGGACTGGATGTGTTTGCTCCCACATTTGCAGAAAAAGTTCGTATAGCCCCAATGTCAATTTCATTTCTATCGGAACGATTTGATTCCGATGAATTGAGGACATTTTTTCCGGATCTGGGCATATTCGGTGTGTATGATCTTGAACTTGAGGCTGATGGTACATTGAATGAGATTAATGTTGCACATCTAGAGATTGGGACTAAGCAATCACGATTAAAAGTGGCAGGTGTTCTCAAAGACATTGATAATGCAAAACATCTATTTTTCAATGCTGAGACAATAGGTCAGTCTACCATTGATTATGATATGCTGACACAACAAATACCTGCACTTGCCCTACCATCCTTGCCATTTTTGGGGAATGTCACATTCAAATCATTGCTCGTCAAAGGAAAACCATCCGATTCATTGCATATTCAGCTTGATGCACTCACGAAATCAGGTGCACTGAATGGATTTACAAATCTCATATTCAGAAATCCCGAATTAGGATATGTCGGTGACTTACAATTCACTAATGTAAATCCCGGCGCAGTATTACAAGATGAGCAATTGAATGGCAATGTGAATATGCATCTGATCATTGCCGGCAAAGGAACCACATTGCCCACACTGGACGCTGCGATTCGTGTAGAGGCAGGTCCATCACGTTTGGGAGAATATGGTATTTCATCAATGCTTTTTGATGGTCATGCATCTGAAGCAGGGCTTTTGATCATTGATACTGCACATGTGATATTCAAAGAAGCAGTTCGAGGAATGGATGAATTTGAAACAGAATTGCGTTCAGCATTTCGAATGTCTGGATTGATAGATGCAAGACAAGCGAATCCACTATTTGACATTGAAGCAGAATGTGAGAATCTTTCTCCTGCAGAACTCTTTCATACCAAGAAATTGCCAACACATTTTGATGGATCCATCACGATGGTCATGCGGGGAATGCACTTGGATAGTTTGGAAGGTGATGTTCATATGCATGCAAGGCAACTCATCTTCAATGATAGAACTGTTCGTCCGCAAAATGTTGATGTGAGTATACGCAGAGAAAGTCCGAAAAGAAGACATGTCACGATACAATCACCCATGTATTCCATTAAGGCCGACGGAGAATATACATTCATATCTCTCATCACTGCAATTGATCATACAGTCAGCAGTGTCATTCTCGAGGGCGAGAAGAAGTACAAAGGCATGTCAGGAATTGATTTGAGTGATCATCCCCTCATGCCGATGATGGATACTTCAACATTAGATGTCAATATCCGCATCAATGCACGTGACTTGGCACCGGTGAATTTATTTATGGACGGAATCAATGCGACGGGTGAAGTAAAGATGAGTCTTGGCATTAGGTCCAATGCACAAGCGACCATCTTCACGATAGATTCTCTCTCTGCATTGAATGGACATATTTTTGGTCCTGACAATGATGGTGCAAGCTCTCCACTACTGATGAAAGGAATCATCAAAACTGAACGTGGCGAACAGGGACGTAGAATATTGAGTGACTTGAGTATTTCAGCTGTGGCTGAAGATTGGCTTACGATCAATACACTGACATTACAACAACCTTCATTGCATTTTTCATTGAAGCACACTGATTTTGATGGTACATTTTCCGGATTTATCGGTGATGATGTATATGCAGATATTGCCACGACAGCACTGTTCACAGACACATCATTCACCTATGTTTCTGATAGATTCAATATTACCTATGGAAAACTCACGTGGAATAATGCAGGTACATTGAAAGGGAAATTTTCCGGAAGTGGGATGTATTTCGATAAAGTCGCTTTTCACAGAGATGGCGCTGAATCCATAAAAGCCCAGGGCATGATTTCTGAAAAAACATTTAAGAACATGACGATTGCTTTGACCAATTTCCCATTGAAAGATGTAAAGAAATTGGCATTTCTCCCTGAGGATATACGCGAAGTACTTTCAACATTACGTGGAAATGCAAGAAATACAATCATCACAGCAGAGGGATCCTTTGCAAATCCACAATTCTCCTGCATTGGAGCAATTGATAGTATTTATTATAATGATATCGCCGTTGGCAATCAGCAATTCATACTTAATCATGCGGATTCAATGATAACAGGTTCTGTAGATGTGACTGATCTACGAAATGCCGGTGTGAAGACGCTCAATATTGATATTGAACAGATCCCTTATAATCTTGCAATTGGTAATAATCAAGAGCCGATGAGAAGAGATGAACCACTCGTTGTCATTGCTCAAGCAAATGGCCTATCCATTGCAACTATTGCTCCATTCATACCCGGAGTTTCAGGCCTAAAAGGAAAAGCGGATGCAACCATCACTTTGGGTGGTTATGCTCCTGATGGAATCAATTATGGAGGAAAAGCTACCATTCGAGATATGTCCTTTGTTCTCGATGCAACGAATATCCGCTATTCAGCTGAAGGGAATATATATCTCAAGAATGCCACAGCGCGATTGGATAGCATCTTTGTTCGGAATGATCGATATGATTTACAGAATGGCGAAGCAATTGTGACAGGTAATCTCAATCTATACGATATCATTTATATCAAGAATTTTGATTTGAATATTGTGTCCAAACAATTATTGGTCTTGAGTGATGCATCAGCAAGTACAATGCCTGCGATGTATGGTAAATTCACGATTGCATCCGGACAAAACCCACTACGATTTTATGGTACATTCAAAAAACCATATTTGCGTGGCGATGTAAAAGTCATGCAGGCATCTATCACCATGCCTCCAGAGCAAGAACAAGTAACCGCATCAGGCGTTCGATATACAGTCTTAAATTCTGAACAAAGACAATTACTCCATGCGCCTGATAATCCCGTTACAGATTTATTCAAAGCTTTGTCTGAAGCCGGGATTTCAAAAAAAGAAACAAAGCAACAATCCAAAGACATCGGAAATGAAGGTATTGATGAGAATGAATTATTGCGAAGAAAAAGAGCAGGATTCAATGACTTATTGGATTATGATTTGAGTGTTCTCATGCCCGGTAAATTTCTCCTAAAAATGATTCTAGGAACATTTGAAGAAATACGGGCAAATGTTGAACCAACGAATAAACAAACAGCATTGCGTTTTCAAAAAGAAGCATTCAAACTTCCCAGACTTTTTGGTGAAATCAAGTTACTCGAAGGATCACAATATAAATTTCTCAAAGTGTTTGATGCCTCGGGTAGTTTATTGTTCAATACCGGAGAACTCACAAATCCAACATTGGATTTACTTGCTGTGTATAAAGGACAAACAAGATATGATGATGTCTTAGAAAATTTCAGAGTCATCATGAAAATTACCGGTACGAAAAATCTACCGCAAGTTTCCATCACATGGGAAAGTAATGGCATTGAAGCGACAGGTGATTCGGCGCAAATCAGAAATGATGCACTCATGAAACTTATTGTTGGAAGAACACAAGCCGAGTTATTTGGCCGAGGTTCTGCAGGTGGTGGTTTAGGAACCAGAGGATTGGGCGATCAATTATCCAATTCACTCTCTGCTGCTGCATCGCAATTATTCTCAGGACTGTTAGAAGGTACTGGTTTGCTTACAAATGCAACAATCAGTTTACAAGAAGGATTATCTGATTTATCACAAGCGCGTTTGAATCTAAGCGGACAATTATTCAGCGATGTTGCTTGGCGAGCCGCCGGTACAATTGGCGATTTATCAGGAAATTATGAATTCAGTGTGGATGTTCCCATCACGATTCTAGGTGATTATGATGCACTTCGCAATTTGCTTTTGCAATTGACGAGGGCATCGGCACCTGCGAATGCGATTTCCACCAGACAGCAAAAAGAATGGGAAATGAAAATTAGTTGGCGCTATGCATTTTAATCAAAGACAATCATGATTGTAATACAAGATGTACATAAATCTTTCGGACCAAAACATGTATTGCAAGGAATCAATCTTGAAATTCCAAATGGCAAGATTACTTGCATTATTGGAAAATCAGGTTGCGGGAAAAGTGTTTTGCTCAAACATATAGTCGGTCTGCTCACACAAGATCAAGGTGAAGTTCAGATTGATGGACATTCCGTTGCATCCATGACGCAAAAAGAATTGTTTGACATCCGTAGAAATATCGGCTATGTTTTTCAAGGTGCTGCATTGTTTGACTCATTGACAGTATATGAGAATGTGATCATTGGATTATATGAACATGGCGAACGCGATATGGATCTACTCAATAGCGAAGCTCGCAGAGTATTATCCGCCGTTGGCTTGCTACCTGATATTTCCGAAAGCGGCACAATGCATTTTGAAAAAGAATTTGCTTTGCTGAGTGGCAAAAAACCGAGTGATCTTTCCGGCGGAATGAAAAAGCGCGTTGGAGTTGCCAGAGCGCTTGTTGGTAGTCCATCCTATATTTTCTACGATGAGCCGACCACCGGATTGGATCCCGTCAATTCAGAACAAATAGACAAAATGATACTTGAATTGTCGAAGAAATTATCTATCACATCTCTTGTCATCACACATGATATGTTTTCCGTATTCAATATTGCGGATCATGTTGCAATGTTAGATAATGGAAAAGTGTGTTTTGAAGGCGATGCACATACTTTGCAGATAACAGAAGACCCCATCGTATCCGAATTCATCAGTCGTTTTCAATCTGATGCTCGGATGCAGTAACTGTGAATTCACCACTTTGTTTCTTAATCATAAGCTACACATGACAAAGCGTACAATCAAAAGAGAAGATGCTCTTGAATATCATTCATCCGGAAGAAAAGGTAAGATAGAAGTCATACCAAGCAAATCCGTATCCACGCAATATGAACTTTCACTCGCCTATTCACCAGGTGTTGCAGAGCCTTGCAAGGAAATTGCCACAACTGAAGAAATGGTCTATGAATATACGGCCAAAGGAAATCTCGTTGGAGTGATTTCAAATGGAACCGCCGTTCTCGGACTTGGCAATATTGGTGCCGCCGCCGGAAAACCTGTATTTGAAGGCAAGGGCGTATTGTTCAAAAATTTTGCCGATATCGATGTATTCGACATCGAGATCACCACACAAGATCCTGATGAATTCATCAATACAGTTGTGAATCTCGAGCCGACATTTGGTGGTATCAATCTAGAAGACATCAAAGCACCGGAATGTTTTTATATCGAACAGGAATTGCAAAAACGCATGCAGATTCCAATCATGCATGATGATCAACATGGTACTGCTATCATTAGTGGTGCCGCATTGCTCAATGCACTAGATATTCAAAACAAGAAAATCGATGAAGTGATTGTCGCTGTGAGCGGAGCCGGTGCAAGCGCGATTGCATGTTGCCGTATGTATGAAAAACTTGGCGTGAAGAAAGAGAATATCTATCTCTGCGATCGCAAAGGACTCATCTTCCCGGGAAGAGATGCAGACATGACAGAAACCAAAGCTGAATTTGCCAATGGAACGGGTCCGGCTGATTTGGCAGATCTCATGAAAAAGGCTGATGTCTTTTTGGGCTGTAGCTCAGCTGGTCTTGTCAGCAAAGAGATGATTGCTTCCATGCCTGCAAATCCAATAGTATTCGCACTTGCAAATCCCGATCCTGAAATTTCTTATGAAGATGCATATTCAGTGCGTACTGACATCATCATGGCAACAGGCAGAAGCGATTATCCAAATCAAGTGAATAATGTTCTTGGCTTCCCTTTCATCTTCAGAGGCGCATTGGATGTTCGTGCAAAAGCTATCAATGATGAAATGAAAGTTGCAGCGGTCTATGCACTTTCCGAATTGGCCAAAGAACCCGTTCCGGACTATGTGGTTCGAGCATATGGTGGAGATCCCATTATCTATGGCAAAGAGTATATCATTCCAAAACCACTTGACAATCGAGTCCTCCTCTATGTTGCGCCGGCTGTTGCAAAAGCTGCCATGGAAAGTGGTGCGGCTCGTTTAACTACTCTTGACATTGATCACTATCGCGTGCAACTTGAATCTCAGCAAACCAAAGTGCGCAGATTTATTGCCGGTGTCATCAATGGCCTTCAAAAAGCCAAAAGCAAACAACGCATTGTCTTTACCGAAGGTGATGATATCAAAGTATTGCGTGCCGCGGAAATCATCGTACAACTTGGAATTGCTCAACCTATTCTCATTGGTGAAACATCCAAGATTCATAATCTGGCAGAAGAATTCAACATTGACTTGCATGGCATTGAG
>Ga0172373_10008164_pt1 | contig 13337 bp, 21 predicted proteins | sample Lak10m_2_FD_114546 | JGI IMG/M metagenome (GOLD analysis project Ga0172373, IMG submission 114546) | Freshwater microbial communities from Kabuno Bay, South-Kivu, Congo - kab_092012_10m | ecosystem: Environmental > Aquatic > Freshwater > Lake | place: Democratic Republic of the Congo... | reverse complement strand
TAAAAGGGCTTAATGTTGTGACGCGTTTTGCAAAGCAATCTGCCGCGAATCCAAATGGTCCTTTTCAAAAAGAAATGCCCATTCACGTTTCGAATGTTTCCCTTGTGGACTCATCCGCGGATGTGCTTTCAAAGGTAGGATTTAAGTTCCTTGAAGATGGCACAAAGGTGCGCTTCTTCAAGAAAACTGGTGCAGTTATTTAAGGGTTTGAGAGTTATGGCTCGTTTATACGAAGAATATACAAAAACAATCCGCAAAGATCTCATGAAGAATCGTGGCTACAAGAATGAACTTGAAGTGCCACGTATTGAGAAAATTGTGATCAATACTTGCGTGAGCGAAGCCGCTCAAGACAGCAAGAAACTTGCTGCAGTTATGGAAGATCTTATGGCGATTACGGGCCAAAAACCTGTTCCAACACGCGCCAAGAAGTCCATTGCGGCATTCAAGCTTCGTGAAGGCATGAATATCGGTGCAAAAGTAACGTTGCGTAAATCAAGAATGTATGAATTCCTTGACCGCTTGGTGAACATTGCTCTTCCTCGCGTTCGCGACTTCCGTGGTATTTCCACAAAAAGTTTCGATGGTCGTGGTAACTATGCCCTCGGCATCAAAGAACACATTATTTTTCCTGAAATCAACTATGATAAGGTTGAAAAGATACGTGGTTTTGATGTAATCATTTGTACAACAGCAAAGACTGATGATGAAGCCCGGGAATTGCTCCGTGCTTTCAACATGCCTTTTACTAAATAACATAGAGAGTTGGAATGGCTAAGCTAAGTTCAATTAACAACAACAAAAAGCGTCAATCGATGATTGCGAATAAAGCTCAGACACGCGCTGCGCTTAAAGCAGAGATGATGAACAAAGAGACATCTTTTGAGCGTCGTATTGAGGTGGCTCACAAGATGGCGGAAATGCCACGTAACTCTTCGAGCATTCGTTATCGGAATCGTTGCGAGCTTTCTGGTCGTTCCCGCGGCTATCACCGCAAGTTTAAAATATCCCGTATTGCCTTGCGCGATTTAGCCTCCATGGGCTTGTTGCCAGGTGTTGTAAAATCAAGTTGGTAAGAAAAAATGCAAATTAGTGATGTTATCGGCGATATGCTTACACGAATTCGGAATGCGCAAGCTGCAGATAAGCAAAGTCTTGTATGCCCGTATTCAAAATTTCGTGAACAAGTTCTAAAAGTTCTTCATAGCGAAGGATATATTCGCGGTTATTCCGTAAGTGAACTTCGTAAAGATATTAAGCAATTCACCATTGAGTTGAAGTATGTCGAAGGAGAGGGCGTTATTCGTAAGATCGCTCGCGTATCGACACCTGGTAAGCGTGAATATGTCGGTGTTGATAACATGAAGAAAGTGGCGAATGGTTTGGGAATCAATATTCTCAGCACGTCAAAAGGTGTAATGTCGGACATACAAGCGCGTCAACAAGGTATTGGTGGCGAACTTTTGTGCACAGTGTTTTAAGGTAGTAAGTAGATGTCACGCGTTGGAAAACATACAATTGCTCTTCCGAGTGGAGTTTCTGTTGGGCTTACAGCTCAAGCAATCGAAATTTCAGGGAAGCTTGGCAAACTCATTCATAAATTGAATGACGCAGTGAAGGTAGCGCAATCTCCTGAGGGGATTACAGTAACTCCTGCAAGCGAATCTGAATTCTCACGTTCCATGTGGGGAACAATGCAACGTAACATTAAGAATGCGGTGCATGGTGTTTCTGAAGGATTTGTGTATAATCTTGAGCTTGTTGGTGTTGGTTACAGGGCATCCGTTCAGGGGAACAACTTGGTTCTTCAGCTTGGTTTTAGCCATGATATTACATATCCGCTTCCTGCAGGAGTATCTGCTGTATGCGAAAAACCAACATCTATCGCTCTTAAAGGTGCGAATAAGCAGCAGCTTGGTCAAATTGCTTCTGAAATTCAAGGATATCGCAAGCCTGAACCATACAAAGGAAAAGGCGTGATCAAGCAAGGTCAATTTGTTATGAGAAAAGAAGGTAAGAAGAAATAGCCATGACTAAAACACTTCTGGAAAAACGTAGGGAACGTATCCGTACAAAACTCAAGCAAGTTGGCGCTGGTCGTTTGCGCCTGAGCGTGCATCGTACGAATCTTCACATCTATGCTCAAATCATTGATGATAAGAAAGCTGTAACTATTGCATCTGCGTCGACTCTTGAAAAAGATGTCCGCGCTAAGCTTAAGAACGGTGGAACAAAAGAAGCCGCAGAGCAAGTTGGTAAGCGTATTGCTGAAAAAGCTTCGAAGCTCGGTGTTAAGGACGTTGTCTTTGACCGTTCTGGTTTTCTCTATCATGGTCGCGTTAAGGCGCTTGCAGATGCAGCGCGCAGCGGCGGATTAAGTTTTTAAGGAATATTGATAATGGCAAAAGCATCAAATACAGAGCGTGAATCACAAGAATTGATCGAGAAGCTCGTCAGCGTTCGCCGCGTTACAAAAGTTGTAAAAGGCGGTAAAAACATGCGTTTCTCCGCTCTTGTTGTGGTTGGTGATGGCAAAGGTCGCGTTGGTTATGCAACAGGTAAAGCAGAAGAAGTTCCTGATGCTGTACGTAAAGCGACAGAAAAAGCAAGAAAAAGCATGATTCGTGTGCCTCTTCGTGAAGGTCGTACGATTCACCATGATATTGCAGGTCGCTTTGGTGCAGGCCGTGTGTATCTGAGAACAGCTCCTGCTGGTACAGGTATCATCGCAGGTGGTCCAATGCGCGCAGTTTTCGAAGCTGTGGGCGTTCATGATATCGTGAGCAAGTCTGTCGGTACATCAAACTATCACAACATGGTGCGTGCGACGTTTGATGCTCTTCAAATGGTTGTCTCTCCTCGCATGATCGCAAACAAGCTTGGCAAAAAAGTGCCAGACATTATTGCTCGTCGTGAGTCTTCATCAACAGCAGCGACTGCAGTAGCTCAAGACGCATCAGCTTAAGAGGATTGAAAATGACAACGGAAACAAAGCAATCAAAAGCAAAAGCTGAACCTAAGAAAGCAGCGCCTAAAGCAGCTGCTTCTTCAAAGGCTTCTCCTGTAGAAGCTCCAGCAAAAGCTGCAAGCAAGAAACCAGCAGCGGATCAAAAAACGATCGTTGTTAAAATGGTTGGAAGTCCTATCCGTCGTGATAGCCGCCAACGTGAGTATCTAAAAGGTCTTGGTTTGCGTAAAATAGGTTCAACAAAGACATTGCAAGATTCACCCCATGTTCGTGGCCTTATTGCTAAAGCGCAGCACATGGTTCAGGTAGTCGCATAATATATTGAAAAAAGTAGAAGAGAGTCACAATGCTTTCATTAGTAACGATTAAAGATAACAAAGGGGCCCGCCAAAAGAAAAAGCTTCTTGGTCGCGGAATTGGTTCCGGTAAAGGTAAAACCTGTGGTCGTGGTGGTAAAGGTCAAACAGCACGTTCTGGTGTTGCTATCAATGGCTTTGAAGGTGGTCAAACTCCTATATATCGTCGTTTGCCAAAGCGTGGGTTCGTCAACATTCACCGTGAAGAAATGTACGAATTGACCTTTCAAAAGATCAACACAGTTGTAAAGCGTCATGCTCTTAAGGCGGATCAAGTGATTGATCGTGAGCTTCTTGTTAAGCTTGGTTATATGAAGCCTTATTTGAACAAGATTTCCCTGGTTTCAACGGGTGAAGCTACAACAAAGAATCCTCTTTCTGTTGCGCGTGCGACAAAGTCTGCGCAAGAAAAAGCATCAAAAGCTGGGATTAAAATTACAGTTCAGTAAACACTCTTTGGAGTTACAATGACATCTGCTATCGAACAACTTGCGGCGAACCTGTCTTTTAGCACATTTAATAAAGCTGAAGACTTAAAGAAGAGAATCTGGTTCACACTCGCGGTTTTGGTGGTATATCGTCTTGGAACCTATATTCCACTTCCTGGAATAAACCCAGAGATTATCCGTGAATTTACACAACAAAATGCTGGGGGTATCCTTGGCATTTTGGATATGTTCTCGGGTGGTGCAATTAGTCGTATGACGATTTTTGCTCTTAACATTATGCCTTACATTTCAGCAAGCATCATCGTTCAGTTGATGACGTCGGTGTCCCCGCACTTCGAAGCCTTAAAAAAGGAAGGCGAAGTTGGGCGACGCAAACTCAATCAGTATACGCGGTATGGAACGGTTTTCTTGGCAGCGGTCCAAGCGTTTGGTATTGCCATTGCCCTTGAAAAAATTACAGGGCATGCGGGAAGTGCGGTTGTTGTTCCTGGAATGTTATTCCGCTTAACGACAATTATCACCCTTACGGGGGGGACTCTCTTTATCATGTGGTTAGGTGAGCAGATCACCGCTCGTGGTATCGGTAATGGGACGTCCCTTATTATTTATTCTGGTATCGTTGCGAACCTCCCTCAAGCTTTATTGAATACCCTTGAGTTGGGGCGTCAAGATGCGATTCCGTTCCTTGTGTTGCTTTTGATTCTTTTTATGGTAGCGGGCGTCATTTACTACATTGTCTTTATGGAAAAAGCTCAACGCCGTTTGGTGATTCAATATCCAAAGCGTCAGGTGGCTGCTAATCGCCCTGCAACGTCCCAGACGACGCATTTGCCCCTTAAGTTGAATAGCGCGGGTGTGATTCCTCCTATTTTTGCATCGTCATTACTTTTATTGCCTGGCACAGTACTTGGTTTTTCCGGGGCCGCAAATACAGATACATGGTATGGCGCCCTTGCCGGATATTTAGCGCACGGTAAGCCTCTTTATATGGCTCTTTACATCGCATTGATTGTTTTCTTTGCGTTTTTCTATACGGCGATTGTTTTCAATCCATCTGAAACGGCAGAAAACCTTCGTAAAATGGGAACGTTTATCCCTGGTATTCGTCCAGGTAAATCAACTGCGGATTATCTCGATTATGTGTTGACACGCCTTACGGCAGTGGGGGCTCTTTACCTGGCATCTATTTGTATTTTGCCAGAGCTTATTTTGGCAAAGGTGTCTTTGCCTTTCTATTTTGGTGGAACAAGTTTGCTCATTGTGGTGAGTGTTACGATTGAGACGTTTTCTCAGGTTCAGTCACACCTACTGGCGCATCAATATGAAGGGTTGCTCCGCCGTTCTTCATTAAAGGGTAAACGCTAGACTATGATTATTATTTTTTTTGGCGCCCCAGGATCAGGAAAAGGAACACAAGCTCAAACGATTTCCCGCGAGTTGGGAATTAGTTATATTGCGACGGGAAACCTTCTTCGCGCAGAGATTGCTTCTGGATCTGAGCTGGGTCACCAAGTTAAAGATATTATGGACGAGGGAAGATTCCCTTCCGATGAGCTTGTGCTTAAAGTTTTTGAAGAAGAATTTGCAAAGCATGCCGATGATTCCATTATTTTAGATGGAATTCCTCGTACGCTTAACCAAGCAGAAAAACTAGATCCATTGCTTGCTAAATATAACAAGAAGGTTGATTTAGTATTTGAATTTGATCTGGACGATTCCCATCTTATAAGTAGAATTCTTGGAAGGTTCTCTTGTAAGAATTGTGGGGCTGCGTACCATAAAGAGTTTAACAAACCCAAAGTTCATGGTGTTTGTGATTTTTGTGAATCAACAGAATTTGTTGTTCGCAAAGATGATGAAGAAGAAGTCTTGAAAAGAAGGCTCGAATTGTACTATCTTGAAACGCAACCCATTTTGGGGTATTACAAGGAAAAGCAAGTTTTGTACAAGGTTTCTGCTGACCTTCCTCCCAAAGAGGTGGGTGAGCAGATTTTAACTGTTATAAAAGAAAAAAGCCGATAGGAGAGTAAAAAGTGGCTCGTATAGCTGGTGTAAACATTCCAACACAAAAGCGACTCGTAATTGCGCTTCAGTATATCTATGGTATTGGACCAAAGCGTGCTGATGAAATTATGAAAAAGCTTAATTTTGACATGCAAGTGCGTGTGAACCAACTCTCCGATCAGGATATTCTTCGTATTCGTGAGGCGATTGACCGCGATTATAAGGTTGAAGGTGACCTAAGGCGTGAAGTTGCCATGAACATTAAGCGTTTAATGGATTTAGGTTGCTATCGTGGTTTGCGCCATCGTAAGGGCCTTCCAGTGCGTGGTCAACGTACTCATACGAATGCTCGCACACGCAAAGGCAAAGCTGTTGCCATTGCTGGTAAGAAGATTGCAACAAAATAGTGAATGTAAGGTAGATTAGACAATGGCACAAAAACAAGTAGGCCGCGTTCGTAAAAGAGAGCGTAAAAACGTTGTAAACGGTGTTGCTCACGTAAATGCGTCTTTTAACAACACAATGATTACAATGACTGACGAGCAAGGTAATGCTGTGTCATGGTCATCTTCAGGTATGATGGGCTTCAAGGGCTCACGTAAATCCACACCTTATGCTGCTCAGGTTGCAGCTGAAGATGCAGGTAAAAAAGCTATGGAGCATGGCATGAAGAACTTGACAGTGATCGTGAGCGGTCCTGGTGCAGGTCGTGAAACAGCCCTTCGTGCTTTTCAATCCGTAGGCTTTAACATTAGCCTTATTCGTGATGTGACCCCTGTTCCCCATAATGGTGTGCGTCCATCTAAGCGTCGTCGCGTTTAATTTTTTTACAAAAAGGTGGTTCCCGTGATTCAGAAAAATTGGCAGGCGTTGATAAAACCTTACAATTTGAACTTTAACTACTCCGATCCACTTTTCCGTGAAGCGGAAGTTGTGATCGAGCCCCTCGAGCGTGGTTTTGGTTTGACGCTTGGTAACGCCTTGCGTCGTCTTCTTCTTTCTTCATTGCAAGGTGCGGCCTTTACTTCTGTAAAGATCGATGGCGTTCTTCATGAATTTTCAACAATCCCAGGTGTGATGGAAGATGTTGCAGACATTATCCTCAATCTTAAAACTGTTGGCGTGAAGTTAAATTCCGAAGTCATGAAGCGTGTGAAGCTTGTGGCATCAACACCTGGACCCGTCTATGCAAAAGATATTCAATGTTCTTCTGAAGTTGAAATTCTTGATCCAGAAGTTTTGATTTGTACTTTGGATAAAGGTGCAAAACTCAATATGGAATTGACGGTGGAATCAGGAACAGGATACGTTCCAGGATCGGCGCAACAAAAAGAAGATCGCACCATTGGAGTGATCCCAATTGATGCTATTTTTAGCCCAATTAAGCGTGTGTTCTATAAAGTTGACCAAACACGCGTTGGCCAACGTACAGACTATGACAAATTGACATTGCGTATTGCAACGGATGGTTCCATGAAGCCAGATGATGCACTCGCTCTTGCGGCACGCATTATGCAAGATCAATTGCAGGTGTTTATTAATTTTGAAGAGCCTAAGCACGTTGAAAAGGCGGGCGTTAAGGATGATCTTCCCTTTAATCGCAACTTGCTTCGTAAAGTCGACGAACTTGAACTTTCAGTTCGTTCTGCAAATTGCCTTAAAACTGAAAACATTATTTACATTGGTGACCTTGTTCAACGTAGCGAAGGCGAAATGCTCAAGACACCTAACTTTGGTCGTAAGTCGTTGAATGAGATCAAAGATGTATTGAACCAAATGGGATTAGGATTTGGAATGATGATTCCAAATTGGCCACCTGAAAACATTGAAGAACTTGCAAAAAGGCTCGAAGATCCTTACGCATAAAACCAAAAGCGATATTAAAGTAGATACTACTGGAGATAAGAAATGAGACACGGTATAAGTGGACGCAAATTTAACAGGACTTCGTCCCATCGTAAGGCGATGTTTATGAATCTTGCTCAAAACTTGATTAAGTACGAGCAAATCAAAACAACGCTTCCAAAGGCAAAAGACCTTCGTCCTGTTGTTGAGAAATTAATTACGAAAGCACGTGAGTCTTCATTGCATGTGCGTCGTCAACTTATCTCTCAGATCCAAGATCAAGAGTTGGTTGAGAAGCTCATGACGACTCTCTCTCCTCGTTATGCTAATCGCGCGGGTGGATATACACGCATCATTAAAGCGGGATTCCGTTATGGTGATAATGCTCCAATGGCAATTATTGAATTCGTTGATCGCGATGAATCAGCAAAGCCGGTAACAGTATCAGAAGAAGTTTCTGAGGCTGCTGAGTAATAGGGTTTTAGATCTTATGAAAAAAAGCGCTGCATTTGCGGCGCTTTTTTTATGTGTTTTTAGAATAGCAAGGGATTGCCTCCATTATCTGAGGCTTTATACTCACCTTTTAAGATCGTTTATTTTGTGGGAGATTGATTTCTCCCTCAAGCAATGTTCCAGGCTGAATATCTTCCATTGTGCTGACGCGATTAATCAGGGCCGTTTGATCCTGAAGAGTTGCGTTGAAAAGATCTTCATAGGAATCAATCACAAAATAATTTTCTTGGATATCATCAATCCGGTAGTTTGTTCGCATGACTCTTTCCAAATTGAATGGAATGCGGAGAGGCTTTGCATCTTCAACACAGTAAATGGTTTCCTTATAAGAAGACACAATTCCTGAGCCGTATGTACGCAAGCCCTCACGTGTGCGGATGAGGCCAAACTCAATGGTGAACCAATAAATGCGCGCTGCGCGCTTAAGTTCGCCGCGTTCAAGGCACTTAAGGGCGATGTGCGCAAAGGCCTCCATATAATTTGCAAATGTTGGGTGAACGAGGAGGGGGACATGGCCAAACATATCGTGAAAGATATCAGGTTCTTGGAGATAGTCGATTTTGTCGGGAGATCTCAAGAAGCACGTGGATGGAAATTTTTTCTCAGCAAGGAGCTGAAAGAAAGCATCATCAGGTACAAGACCATTTACTGCAACGATCTGCCAACCTGTTGTGGCAAGAAGACGCTCGTTCACTTCGGAAAATTTAGGAATGCGATCTTTGCAAATGTTGAGTTTTTCAAGACCTTCTTGATTTTCCTTGGCAACACATCGTGGGAAAATAGTGAGCTGCCTTTCATACAGAAAGCGCCATAGATCATGTTCTTGTTGGGTAAATTGATCCCATGTTTCTTGAATGAGAAAATCTGATAATGGTGCTGTCATATGTGGAGCTCTCTTTTTACTATGTGGGCTATTCTAGGGCATTTGGGTTTGCTAGAACCACTTGTTTTTGAGTTCAGAAACATATTTAATCACTTCGGCAACCGCACGGTAATGCTCGGGTTCAATGTCCTGATCAATATCAATTTTTTCATACAAAGATCGCGCTAATGGAGGGTTTTCCACAATGGGAACTTTGTTTTCCTCGGCAATCTTTCTGATATGCAATGCAAGGTAATCAAGCCCCTTGGCAACAACTTTGGGTGCTTCCATGGTTTCTTCATTCCAATGGATGGCGATGGCATAGTGTGTTGGGTTTGTAATCACAACGGTCGACTGTTTAACACTCGATGCCATGCGTGCGCGGGCACGTTGCGCGCGGATTTCTCGGATGCGTGATTTTATTTCAGGGGAGCCTTCTTGGTCCTTTATTTCTTCTTTGATGTCGTGGCGACTCATTTTAAGTTTTTTCCAGTGGCTAAGGCGCTGATAGATATAGTCCATGCCGGCAATTAAAAAGAGGATAGAGAGGGCAGCCAAAAACATATTGGAAAAAATTTCCTTAAGGATCTTTAAACCGCCATTGAGGGAGAGAGTGGATAGTCCTTTGATGTATTCTTTGTATCCCCAAACGGCCCATAGCATCACAGCGGCAACAAGGCAAATCTTGGCAATGTTTTTAATAAATTCGACAACGGCATTTTTTCCAAAGATCTTTTTTAGTCCTGATTTTGGCGAGATGCGCTCTGCTTTTGGCATGAGCTGGGATAATGTGAAGTTGAGTTTTGTCTGTCCGAAACCAACACCAAGTACGGCAAAAACGATCACAAAGAGGGAAAGGAGCAGTAAAGTGGTTGTTGAAAAAATTTGATAGTAAATGGGGGAGGATGGAGCTGAGAAGAGGGGGTCGCCACACATTTCAAACACAGAATGAAACAGGCGCAGTAAAATTTTCATTCCGTAAGGAAAGACCCACAAAATTAAGACAGCGGAGCTAGCGAGCACGATCCAGTGTAAAAGCTCCCGGGAAAACGCAATTTGCCCCTCTTCAAATGCTTTCTCAAGGCGTCTCTCGGTGGGGTCTTCTGTTTTTTGACTGTCGTCGTCGTTATCTTCTTCGGCCATGGTACCTTAGGGGAGTTGTGTAAACAGGGGGAATGATTGATAAAGCTCGGCAAAATTTTTCATAAAAAGTCCAAGAGCGCTTGTGACAGTAATTGCCATAAGGAGGAAACCCAAGATAATTTGGGCGGGCAGCATAACAAAGAAAATTTGAAGGCTGGGCACAAGTCTGTTGAGTAATCCCAACATGAATTGGAAAACAACCCCTAAAATGAGAAAGGGGAGAGCAAGTTGGCAGATCATGATGAGCCCCTTGTTAAACAGACCTGTAAGATGCAATGTCAGATCTTTTATGCCTTCAAACCCCTTAAAACCAGGCTGTAAGGGGAAAACGTTATATGTTGAAATCAATCCTTGGATTACAAAATAGTGAAGATCAAGTGTGAAAAAAAGGAACGTTCCCGACATAATCAAAAGATTTGAGGTGAGCGGAGTTTGCCCGCCAAGGGACGGGTTAAACATCATCGCGTTTCCGAGGCCAATTTGCATACTAAGAATCGATCCAAGAACATCAAGAAGGCTAAGGAGAAGGCGCCCAATAAAACCAATGGCGAATCCGATAATGACTTCTTGAAAAATCAGCATCACAAACATCAGGTCGCTAGTTTTTTCAAGGGTTGAGGGGATATATTCTTTTAAAATAATGGCAAGGCCAAGGGAAAAAAGAAGGCGAAACCTCACGGGAACATGATGCTCTCCGAAACCAATGGTTGTTGTGAGAACCGTTGAAAAACGCGCAAACAATAGAAGGTAAGGCTGGATGAGGGGAACAAGATCAATGGTCATGCTGATCGATAATGCTATGATTTAAGGATGGTCACCTTATCCAGGAGGATATGGGTAAATTTTGTAAGTTCTCCAAGCATAAAGGGGAAAGATAGTACCAGGGTAAATAAAACAGCGATGAGTTTGGGGACAAAACTTACGGTCATTTCTTGGATTTGGGTGAGTGCTTGTAAAAGGGAGATGATCAAACCAACAAAAAGGCTGACAAGAAGCACAGGAGCGCTTATCTTAAGAATAAGGAAGCATGTTTCTCGAATCAGGTCGAGGGCGAGGGTTGCGTCCATAAGTAAATAAAATAAGCGAAACACCTACAAAAATCTTGACAGAAGTGGGGTGTTCAAGATAGTAAAAAGTAAGCTTAAATCGAAAAATTATGACCGTTTAAAGAAAGACATTCTATGTTTGCAGTAATTAAGACCGGTGGGAAGCAATACCGGGTACAAGAAAATACAATTCTCCGTGTGGAAAAGTTGGAAGTTGAGCCAGGCCACAAGGTAACTTTTAATGAAGTTTTGATGGTGACAGATAAAAGTGGCAAGGTTTCCCTCGGCGCCCCCACAATTTCTGGTGCAACGGTCGAAGGAAAAGTATTAGATCAAATGCGTGATCGCAAAGTAATCATTTTTAAGAAAAAGCGCCGTCATAACTATCGCCGCAAAAAAGGTCATCGCCAACATCTTACGGTGGTGCAAATTGAAAAAATTAGCCACAAGGCGTAGTGCGTTAGGTTTTTTACGCGCAGATTAACAAAGGAGTAAACAGATGGCACAAAAAAAAGCGGGCGGTAGCTCAAAAAACGGACGCGACTCTGAAAGTAAGCGTCTCGGTGTAAAGAAATATGGCGGCCAATTTGTCGCTGCTGGTAACATCATTGTTCGCCAACGTGGCACAAAGATCAATGCCGGTGAAAATGTCGGTGTAGGTCGCGACCACACATTGTACACAACAGTCGATGGAATTGTTCAATTCAGCCGTGGCCGCAATGACAAGTCCATTGTTTCGGTGCAGCCTATTGCATAAGGCGCGTCGAATGTTTCGATAAAAATAATTAATTTTGAGGGGCTTCGGCTCCTCTTTTTTTTGCCTTGTTTTTTGAAAACTCATCAAATCTTTCTTTTTTGCGGTTTGAGGGTTTTGTCTTCTTCTCTCAGTACATCATCAATCATTTTTTTCTAAAGGAGTCTTTATGTTAATGCGTAAGGGAAAAATCATTTTTTCTTTTTTTCTGCTCTTTGTGTTGCTTGTAACAGGAGCGGGGTATTTAAATAATGTGTGGGCGTGGAAGAGTGAGACGGTCCTTCTGTCGGGCACGGGAAACCCAGAGCTTTCCCAAGCCGTTTCAAAAATCCTCGGTGTGTCGATTACGGATGCGGGGATTGAGCGCTTTAAGAACGGTGAGGTTTTTTCAAAAATTCAAGGAACAGTTCGCGGCAAGGATGTTTTTGTGGTGGCGTCTTTTGCAGAAATAAATGGGCGAAGTGTGAATGATTTTATCCTTGAGTTTCAGGTGATCTGTGATGCGGCTATGCGTTCAGGAGCTAAGTCCATTGTGGCTGTTATCCCGAGCTTTCCCTATGCGCGGCAAGATCGTAAAACCGAGGGTAGGGCCCCTATCACGGCATCGATGATTGCCAAAGTACTTGAGCGTGTATGTGGTGTGACTCGCGTGATCACGGTGGATCTTCACTCGGAACAAATCCAGGGGTTTTTCCAAAATACGGGTGTGGATAATTTAACGGCGTCAAAAATCTTTGCCGAATATATTCATAAACTAAATCTTCAGGATGTTGTGATCGTCTCACCTGATGCTGGGGGAGCTAAGCGCGCTGAAGTGTTTAAGGGGTATTTGGAGGCGATGGGCGTTACGGCTGATTTTGCCATGATGATCAAAAAACGCGTAAAAGCCGGGGAAGTTGATAAAATTACCCTTGTGGGAGATGTGAAAGGGAAAACAGCCATTATTGTGGATGATATGTGTGATACAGGGGGTACCCTTGTGGCGGCAGCGGCAGAACTGAAAAAATTTGGTGCAATAGGAGTCTATGCCTGCATTACCCATCCTATTTTTTCAGCGGATGCTGTGAAGAAAATTAGTGGGTCCCAGTTTGAAAAAGTCCTTGTGACGAATAGTTTGCCTGAAAGAGATAGCTCTTCTGATAAAGTTGTAAGGCTTTCTTTGGCGCCACTTTTAGCAGAGGTGATTGGCCGTATTCAAAGGGGCGAATCAATTTCAAAAGTTTTTTAAAAAAGTTCCTTGACTTCCGAGGTGTGGGGAGGTTATACATCTAATCACACCTTGATCTATTTGGAAGTAAAGAATTGAAGGGGAAGGTATGGAGGCAGCGTTTTAGGATGCTGCTTAACATACTGGACTCTAAGTAATTATGAGAACACACGTTTGCTGTGTTTTTGTG
>Ga0172373_10008162_pt1 | contig 13338 bp, 16 predicted proteins | sample Lak10m_2_FD_114546 | JGI IMG/M metagenome (GOLD analysis project Ga0172373, IMG submission 114546) | Freshwater microbial communities from Kabuno Bay, South-Kivu, Congo - kab_092012_10m | ecosystem: Environmental > Aquatic > Freshwater > Lake | place: Democratic Republic of the Congo... | reverse complement strand
TATAAAAAACCAGATACATAGTGAAACTATCTTACCTATATTTCTATATCCATTATTTAATGGAGAGGAAGAGTACATACATGATATGTTTAGACTATATAATTTAGACAGAAACCCAAAGACTAAGAACTATACTTTACAAAATAAGCAAGACTATCTAGAAGAGAAGTACGATATACTTTGTAATAAGTATAAGCTTAGTAATGCTGATAAACATACTATAGCTCGCATAACAGCTGCAATTTTGAGACCGGAACATGGTATTGAAGAAGAGCTTATTGTCTTAACTTCTGAATCTGAAATTTTTGGTAAATCAACATATTTGGTCCCATTAGTTGAATATAGAGAAAAATATATGAATCTCATTGTTGAAAATATGAGGTCTGAAATTTCTTTGCCAGAATGTAAAATTGTTGGTGGTAGCACTCATGATGGCCACGACGAGTTTTAACTTAATAAAATTATTGCATTTATATTGTTATGCCCTAAGTCAAAAACATTTCTCTCTGCTCCTCCCATAAATCCGGAATCCCCTTATTCATAAAGTCCTGGATTTTCAGCTCTCGTGATTGCCTACCTTCCATAATAGCTTTAACAATATCTGGAGCTACTTGGTTAAGTCTTAATATACGACTGACATAACCGGTAGTTACCTTCTCCTTTGCAGCCAGCTTACCATAAGACATTGTAGCATCTTTCTGCAAAATCTGCTGCCATTTATAAGCTTTAGCAAAGGCTTTTATCAGAGCATAATCATAATGCGGCTTATCTTCTGTTTTTGGTACGTTTTTCGGTAGAATCATCGTAGCGGTTTTACCACCTCTACGATTGATTTTAATTGGCACTGAGATGGTGAATATATTTTCCTCTAGGATTTGTTGAATTTGCTCAATCATGCTGCTACTCCTATTGCTTTTGGTATAGTAGCTTTACTTGAATTTAGCTTGTTTGCCCCATCAGTCAATTCATTACCAAGTTCATTGAGACCGTCACCATGGATGCTAATATCAAGCTTACCTTCTGATATAACCACCTGCTTTATTAAAAGGTGAGTGATTCTAACTTGCTCAATTGGAAACAATTCATCCCAGAGCTTGCTTGTTGCTTGCAGAGCTTTAATTATCTGAATATCCTCTAATCTTTCCGCTTCTTCTGAGTTAGCATTAACTGCTATTACATGAGCAATAACTTCAGGTTTAGCTAATAATCTTAGCACTTGCTCAGTAACAGTTTTTTCAACTTCAGCAGCAGTAATGTTACCAACTGCACAATTCTCATTAGCAAGCCTATTTTTGCTTGAGCAAATGTAATAGCGATATTTTGCACCATTCTTCTTCATGCTATAAGTTGGAGTCATCTTAGATCCACAACAACCACAATAAAAAATACCTTTAAGTAAGGGAGGCGTTGAGATTCTCGTAGCAGAGTTAATTACTCTATCTTCTTTTCGAGTAAAGATTGTCTGTACCTTCTCCCACTTATCTGGCTTGATAATGGGCTGGTGCTTACCTTGATAAATTTTACCTTTATGTGATATCTTACCTGCATAAACTGGATTCTGCAGAATATAGAGCACTGCTCTTTTAGTAAACACTCCTCCATTATAGCTTCTACCATTTTCAGAACCCCAAGTTTTAGTTTTATGACCTAATCCATTCATAGCTCTTACCGTATCAGCCACTGACTCCGTCTCGGTAAAAGTTTGGTAAATAGCCTCAACTATTTTTACTTCCTTGTTATTTATGATAAGTTCACGATCCTTTGGGTCATAACCTAGTGGTGGATAGCCACCCATCCAGATGCCTAGTTTACTTGAAGCTTCATATTTGTCTCTGATACGTTCTGAAGTTAGTTCCCTTTCGTATTGAGCAAAGCTGAGTAATACATTGAGCATCAATCTACCCATTGAGTTGCTTGTATTGAATGATTGAGTAACTGCTACAAAGCTACATTTATGTTCATCTAGTAAAGTAATTATTTTAGAGAAGTCCAATAATGATCTAGTTAAACGATCTATTTTGTACACCACAATACAATCAACTTTACTATCTTTAATATCCTGCAAAAGCCTTTGCAACCCTGGCCTTTCGATATTTCCGCCTGAATATCCACCATCATTATATTGAGTCGGCAGGCATACCCAACCTTCATGAGCCTGAGAGGCAATATAGCTTTCTCCAGATAAACGCTGAGCATCTAGTGAGTTAAAAGCTTGATCTAGACCTTCGTCATTAGATTTCCGTGTATAAATAGCGCATCTTACTTTAACTTTATTCTTATATTCTAGCGTATTCATAATCTTATATTTCACTATCCTCTCAAATTAAAAAACTTTGGCCCATTCCATTTAGTACCAGTAATAAATGTAGCTACAGCAGAGAGGCTAGACCATTTTTTGCCATTATATTCAAAGCCATTTGATACGACTTCTACTTGATGTGTAATGCCATTATGTTCTTTACAGATCTTAGTTCCTGGTAATAAACACTCATGCTTTGCCTTAATAAAAACATTTTTACCCTTTGCAGCTACTTCAAGAGCAAGTTTCGTTGCCTCATCTAATCCACCATAAGCTAATTCCTGTATTCGGTAGGCAATCTTATGGATCAGATGCTCCTTACCAGCATTGCAATTTGCTGTATCTGAAAATAGATTATTATAAATTTCTCTAAGCTCAGCAGCTGATTTATACTCTAATTCAACTACTTGTTTTATTACTGATGCAGATATATTATTATTCATTATTTTTATCTCCTAATCTTGTTGTCTCCAGCAGTAACGCTCCATTTGAAGCTGAAGTCCAGAGAATTTTTTGAGAGTTGCTCTCTTTCTCTGCGAACCAGTCTCCGAATTGCCACTGTGAGTAAAAAAGCAGTTTCCTTTAAATGTTCGTTGGCAGTCAAAGATTCAGGTATGAATTTATATTTATTAGGATTACTGTTCATGACTATACACTCACTATATTTCTAATTATTTGAACATTTAATTATACAGTAATAATATACGAAAGACTACTAAATATAACGCTTTGCAATAGGTATTTTGTTGCAACATATTTGAATGAATTTTACTTCTAGCTCATTTTAATTAATAATGTATTGACTCGAGGTATAATTACGCTCTACTATTAGTTATGTATAAGGATCGAGATTTACAGAATGATTTATAATTGATCCATTGTTTAAAAATATTAGAGTTAATTTAGATCATGAGTAAGAAAAAACATATTATATTAGTTGATGATGAACCTGTAATTCACACGTCACTTGAGATGATGTTATTTGGATCTAAATATAGAATGACCTCAATTACAGATCCTGCAGAAGCGATAAGATATGTAGAATCTAAGGATAAATATGATAAGCCAGATTTGTTCATAATAGATTTAATGATGGGTGAGATCTCCGGCATTGATGTTATAAATGCTATCAAAAGTGATGAATATTTCGATAATATTCCAATCATTCTATATACTGGGCATCTTGAAGTAATTATAAATAAACAAGAGATGTTAGAAAAATTAAAGATTTCTTGTGTTTTACCAAAAATAGTTCATCAAGAATACCTCTTAGAGATGCTTAATTCTTTGATTGACACTACAAATTAATTCTTTTTTAGTAATAGACAAAGCATTTATTACTTTCTCCTTAGCGTACTTGTGACCTTATGCATTAAGTTACAAACAAACACGCAAAAATAATTTTCTACTAAAATTTCCACTTTTTACTATTGTAAGAATTAAAAACATAGATTACTCTATTATTGGTTGAGTATTTAGACGCGCTTAAAAAGGAGAGTTACTTATGTCAGCTAGAGTTATTCAATTGATCCGCCATGCACCTCTTGACTTACTTAAAGAGTATTTCTCATTTCTGCCATCTACAGCAAAGCTCGATTGGAATAGCAGTAATAAACAAATTCTGCTGCCACTTTTACAAATTATTGATGAACTTGGAATACTTGACAAGAAGAGAGTAGCTAATGATGTTGATAAAATTTTAAAAATGACTGATGAAGCAGGACAAGCGGCTTTAGAAAGTATAGTGACTGATCACAAAACATTTCATACGATAGCAAATATTTATCAACGTTCTTTATGGGTTTTCTTATATGATTATGAGAATTTTACAAAAGCTGAACATATTAGAAATGCAGATCTTTACTTAAAAGACAGTACATCGGATGGGTTTATTGGGCCTCTACATATTGATATCTTAGAAAATTCAGAGCATCTGTCCGCTTTTGAAGAAAAAATTAAAAATCTTTTTGATGTCAACGAGTCAGTAAAAATAGAAATCTTTAATCGCTACCTAACTAGTGATTATTCGAATGATTCAAAGTCGTTTCAAATAATTATCCATTATGAAGGCTCTTCCGTTATTTATAAAAAATTTATGGAGGACGATATAATCCATGAAACTATCAATCCTCTAGAAGAGCTAGTTATTACATATGAACCAAGCGATGGACAAATAAACATTATTTCAAAAGGCAAACAATGTAAAGAAGCCATTGCAAAAGCATTTGCAAACACATTATTAAGTTCTAGCAAAAATCCAGGAGATATATCTCTTATGCGTTATAAACTTGACAATCTTCTTAAGCCTTATGATTTTATAACTTTACCAGAAGATGGAATTGAGTCAGTTAAGGCTCTGTATCTATTACTTCAGGAACCAGATAATATTGCAACATTTGCTATCGAGGTACCAATTAATCAACAGGAATCAATATATACTACAGCAGAAAAAATGTTTAAAGCTTACAATCCCTTACAAACAGATTGTAAATTAATTCGTGCAACTCTTTCCTTTCGTTTCCAACCGGATAAAATAACTAGAACTACCAAATTCTTATCAGCAACTATAGTATCTCCTAATACATGTAATTTAGAAAGTAATTCTCTTGAAGATCGATTGCTTATTAATAAATATTTGAAAATGTGGGATCTAATAGAGGAGTTATAAGCTATGCCTAATACCACAAAATATTTAGGTGAACATTTTATCTCTGCTTTAAGAATACTAAGCTATAATGATTCTAAAGTGACAGCTGATTTTTTATACGAGTCATTCAAAGATCATGCTGATGAGTTAATTAAATGTGGAGCTTTAAAACAAGCACCTTATTTAAAAGATGTTTATGTTTTTACAGGTCATAAAATGGCTTATAAAGAAGTTAATGCTGTTAATGGAGAACTTTATTATGATTTGGGTGGAGGCCATCGGAGAAAAATAGATGAGCGTAAGATTGGAATGTATATTAGCGTTGTTGACTGGTCTCTAAAAAATATTTTATACGGACTAGGCGCTGGCGAAGATCATAGATATAATTGCATATTAGATAATTTTATTTGGAGCCTTGGCGATATATATTTCAATCAGCATAAAATAACAATAATGATTGTGCGTTGCATTACCTCGGATAAAATATATCAAGACTTAGCGCAATATCTTAATAAGTATCATACAAAAACACCTGTATTAATATTAGCCATTGAACGTTATCCGATACCAAAATCTTTTGCTTTGCCGTCAAACCATGTTTACTTCGATATTAGAGACGTTTTGATTAACAATCATAGGAACGTCTCTTTTAATCAAGATTTTATCTTAGAAAAAATGGGTAAAAAAATTCAACACGAAGGCTTTAGCGATGGATTTCGTAGCGGCTATATAAAGGGCATAAGCTATACCTTCACAAAGAAAGAAGCTGAAGTGGTAGAGTATCTATATAATGCTGGAAGAAAACCAGTGCATCAAGATGAAATAATGGCTGTGATTAGTCCCAATTCAAGGCACAGCACTATTAGCTCTATTTTTCACTCAAGAAATGGAAAAAACCCTGCTTTAGGAGTTATTATAAAATATGATAATAAAGGATACTATTGGCTAGATCTAAACTAATCACTGTTGCTTACTCCACTTTAACTATTTAGATAAAATTCTTCCTATTTACATATATATAATATGATCATTCAGGAATTTTTATTCCTGAAATTATTTCCAATAAATTTCATTAAATTTTCAAATCTTCGTATTTTTTCATAAAAATTCTTTCATTTTTTTTTGTTTTTTTGCTTTTCTAGTCGATTGTCTGGGAGCTGTCTGGTCAATTGTCTGGGAGCTAATGTTTTATACTACCCCTGTTGTATCAACTTAAATCAATAGGAGGAATAAAAATGCAAATACAACAAAGAACTAAAAAATATCTTTCAAGAGAAGACTTAAGCAAAAGATGGAATGTTTCTATGGCTCCTATTATCAAGCTACATAATGACGATAATTTGCCACGCATAAGAATCAGAAAGAGGTTTTTTTATCCGCTTGATCAAATAGAAGCTTATGAAGAAAGTAATACCTTTTATCCAAGAAAAGTTACGCTTGAAGGATATAGAATTGCGAAAACAAGCATAGGCGATATTGCTAAGATGCCAATTGAGAACATTATCGCACTTCCAAATGAAGATATAGCAAAACTTGCTAGAGAGGCTGATAAAGCATTAGCTGAAGCAGAAAATCTAAAAGATTGGATAGATGGAATAGTAGCACTCAAAAAGTCAATTAACGATACGAGCAATATTAATAACTATAAAACAAATTTAATTGGAGGACATTATGAACAAGCTGCCGATTATTAGTGCTGAGGAACGATTAGCACAAAGAAAAGGTATCAAGGGATGTATCTTTGGTAAAAGTGGGATTGGTAAAACTTCTCTACTTTGGACTCTAGATCCAGAGACTACCCTATTTTTTGATCTTGAAGCCGGAGATCTAGCGATTGAAGGTTGGAGCGGAGACACAATCCGTCCTAAGACTTGGGCTGAATGTAGAGATTTTGCTGTATTTATTGGCGGCCCAAATCCTGCTCTGTCTGATACACAAGCTTATTCGCAGGCTCATTATGAGTTTGCTTGTAAGCAATATGGTGATCCAAAGGCTATAGATAAATATGAGACCATTTTTGTTGACTCGCTGACAGTGGCTGGACGCTTATGCTTTCAGTGGTGTAAATCTCAGCCGCAAGCTTTTAGTGATAAGACTGGCAAGCCGGATATAAGAGGAGTTTACGGCCTTCAGGGGCAAGAAATGATTAGTTGGTTAACTCATCTCCAACATATTCGTGAAAAGAATATTTGGTTCTTAGGGATATTAGACGAGAAGACAGATGACTTTGGTAGAAGATTTTACTCGCCTCAAATTGAAGGAAGTAAAACAGGCTTAGAGTTACCTGGAATTGTGGATCAAGTGATAACAATGGCTGAAGTAGGTGATGGTAGCAATGGAAGCATCGAATCAACTTACCGAGTTTTTATCAATCATACTATTAATCCATATGGATTCCCAGCTAAAGATCGTTCTGGAAGGTTAGGAATGATCGAGGAACCTCATCTCGGCAAATTAATGGAAAAAATCAAATCACCATTAGCAGCCAAGAATCAACATTTAATAACTCAAACACTAGGAGAACAACAATGAGTATACACAAAATTTATAATACAAAACTAGAAAAAAAGTCAATGAATGACAACTTACCGCAAATCTTTAACTTTGAGGGGAGCTCTGTAAGGGTAATTCTTGATGAAAGAGGAAAACCTTGGTTTGTGGCGGGTGATGTTGCTACTATTTTAGGGTACCATCTAACTACTAATGCAACTAGAATATTAGACGAAGATGAAAAGGGTATTCGGAATGTGAATACTTCTGGAGGATCGCAGAAATTAGCCATTATAAATGAATCAGGTTTATATTCTTTAACATTTTCTAGTAGAAAAGCTGAAGCTAAGAAATTTAAAAAGTGGGTTACGTCGGACGTTTTGCCAACGATACGCGAGACGGGTAGCTATGGCCAGCAAATTGACCTGAATGATACTAAACTTCTTCATAATCTTTTACTTGGTTATACAGATAGAGTTATACAGCTTGAAGATAAAGTAGCAGACGATCAGCCAAAGGTAGATTTTTATGATAATTTTATAAATTCAGATGGATTCTACAACCTACAGAATGCCGCAAGAGCCTTGGATCTTAATCCAAACTTGTTCATCAACTCATTGAAAGATCATTATTTATTCTATCAAGGAAGAGCATTAGTGCCATATCAACGTTATAGGGATCAAGGTTTGTTTGTGATTAGGTCAAATGTAGTTGATGATCAAGCATATTATCAAACTTATATAACACCTAAAGGGTTACGGTATTTTGCTAAACATACTCATGTCAAGCAGGCTAATAACGATAATACAAACTACCAACCAATGACAATCAATAATAGAACAAAAGGAGCATAATCATGACTATATGGAATGACTTTAATAACTTAGAAGAACTAAATAACGACTATAGCATAATTCCAGGCGGAACTATTGCTAAAGTAAGAATGACTATCAAACCAGGTGGCTATAACGACGAGTCTCAGAATTGGACTGGTGGATACGCTACTAAATCTCTTGCAACTGGAGCTATATATCTCGATGCAGAATTTACTGTTTTAGAGGGACAATATGCTAAACGTAAGGTGTGGAGCTTAATTGGCTTGCATAGCCAAAAAGGGCCAGAATGGTCAACTATAGGTCGCCAGTTTATCAGATCGATACTTAATTCTGCACGAGGAATATCAGCTAAAGATAATTCTGAAAAAGCAGTTGCAGCAAGACAAGTAAAAAGCTTTGCTGATTTAGATGGCATTGAGTTTATTGCTAAGATTGAGACCTACGTTAACCAGTATGGTGAGCAGAAAAATGAGCTTAAAACTGCAATTACCCCTGATCATAAGGATTACGCAATGGTTAAGAATGGTAATACATCGCAGGGTCACCATCAACAACCTAAGCAACAATCTGTTAACAATTCAATTCACCAAACTTGGTCATAGGAGAAGCAATTATGAGTACTAATTTAAACTTCAATATTACAGGAGGGCAGCCTTTTTACGAGGCTGTACCAACAGAAGAAATACGTCGTCAGCTATTGGGTAGGTTACCTTCGTTATTGAGCCATCTATTCCCTAACGGAAGGATTCGTCATGGCAAGTTCCATGTAGGAAATATTCAGGGTGAATGTGGTGAAAGTATGAAGATCGAGCTTAGAGGTGACAAAGCCGGAATGTGGCAGGATTTTGCAACTGGTGAAGGTGGAGACATATTTGAGCTTTGGGCTAGAAAGCGGAGCTTTGATACCAGGGTAAATTTCCCTGAGTTAATGGCAGATATGACAAACTGGTTGGGCATTTATGTGCCCTCTCAGGCTAGGGTTAAATCTGCAACAAAGGCATCTGCTAATAAGGTAGCAGCTAATGATGATTTAGGAACGCCTACTGCTAAGTGGGATTACACTGGTATTGACGGCAAGACTATAGCTACAGTATTTCGTTATGATCCTAAAGGGAGAAGTAAACAGTTTAGGCCATATGATGCTATCAACAAGGTATATAAAGCCCCTGAAACAAACAGACCTCTTTATAATCAATCTGGCATCGCAAAATCAGAGACTATTATTTTAGCTGAGGGTGAGAAATGTGCCCAAGCACTTATAGATAATGGTATTTGTACTACTACCGCGATGTTTGGAGCAAAAGCACCTCTAGATAAAACTGATTGGTCACCATTAAAAGACAAAGAAGTAATCATTTGGCCTGATAACGATCAGGTTGGACAACAATACGCACAATCTGCGTATGAAAAACTTATTCAGATCGGCGTTAAGTCAGTAAAGATTATCGATATACCAGAAGGTAAAATAGACAAATGGGATGCGGCAGATGCTGTTGAACAAGGAATAGATGTTAACGCGTTTATTAAACAAGCAAAGTTTGTTGATATTAGCATTAACAATAATGTTGATATTAATAAAATAAAAGCTATCAATCCCAAAAATCTTATTGGTACTCCTCCAAAAAGAGATTGGATAATTCCTGATTGGTTGCCAAAAGGTTGCGTCACAGCAATCTATGGAGACGGCGGCGTTGGTAAATCGCTCCTTATGCTGCAACTTATGACTGCTGTATCAACTGGCAAAGAATGGTTAGGTTATACTACCAAACCTATGAGAGTTTATGGATTGCTCTGCGAAGATGATGAAAATGAAGTATGGTGTAGGCTACATGATATCAACAGACAGTTAGGACTTTCAATGTCAGATCTTGACAACGTAAGATATGTTTCAAGAGTTGGTGAAGATAATTTACTCATGACATTTGGTGATAAAGATGTAGGAAATCTTACCAACTTTTTTCATAAACTTGCAAAAGATATCCAAGAATTTAAACCAGACTTGGTAGTTCTTGATACTGCTGCGGATATATTTGGTGGTAATGAAAACAATCGAACTCACGTAAGGCAATTTATCCAGAATTGTTGTGCTAAAATAGCTAGAGATGCAAATGCTGCAGTTTTAATTTGTGCTCATCCATCTGATAGTGGTTTGCAGAGAAAAACTGGCACAGGTGGTTCTACTGCATGGAATAATACAGTTCGTTCAAGATGGTATTTTGAATGGGTAGAAGATAATGACGCTCCATCAGGTTTACGAGAATTATCTCTCAAGAAGTCTAATTATGCTGCATCTCAAACTAAAATCTATGTTAATTGGGAGAATGGGATATTTGTAAGAGACAATAATTATAGTCGCCTTACAGATATAGCAAAACGCACTACTAAATGGGATGATGCGAGAGATGCTAAAAGTAATGAGATTCTTAATATAATCCTTGATGAAGCCTTTCAAAATGGTCGAGTATATACAATGAATGCATTTTGTGAAGCATTTGAAGGAGCAGGAAAGAATAAGCTTGGCAGTAAGAGAGCTATCAATGAAAGACTTGAAGTACTTGCATCTAAAAAATTTATCAAGTTTTTTAGAAATTGGCAAGACTATGATTTACCTAAATTGCCAATAACTAAATACGGATATATGTATGTTAGTGGTATGCGTCTTGAGGTAAAAGGAAGAGGTCAAATACCCGTCTATCCAACTCACTATAAATGTCGTCAATCAAGAAATGCTGAGGAGATAAAAGAGGTAAAAAAATGAGCATATATAAAACTGATTTTGGTTTGCAGGAATTGCTGGTTTGCAGTGCAAACCGGGGCGGATCTGCAAATGCTAAGATTGATTGCAAAGCCAGTAAATATAAGGAATTTTAAAATATGTTCTGGTTTGCGGTTAGCAGAATTTCCGCAGACTCTGAAAGCTAGTATTTCTGCTGGTTTGCAGTTTGCAGCAATCCTTATATATAAATATATATAGATATATCCTTACGGATAATATCTATATTTATATATTAAAAAATCAACTCCAAAAAAAAGATTTGAGGATGATTGATTAAATTTTAAATCGGAGAAGAAAAAGAGAGAATGAAAATGGAAAAGAAAAACGAGAACAAAGAAGAAAATTATTTTGGAGAAGAAACAACTAAAACTATCCTTGCAATTGACCTTGGCACTACTACTGGCTGGGCTATCAGGAATGAGTTTGGCATTACTAGCGGTAGCGTGAGTTTCAAGCAGGATAGATTCCAAGGCGGCGGAATGAGATATTTGCACTTTCAGCAGTGGTTAAATCAATTACCGCAGGTAGATATTGTTTATTTTGAGGAGGTAAGACGTCATTTGGGAGTGGATGCTGCCCATGCCTATGGCGGGTTTTTGAGCCATCTCACCTCATGGTGTGAGAGGCTTCAAATACCCTATCAGGGCATTCCGGTAGGTACGATCAAGAAGTTCATCACCGGTAAAGGCAATGCCAGTAAATTGGAGGTGATTGAAGAATTAGGACTCTAGGCCATAGCCCAACTGATGATAACGAGGCTGACGCACTTGGGTTAATGCACCTAGCGGTACAAAGAAAGAATCAACTCCATAAAAAAATTCATTAGGAGATAAAGCATGAGCGCTAATTCAAACGATAATGTTTGTCGCACAGAAGAAACTAAATGGACTGCAAAGCTGGTAGAAGATCACTTTGAGGAGGCAATTGTAACGCTCAAAAAGCTACCGTCAGCCCAGCAGAGAGGTTATTTTAATTCATGGCCGGATATAATTTACAGTCCGAATGAACTTTTATTCCAGGAGAAGAAGACTAAGCGGTTACTGGCGACTCCAGAGGCAATCACAAGGCTAGAACAAACCTTTGATTGGATAAATTGGGTTACAGTGGAGGAGCGTAAATTAATCTGGAGAAGAGCTAAAAAACAGCATTGGAAGAGCATTTGCTGGGAGTTGGGCTGTGATCGAACTACTGCCTGGAGAAAGTGGGTTTTAGCATGTACTAAAATAGCGACTACTCTGAATGCTAGACAAATCAAGAAGTTCGGTGTTGCAACAAAATAGCTCGTGTTGCAACACTTTAGCATGCAACAGATATCTGAATTTATGCTATACTGATCAGTATAATCGCCAAGATTATGTGAGCAAGCCAAGTTATCAAATCTTACCAACGCGCAAGGAAGTCCGTCTCATCCACGGTAATCAAGATGTAAAAATCCTTGGCTAAATGCTCTCAAAATATCAGGTTAAGATTAAACTAGGGTTGATGTAGAAGGTAAATAAGGTATTAGCAATGTTTGAAATATCAGTTGAATCAAATCTAAAACAATTGCAGAAGCAATTAAGTGATCTGGAGAAGCAAGCTTATCCGCAAGCGGTAGCACGGACACTGAACCGTGTTGCTGTAAGTAGCAAAGCTGCAAGTGCCAAACACATAGCGCCAATGATGAATGCCAAGCAAAGTGATATCAAGCGCAAGATGGTAGAAGAAAAGGCTTATCCAAAGAAGCTTTGGGCTGCTATTACTGCAGTTGGCAGTCCTTTGAAACTGATAGCATTCAAAGCTAGACAAGCTGCTAAGGGCGTGGTGGCTAAGGCTTGGGGAGTGAACAAGCTATACAGAGGAACGTTTATAGCACCAGTTAAACACGGTAGTAGTAATATGGCTGTGTATGCACGCAAGACTAAGCATAGTCTACCAGTCAAGCAGCTATATGGGCCAGGTATCGCACAGTTGTTTAAGAAGCCAGAGAATATAACTATCATGCAAACTACTGTGATACAAAGATTAACAACGGAATTCAATAACAATCTTAATTTTTATGTTAGCCGAATTAGAGAGAAGTTTGCACGATGAATTGGTTACCGATTAGGTCTCTAAATATGTCTCCACTAAAGTCAATAGGTACTCCGGAGGGGGCGGGTAGCCGCGGGTCTCGTCGCCGCGAGATATTCCTAGATTCAGGATTGTAACCTCCACTTCGCACTTCTTATAAAATGCCCTGTAGGCCATATATAGCATAACTTACAGCTATTTTACTAAACGCAAAATTAGATAAAATATGGCTAAATCG
>Ga0172373_10008160_pt1 | contig 13338 bp, 9 predicted proteins | sample Lak10m_2_FD_114546 | JGI IMG/M metagenome (GOLD analysis project Ga0172373, IMG submission 114546) | Freshwater microbial communities from Kabuno Bay, South-Kivu, Congo - kab_092012_10m | ecosystem: Environmental > Aquatic > Freshwater > Lake | place: Democratic Republic of the Congo: South-Kivu... | reverse complement strand
TCGCTCGATGACCGGCTCGTGCGCTTCTTTCCCGATGCACCGGCAGCCTGGCACCGCATCAGCGTCCGTCAGCTCCTGACCCACACTTCCGGCCTGAGGGACTACGGGCAGGAGTTCGATCTCAGGCGCGACTACACGGAGGCCGAATACCTCGCGGTCGTCAAGACCATCCCGCTCGATTTCGAACCGGGCACGCAGTACAGCTACAGCAACACGGGCTATCTGCTGCTGGGGCTGCTGGTCTCGAAGCTGTCGGGACGGCACTGGAGCGAGTTCCTGCAAGACCGGCTGTTCGCGCCGCTCGGCATGAAGTCGACCCGCGTCATTTCGGAGCGCGACATCGTGATGCACCGCGCCGCGGGCTATGAGCTCGACGCGCAGCCCAGGCTGCGCAACCAGGACTGGGTCTCGCCGACCACGAACAGCACGGGCGATGGCGCGCTGTATTTTTCCGTGCGCGATCTGGCAGCCTGGGACGCGGCGCTCGACGCACGCCAGTTCATGCCCGCCGCGCTGTTCCAGGCGTGGTGGACGCCGGCAACACTCGCGAACGGCACGACCTACCCGTATGGTTTCGGCTGGCGCCTCGGCGAGCAGCGCGGATTTCCGCTGATCGCGCATGGCGGCAGCTGGCAGGGCTTCCGCAGCGCGATCCACCGCTACCCCGCGCAACGGCTCAGCATCGTCGTGCTCACCAACCTCGCCTCGGCCGAGCCCGAGCAGATGGCGCAGACGCTGGCAGGGCTGATCGATCCCGCGCTGCGCCTGCCGACCGCCGGGAAGGCAGTGCCCGACCCGTCGCCCGAGCGCACCGCGCGCTTGCGCGAGGTGCTCGGCGCCTACGCGGAATACCGCCGGGTGCCCGGGATGGCGCGCGCCCTGGCCGACACCGCCTCCGGCAGCGCGCGCGAAGCCGCCGGGCGATCCCGGCTGCGCGAGCAGCTCGCCGCCGCGGCGTCGATGCGCTTCGTCGCGGCCGACGACCTCGGCGCGCGCGCCATCGACATGTTCGGCGAGCGCGTCGCGCGGATCCTCTACTACGTACTCGATGCGAACCCCGGCTCGCGCGGTGGTGCGGACGATCAGCCTCCGCTGCTCCGCTTCCATCTCGACGCGCAGGACCGCGTCGTCGCGTTCGACGAACTCTGATGCGCCCGAGGCCGCGGTCACGCTAGCGCAGGCAGCGGGCCAGCTCGGTGAGCAGGCGGTCGAGCTCCTGCGGCGACGTGTAGTGCACGAACGACAGCCGCACCGCGCCGTCGTCGGTGTCGATGCCGAGTGCGCGAAGCAGCCGGAACGCATAGAAGTTGCCCACGCCCACGCCGATGTTCGCCTGCGCCAGTGCCGCGGCGATGTCGGCCGAGCGCCGTCCAGGCACCGTGAACGCGACGGTCGGCTCGCGCTGGTGCACGCCGTCACGACCGATCAGCTTCACGGCCGGGTGTGCCGCGAGAAAGGCGAGCAGCGGCTGCAGCAACGCGGCCTCGTGGTCGCGGAACAAGGCGCGCACGGCCGCCGCGCGCTCGCCGACCGGCCGGCCGCCGTGGCCGTGATGGTCGGCGATCGCGTCCATGTAATCGATCACGCCATTGACGGTCGCGATCTGCGCATGGTCGGGGCCGGCGGGCGTGAAGCGCTTGTCGGGCAGCGCCTCGTTGAAGAAGTGTCCCTGGTTGGGCAGCGCGGCATTGAGCCCACGCCGCAGGTACAGCGCACCGAGATGCGGGCCATAGACCTTGTAGAGCGAGAAGTAGTAGGCATCGACGCCGAGCGCGGCGAGATCCGGCAGGCCGTGCGGCGCGAACGCCACGCCATCGGCGAACGCCCAGGCCCCGGCCGCGTGCGCGAGATCTGCGATCTCCCTGATGGCATTGATGCTGCCGACGACATTCGAGCAGTGCGTGACGATCACGACGCGGGTGCGCGGCCCGAGCAACGATTCGAGGCCACGAAGCTCGAGTTCGGCCGTGCGCCGGTCGACCTTCCATTCGCGCACCACGATGCCCTCGTGCGCGAGGCGGCTGAAGGCGCCGATGTTGGCCTCGTGGTCCTGGTCGGTGACGATGATCTCGTCACCCGGCGCGAGATGGCGGCGCAGGGCCTGGGCGAGCACGTACGTGTTCATCGACGTCGAGGGGCCGAAGTGCAGCTCGTCGGAGCCGACATTGAGCCAGGCCGCGAGGCGCGCCTTGGCCGCTGCCATCTGCTCGGCCGCCAGCGCCGAGGGCGCGGATGCATAGCCCGGCTGCAGCCTGGTCCGCCGGTAGTAGCGCTCGAGCCAGCCGATGGTCTGCGCGGCGGCGTACGACCCGCCCGCGTTCTCGAAATGCGCGAAGCCCGCCAGGGATGGCTCGCGGAATGCCGGGAACTGGGCACGGACGAAATCCAGGTCGAGCGACATGGAACCCTCCTGGCGGCGAACTGGTCTCAGGGCTCGTCGGCACGATCCTGCTTGGGCACGACGTTCCACCAGGGCAGGTTCGACTCGCGCAGCACGCTGAGTTCGACCTTGTGATTGATCATGATTTCGCCTTCTTCGTCAATGATCTTGAAGCGCAGCAGCGGATCGCGCCGCGCCCAGTCGATCTCGATGAGGCCGAAGTTGTCGCCGCGGTTCAGCACGGCGACGCGGTGCCGATTGCGCTCCGGCATGCGGAACATGCGCTCCGACCAGTTGAGCGAACTGGAGGTCAGGTCGTAGGTCGGATAGCCGGCCTCGCTCGCCATCATCGAGAGCTCCGCGAAATGCCGGTCGCCACTGATGAACACGGACCCCGTCGCGCGCCAGAGCAGGGTGAACAGCCGTTTGCGCTCGAGCGGAAAATTGGCCCAGGTCTCGCCGGTCGTGTCCTCATCGACCACCTGGATGCTCGAGGCGATGATGCGCACCTGGGCCGGAACCTGCAGTTGCTGCTCGAGCCAGGCCCACTGTTTCGCGCCGAGCACCGTCGCGCCCGGGTCACTGTTGCGCAGGTAACGACCACCGTCCACCTGGTCCGACGCGTCGGCCTGCCAGACCAGCGGCGAGCGGTTGTAGCGCGTGTCGAGCAGGATGATCTGCACCCGGCGACCCGGCGGGCCGATCACCTCGGCGTGGTACACGCCGTCCCGCTTGCGGCGCGGCGAATCGCGCGGCACTTCGAAGAAGTCGAGGAAGATCTGCTTCGACTCCTCCTTGAGAGGGTACTCGGCGCCGGCGTCGTTCTCTCCGTAGTCGTGATCGTCCCAGGTCGCGAGCACGCGCGTGCTCGCCCGCAGCGACTGGTAACCGGGCTGGGCCCCGAGCTTCACGTAAGCGGCGCGCAGTTCGGTCGCGTCCGTCGTGTCCGCGTAGACGTTGTCGCCGAGCAGCACGAACACGTCGGGCTTGTGGGCCAGGACGTGTTGCCAGATCGGCTGCACGCCGTCCTGGCCGAGGCAGGAGCCGAACGCGATACGGGTCGGCGCGACATCTTCGGCGGCACCCGCCGTCACGAGCAGGATCGAGGCCAGCGGCCAAAGGCGTGCACGGATCATGCGTATCTCCACCCGGGATGGGGACCGGCAGACGGCTAGAATGCACCAATTCTCCCCGCGAGGCTCCGACAAACACGATGCCGACGTTCCGCACCGCCACCCCGTCCCCTCCGCTGCGTCTCGCGCTGGTCCTGCTCGCTGCACTGGTGGGAGGCTGCGCGACGGCGCCCGATTCCGCCGAGGAAGCCGAGCCCACCTACGTTCCGGACGAGCCGGACACGGCCGAGCCGATCGAGTCGCCTGAGGTGGCGGAAGCCGCCGCGGTCGCCGAACCCGCCCCCACTCCCCAGGCGCCGGTCGCGTCGTTGCCGGAGTCGCAGGACCGTCTCGAACAGGTGGTCATCGCCGTGCCGCGCGAACGCGACGACATCATCCGCGACTTCGTCGCGGAAGCGCGCGTGCTGCTGCGCGACGTCGAGCTGCGGTACGTGTTCGTCGGCAAGGGGCGCCGCGAAACACTGCGTGGCCGGCCGGTTGCGTTCGCGGTCTGGAGCGAGAAGAACCAGAAGTGGTCGATCGTGCACGTCGAGATTCCGCGGCCGCCAGTACGCTGGAAGCCGGGCGGTCGACCGCTGCGCTTCGTCACCATCACGCCGGGATTCACGGTCCGCCACGTCAAGGGAGCGGGCGCCGAGCGACTCATGTTCTCGTTCGCGCGCGATGGCGAAGCGCTGAAGGTCTATGGACGCAAGTTCCCGGTGTTCGACAGCGATCTGCTCGCAAAGCGCCGCTGGCGTGCCGTCGTCCAGACTGCCAAGCCCATCGTCTACCTTCCCTTCACGAAGGACACCCTCGACCCGCTGTTCGTCAGCGGCGGCCGCGAGTACCTGCTGGCGACGGCACGCAAGGCCATCGACGAGTTGCGGCTCGCCCAGGTGCCGTCGCAGGCCTTTCCCGGCACGGCCCTCGCCGATCTCGTGCCCGCCGAAGTCATCGCGACGCTCGCCGTGATCGAACAGACCGACGATACCGACTATCGCAACAAACAGGCTGCGGCGTTCGACGAGGTGCTGAGCCAGTACGGCCTCAAGCGCGAGGAGGCCTATCGCTACAGCGTGTCGCGCGCTGCCGCACTCGGGCCCATGCAGTTCACCAACCGGCGCGGCAATGGCACCTATTCACTCGTGGTGCGGCGCTGTCGCGGCGCGAACATCGACCCGGTGTTCGAACGCGGTGCCACGGATCTGCTCAACGCCATGAAAGCCGCGATCTGCCTGTTCGACATCGAACTCGGCCAGATGCCGGACTCGATCCGTCTCGCCTATCGCGACAACACCAAGGTGCTCGGCATCTTCCCCGTCGCGGCGTACAACGGCGGGCCGCGCAACGTGACCCGCCTGAATCGCGTGATCGAGCGCATGGGCCTCGATCTCGTCGACCTGCGCGCGCCGGCCGTGCAGCCCGAAGACCGGCCCGTGAGCTGTCCCTGCCTCTGGGCCGAAGCCGCGGATGGCATCCGCCCCGTCAGCATTCCGCGCTACAACAACGAGAACCGCTGGTACATCGAGAAGTACCAGAGCATCCTGAGTTCGTTCGAGGAGGAGGAAGTGGCGTCGACGGATGCCAGCGAGTCGCCCTAGCGGCGCTGCCGGATCTGCGGCACGCGGCGACTGGATCGCACATCGACGACGCGATGTTCTCGCTCTGGTCCGGCTTGCCAGTCAGCGCCAGAGGCTGTGCTGCGCCAACCGGCTGTTCGCGCCGCACAGCCGTCTGCGCGCGGCGATCACGCCGGCGGGCCGCGGGGCGGGAGCGAAGGGCGCGAAGCCGGCTGCCGGGGCGCCCGCGGTGCCGAAGCACGTCGCGATGAGCTGGGCACAGTGACTGAGGCGGGTGTTCGCGATCGAGATCGAGACCTGTGGCCGTTGCCAGGGAAGGCTGCGGGTGATCGCGAGCCCCGAGGACCCGGAGCTCGTCGCGTGCAGGCTGGCGCATCGGGAACGATCCATGGACATGGCCGAGCCCGAGCACTTGCCGATGGCGGCGCGTGCGCCGCCGCGGCAGCGTCTGCTGCTGTGACGCTGAGGCGAGGGGGCGTCGGTATCGGATCCGGAGGCAGACCTGCGCCGCCGAAGCGGCAGCGGGGCGGGGCCGATCGCGCTCGGTTGAGGACAGGTCGGGAAAGAGGGGGGTATCGGGAGTGCTGCCGACCGGATCAACCCGGCCTCGCAGGCTGATCGGCCCGCGTCGGGAAGCGGGCATCGATACCGTCGAGCCGTTGCGCAGTAGGCGAGGGCGGTTCGGCGCTGCCGGTAGGGCTTTTGAAAGTACTATCCGCCGGCGGCATTCTCACGCACTCGCTGCCGTTCCTGCCGAAGGTCGCAGGGCTTGTTGCCCTGCTGCTATCCGCCGGCGGCATTCTCACGCACTCGCTGCCGTTCCTGCCGAAGGTCGCAGGGCTTGTTGCCCTGCTGCTCGATGGAGTCGTCGGCGTAGCTGCCGGGGCGCTGGCGCTAGCGACGCTTCGGTCGGCGACCGCGATCAGGTTTATGCGCATAAAAGGCCTCTAACCACGGTCACCGGTTAACGGACCGTGGTCCGTGGACAGTGGCTACACATGCACGTGGTTCTCTGGGCAGTCTTGCGGTTCGCACGGGCGGATGGAGAACATCGCTGCTGTTGCCACCTCACGATGCTGTGAGACTAACGATCGGCGTGATTCGCAGTCTCGCAGTATTCAGGGCAAAACGGACAAGCAATTCGTACCCGTCGAGAGGAGCGACAGCGTCGATCAGATCGGCTGCCTCAGCCTTTGCGCCGCAAGCACGAGTGCGGTGACGCTGAGCGCAAACCCCGCGGTAAGCGCCAGCAACATTAGCCCCTTGCGCCACGGGTCGTGCGCTGCGAGGGCGGACACGCGCCAAGTGTGCAGCGCGTAGTAGAACCACGAGTACGCGCGACGACTCCTGTCCATCACCGCTTCAACCTCGCCCGTGAGTGCATTGATGTAGATCTTACGCGATGCTCTCGGCAATACGATGGTACGCACATCACCGGAGACCCCTTCGGCTGCGGCATGCATGTCGTAGGCGGAGCGCGGTGGCTCGATCTCTGCCCGCTCGGTCGGCCAGACTTTAGCTACCGCGCTTAGCAGTTCAGCATCCGTAAGCACTCTCTGCCGAGCCGCGCCGCCGCGCGCCACGACGAAACTGTGTCCACCTAAGGCACTGAAGCGCAACTCCGCGACAGAGCCGAGAGCGCGTAAGTCATCCAGGGTGACATCCGTGGCAACCTGCCGCAGACTCCGGCCGCGCAGCAGAGCGGTCTGCTCATCAGGCAGTGCTGCCTCGGAGAACAGCCGACCGTGATCCATGGATAGCCAGCCGCTTAGAATCCATGCGAGTAGAAATGCGCCACCGAACAGACCGAGGACATGGTGCCAACGCCACCAGCTACGAAACGGCGTGAGTCCGCCTCCTTTCCGCCTGCGGTGCTGCACGCTTTGCCAGATGCCCAGCACGATGCCAGTCGCCGCGCCGAGCAGCGCCACCAGCGAAGCCGACCAAACCAGCCGATCCCAAAACGACCAGTGTTTTCGCACGGGCGTGAAATAGATCCAGTGCAGCACCGCACCCAGGCCGTTCCAGAATCGCTGCGAGCCTGTTGTACGTTGGACGATTTCGCCACTGTCCGCCGAAACATACAGCACGGTGCTGGCCGCATCGTTGAAGGCGACGCGAAAGAACGGGCGTGCGGCGTCGAAGCCCTGATGCACAGTCCACTGGTCGTACACCACATCAGCATCGATACGCGCGATGGGATGTTCGATCATGCGCTGCGCCACTCGCGCAGCGGCATCCACATCGAGTGACGGCAGCTCACCTCCTGCGCGGGCATCGACAACAACCACACCGTCCGCGCTATCTGCGACGTAGGCGATGCGCCCATCCCGGTCGATCAATCGCAATGACTGAGCATGCGGCACCGCAGCCATCACGGCCGCTGGTGCAACAGCAACCTGCGCTGGATCGAACTGCGCGGCGTGCGCCAGTCGCTCAGCAGACGACAGCGACGGAAATGGCACGAACAGCATCACCGCGCCGCTGGAGAACCACAGGGTAAAGAGCAGGCACACGCCGACGCCGATCCATCGGTGTATCCAGATCAGCACGCGCATGGCTACACCGTTCATAATCGCGCCACGATGCCTACTTCATAACGCCGCGGAGAACCCAGATTAAGCTGGCTCGGATAGAAGATGTCTGCCCACTGCGCATAGGCCTTATCGAACAGGTTGACGACACGACCGGTCACCATCACGCGATCGTTCAGGCGGTAGTTCGCAAACGCGTCCACAAGCGTGTAGGACTTCAAGCGCAGCGTGTTCGCATCGTTACCGAAGCGATCACTCACGTATGTTACGCCGCCTCCGATGGATAACGGTGTTCCGCCCACGCGATCCACATTGGTCCAGAGCTTGGCATTCCACTTCGGAATGTTGGCGGGCCGGTTTCCAGTCGCGTCGATGTTGAAGTTGGGATCGACGTATTCGCCGTACCTCACATCCGTGTAGGCCACGCTGCCGCTGAGATTCCAGTTGTCTATCGGTTGCCAGTTGGAGGCTATTTCCACTCCGCGCGACTCGACCGCGCCGACATTGGTCAACGGCCCATCGACCGTCACCTGCGTGAGGATGTCCTTGCGGCGAATGTCGTACACGGCGGCCGTGAGGTCGGCATGAAGTGTCGTACTGCTCATCTTGATCCCAGCTTCGATCTGCCGCGAACGACTCAGATCGAAGTTCTCCCCAGCATTCACGAGGAAGATGTTAGAGCCCACCGGATCCTCGCCCGTGTTGAACGACACATACGGCGTGATGCTCTCAGTGACATTGAGAACCAAACCCAAACGCCAGGTGGTGCTGTTAAGAGTGCGCTGGAAGCTACTCCCCGGCACGAAGACGCCAGCGGCGTTAAAATTCTTGCGATCCAGTGTGAGTCGCTCGAAACGCGTGCCGGTCACCAGCCGCGCTTTCTCCGTTAAGGCGAGCGAGTCCTCGAAGAACAGCGACGTGCGATCCCACTTGGTAGGACTGACGCGCCTGACCAATGGTCCGAATAACGCCGGCGCGGGTTCGAAGGGATCGACGCTCTCGCCATCCGGAAAGCCGCGGCTGCGCACGAAATCCAGATGGCTGTAGTCGATGCCGATAGCGAAGCGGTTTCCGCGCCCCGCCAGCGTCCCTTGATGCGTTAGTGTCAGTTGATTGCCGTACAGCTCCTGATCGTGAAGTACGAAGAAGCGGTCGCGATCAATAAGCTTTGTCGTCTCGTTGAAGTCGTAGATCTCGGAGTTCACCCAGTTGCGATTCGCCGTGTAGTAGTAAGCGACATTGCTTAGAGTCAGTGACTCGTTGATGCGCCAGTCGAGGTGCAGCTGCGGCCAGTATTGCTCCGAGTCGATGTAGGCGTCGCTAACGTTGTAGTTCACGAAGCGCGTGCGGCGATCGATGGTCACGCCGCCCGATGCGTCCACCACGCCCCGCAGCGGCTGCGTAGCGAATCTCACCGGTACGAGAGGCGTGCCGAAGTATTCCGACGGGTTGTCTCCGCTATAGTCGAACACGAACATCACATCGAAACTCTCGCTCGCCTTCCACAACAGGCTGCTGCTGACGCTGGTGTAGTCCGACGGCGTGCCGGGAACGAAGCCCTTGGTAGCAGTGCGACTCGCGTCCACGCGCACAGCGATGGATTCGCCGAGTTGCGCACCACCACCCACGCCCAAGTTGCTACTGCCGAACCTGCCGACACCCGCCAGCACATCGAGGCCCGCGTCCTCAAACGATGCGCGTCGTGTCACCAGATTCACGACACCGCCGATCGCTCCTTGGCCGTACAACACCGATGCCGGCCCTTTCAGCACTTCGATCTTCTCCAGATTGAAGGCGTTGCTCGGCCGCGTGGACATACCCGTCGGACCCAGATAGAGCCCGTTGTAAAGATGGAGTACTTGCGCGCCGCTGAAACCGCGCATCGCGATGTTTGCCAGATCGGCCGCCGAACCGCCCGTGGTCACGCCCGGCATGCTGGCCGCAGCTTGCTCGAATGTGGTGAAGCCGCGCCCGATGATCTGGTCGGCATCGATCACATCTAGTGTTGCAGGTGTTTCTCGCGTGGTGAGTCCGAGCCGACTCCCCGTAGCGGCCTCGTCGTCCAGCAAGCGCAGCTTGGCTGCGGTGACCGTGACCTCATCGAGCGCTTCAGGCGGAGCGGCGAATGCTGGGACTGCGAAAACCGCAGCGCTTGCGAGCACTGCGAACGAGACGGGAAGGCTCCGTCGGATAGCGGAACGGCTCATCAGTGGAAGACTCCTTAAAAAACTTTACGGAAAGGCAGATGACGGTTATCAAGCGCGCCGTCAGGATATATATGTTATGTTATAACATATCAAACTTCTTGTCGCCGTAGTCTCTTCGGATCTACGTTCCCTCGAGAATCCGACGACAGTTTCTATGCGTCCAACGACGCTGCAAAAAAGTCTCGGATATGGTGCACGGCGCATGGCTGAGACCGAGGCGCTTAGGGCCTGGCCATCAGGTCCGTTCAGCGAACGGGCTTTGCGGAGGGGAGGGGTACTTTTTTATTTCCTATCCGCCTGGCCCTGCTGAGCGCGGGGCTGACGCTTAGCCCGTTGGGCTCCCCCCGGCCCATGCACCCGCGGCTGGTGATGCTGGAGGCGATGCCGGTGGCGGGGCACGACAAGCCACTCCCCGGTCAGCAGCTGCGCAATCAAATTGCGAAACTGAACTATTTGTTGAGCCGACGGACCGTCCGATTAACCTACGCGCTGAGAAACCGATCAATGACCTCTACCCATTGATGCGGTTGCTGATCGACGATATCAACGCCTCCACCAGGCAGCTCGGCATAAGCAAAGTCCGGCTGGTGCCGCCGCCGCGGATGCACCTGACGAGGTATCACGGGGTGTTCGCGATCGAGATCGAGACCTGCGCCCGTTGCCAGGGAAGGCTGCGGGGGATCGCGAGCCTCGAGGAGCCGGAGCTCGTCGCGCGCATCCTGGCGCATCGGGAACGATCCATGGACATGGCCGAGCCCGAGCACTTGCCGATGGCGGCGCGTGTGCCGCCGCGGCAGGGTCTGCTGCTGTGACGCTGACGCGAGGGGGCGTCGGTATCGGATCCAGAGGCAGACCTGCGCCGCCGAAGCGGCAGCGGGGCGGGGCCGATCGCGCTCGGTTGAGGACAGGCCGGGAAAGAGGGGGCAACGGGAGTGCTGCCGGCCGGAGCAACCCGGCCTCGCGGGCTGATCGGGCCGCGTCGGGAGGCGGACATCGATACCGTCGAGCCGTTGCGCAGTAGGCGAGGGCGGTTCGGCGCCGCCGGTAGGGCTTTTGAAAGCACTTGTATGTTCTTCCGCGCCCGAGATCTGCAGTATCGAGGGCGCCGGGGGTCGGAGGTTCGGCCGCCTCGTCCATGAGGCGTGGAGCGACACGCGAGCGACGGTGGAGATGGGCGGCCGGCGCTGGGACTTCCGCTCGGAGGGTCTCTGGCGCCCGCCGATGCTCGTCATCCAGGGGAGCACCGAGGTCGCGTCGCTGCGGGTGGAGCACCCATGGACGTCCACCCGCGCCATCCTTCGGATCTCCGGCGGCCGACCGATCGCAAGCTGGGTGATGACATCGCTGCTGCGCGGCGACGTGTCGTGGCAGGCCGAGGACGGGGCGCCGCTCGTCGTCTTCCGCCGCGGGACCGACGAGGGCGGGATCGCCGGATGGTGGCGCACACAGTGCCGCGTGGACCTCAGTCCTGCGGGGTTCGCGCACCCCGACCGCGACCTCTTGCTCTGCCTGGGATGGCGCTTTACGGTGCTCTCGGCACACGACGCATTCTGAGGCGGGTCACCGGTCGTCGGCCCGCGCCCTCACCGCACGTCGTACGCGCCGTCCCGCCGCACGACGATCACGCGCCGCGCCGCGGGCCGCATCGCCCGGCTTGCCGGTCAGGGACTGCGGAATGCCGTCGCCGACCACCTGGTAGTTCGCCACCTGGGCCTGAGCAGACGAAGAGCTGCGCAAGGCCGGTTGGTACGAGCAGACCTCGCAGGCCTTCGCCGTGTTCCTGCCCGTGAAGTCCGTCGGCGTCACCGGCGACGGCCGCCGCCACGACCCCGTCATCGCACTGCGCGCCGTCGAGACCGTCGATTTCATGACCGCGCGCTGGGCGCATCTGCCCTACGAACTGCTCGACACCTGCTCGCGCCGCATCGTCAACGAGGTGAAGGGCATCAGCCGCGTGGTGTACGACATCACCGGCAAGCCGCCGGCCACGATCGAGTGGGAGTAGACAGTTGTAATTTGTAGCGCAACACGCTACACTTCTTCCATCTGTTTAATTTATTGGAAGAAGTTCATGGCCAACGAACTGGAAGTACAGCACCCCGGAGCTCGGATCAAGGCCGAGGTCATTCCAGAGGGAATCTCCGTGACTAAGGCCGCCGCCCTAATTGGTGTCGGACGCCCCGCCTTATCCAACCTCCTAAACGGGAACGCGGCCCTGTCCGCCGACATGGCGGCGCGTCTTGAGAAGGCGTTCAACTACCCGCGCAGCAAGCTGCTTGAGATGCAGGCGAAGTACGACGCGGCGCAGGCTACGAAAAGAAGCGCCCCAGCCGACACCACCGCGTACGTTCCACCATTTCTCGGAATCAGGGCAAACCAGATCGAGCAGTGGGTCGCACACAACATTCCCGCGCGTTCCCGGCTATCGGTCTTTCTGCGTACGCTCGTTCATTCAACGGGGCGCGGGCTGACCAAGGTGGAATTCCCAGGAAACGACGACGCCGAGCTGCCGGGCTGGGACGGTTTTGTGGAGGCGGGAGAAGCAACGCCGTGGGTACCGCCTGGACGGTCTGGATGGGAGTTTGGAACCAACGAGAACATCAAGGCAAAGGCCGACGACGACTTCGACAAGACCATAAAGGCTCTTGGTCAGAAGGAGCGAAAGGAAATAACGTTCGTGTTCGTAACGCCGCGACGATGGCCAAGTAAGAGCACATGGGTAAAAGCGGCGACAGCTAAGAAACAGTGGAAAGCGGTGCGCGTGTACGACGCTAGCGATCTTGAACAATGGCTTGAGCAGTCGCTTCCAGGGCAAGTGTGGTTCGCCAGCGAAACGCACCTACCTTCGGAGGGTGTCCGCTCACTGGACCAGTGCTGGATCGATTGGGCGCACATATCGACGCCCCCATTGCCAGGTGAACTGTTTACCTCGGCGATCGATGCGGCCAAGCGCACGATGCTCTCGCGACTTTCCGGCCAGCCAGACGGACCGATAGTAATCGCAGCAGATTCCACTGAAGAAGCCCTTGCCTTCCTCGCACAACTGCTCGGGCAGCGGGGAGGCGAGGAGTTACCCGCCTACCGTGACCGTGTACTGGTATTCGACAAGCCCGGTGTCCTGCCCCGCTTGGCACAGGGTGCGCAGACTTTCATCCCAGTCGCATTCACACGTGAAGCAGAGCGGGAGCTCGCTGTGCATGCAAGGTCAATGCACTCGATCGTCGTGTATCCCCGCAACACCACAAGCACCGAGCCTCACATTGTTCTCGAAGCAGTCCACTACGAGGCCTTCAGCAAGGCTTTGGAAAAGATGGGCAAGAGCCGCGACGAGATCTCACGGCTTGCAGATGAGTCAGGTCGCTCGCTCACCGTCCTGCGTCGTCGAGTCTCTAAGGTGCCCGCCGTTCAAACGCCAGATTGGGCGGCGGACCACCAGACAGCGGCAAGCCTCGTCCCCTTTATGTTTGTCGGGGCGTGGCACAGCACCAACGAGACCGACAAGCTTGCTCTCTCATTGCTCGC
>Ga0172373_10008158_pt1 | contig 13339 bp, 12 predicted proteins | sample Lak10m_2_FD_114546 | JGI IMG/M metagenome (GOLD analysis project Ga0172373, IMG submission 114546) | Freshwater microbial communities from Kabuno Bay, South-Kivu, Congo - kab_092012_10m | ecosystem: Environmental > Aquatic > Freshwater > Lake | place: Democratic Republic of the Congo... | reverse complement strand
GTGATTCACGGCCTACTTTCCGTGCTCATGGTCGCGGCCTTGCTCGCGCATATCTATATCGGCTCTGTCGGGATGGAAGGCGCTTTTGATGCCATGGGCACGGGCCAGGTTGATCTGAACTGGGCCAAGCAGCATCACCCGCTTTGGGTACAGGAAGAAATGGCCAAGGGCCGCGCGGCGGAAGCGCCGCCCGGTGCCAAGCCTTCCGGGGCAGATTAGAGCGTGTTGCGTTCACATGTGTTCACGCCACCCGCTCTACCTCGTTGTTTTTCGAGCATCTTCACACGTTCAGATGATTCCATCTGAACGTGATCTGCTCTGATCCGCCCCATGCGCGTGATCGGCCTCGCCGGCTGGAGCGGGGCCGGCAAAACAACCTTGATGGTGAAACTGATCCCCTGCCTGATCGGGCGGGGGATTGGCGTTTCTACGCTGAAGCACGCGCATCATCGCTTTGATGTGGATGTGCCGGGGAAGGATTCCTGGCAGCATCGGCAGGCCGGCGCGCAGCAGGTGATGGTGGCATCCGGCGCGCGCTGGGCGCTGATGACGGAACTCCGCAGCACCGCTGAGCCACGCCTGCCGGAATTGCTCGCGCGCATGGATGCGGTTGATCTGGTGATTGTGGAAGGTTTTAAGCGCGACGCCCACCCGAAGCTGGAAGTGCATCGCGCTGGCAATGCCAAGCCCTGGATGCACCCGGATATGCCCGGCATTGTCGCAGTGGCATCCGACACGCCGCCCCCTTATGATCTGCCCCGCGCCGGGCTCGATCAGGTGGAAGCCATCGCCGATCTGGTGTTGGCGCATGCGAAGATGATCAAGGACATTCCCTGGACGGAGGGGTAATGGCGCAGCTTTCGGATGATTGCTTCGCCTTTGGCGGCGCGCTGATGGCGGTTGAGGAAGCCCAGGCGCTGATCCTGGAGCGCATCCCGCCCGCCACAGGCACTGAGATGGTGGCGCTCGCCTCTGCGCGCGGGCGTGTGCTGGCGGCACCGCTGCTGGCGCCCTTGCCCCTGCCGCCCTTCTTCAACGCTGCCGTGGATGGCTGGGCCTTTCGCCATGCGGATTTGCTGCCGGGCGCCGAGACCGCCTTACAGGAGGTTGGCCGCATCGCCGCCGGGCAAGCCCCATCGCGCGGGCTGGCCCCGGGTGAGGCGATCCGCGTCTTCACCGGCGCCCCCATGCCGCCCGGCGCCGATACCGCCGTGATGCAGGAAGATGTGCGGCGTGATGGTGCGGTGATTTTCATCCCCCCCGGCCTGAAGCTCGGCGCCAATGCGCGGCCTGCCGGTGAGGATATCGCCGCCGGGGCGCTGGCGCTGCCCGAGGGTAAAAGGCTTGGTCCCGCGGAGATTGGGCTGGCCGCCGCCTTGGGTCAGGCGCGGCTTGCGGTGCGCCCGCGCCTGAAGGTCGGTGTGTTTTCGACCGGGGATGAATTGGCGAGCCCGGGTAGCGCGCTCGGCCCCGCGCAGAGCTATGACAGCAACCGTTTCACGCTGCTGGCCTTGCTGGCAGCACTGCCGGTGGAAGCGCATGATCTTGGCATCCTGCCCGATGACCGCGCCGCGACCGAAGCCGCGCTGCATGAGGCCGCCGCCAGCCATGATCTGCTGCTGACCAGCGGCGGCGTCTCGACCGGTGAGGAAGACCATGTGCGCGCCGCGATTGAAGCCGGCGGGCGCCTGGTGTTCTGGCGCCTGGCCGTCAAGCCGGGCCGCCCGGCAGCGATGGGGCTCGTGCGCGGCACGCCGGTGCTGGGCCTGCCGGGCAATCCCGTGGCTGCGGTGGTGACGTTTCTGCATCTGGCGCGGCCTTTGGTGCTGCGCCTTGCGGGGGCTTTGCCCGAAGCCCTGCCGCGCTTTGTGGCGGAGGCTGATTTCACCTATCGCAAAAAGGCTGGGCGGCGCGAATATGTGCGCGTGAGCCTGCAGGCCACGGCTGGTCTGCCGCGCGCACAAAAGTTCGCGCGCGAAGGGGCGGGCTTGCTGACATCCCTCACGCAATCAGATGCCTTTGTGGAATTGGGGGAGGATGTGACCGCGGTCAGCCCCGGGGACAGGGTCGCGGTGCTGCCCTTTGGGGTGGTTTTTTGAGGGTAAAGGGGCTCCTGAAATACTTACTTGCGCAGCGGTATGCGCCTTCGATATTCCCCTGACCGAGACCGCCTTTGAAGTGGGCCTCAGGCGGCTTTGAGTTTGGCGGTTTTTGCGTGGCTGGTCACCTCCGTATTGCTGGTTTTTGGCATGTGACCTGACCCAAGCGTCGCGCAAATGGCGGTCAATGGCGGATTGTACAAAGATCTTGCCGATGCCCGTACAGTATTTTCAAGCCAATAGGTGTGACTTGGTGGCGTGGAGAAGGCGATTATCCGCTCCGCGGCTGCGTTTCCAGCCGCAGCAGCCTTTCCTGCTTGAGGGTTGTGTCGCAACGCCGTCGAACCCAGCGTCGTCGGTGGCCTGTGTCCGGTGACTACCGCAGGGGACAACGCTACCCGACCCCGAGGCGCTTCCAAACCCCATCTGCATGGGCAATCAGCCTATCGCCCGCGGTCAGCCGGCCACGCACGAATACAATGGAACGCGTCACACGCATCACCTCACCTTCCGCCACCAGGAAATCCCCCTGCCTGGCGCCAGAGATGAAATGGACATTCAACTGGACGGTGACATTCGGGCCGCGATCGGCTGCTTCCCAGACCGTATGGCCAAGGGTTTGATCCAGAAAGGTGGAAATCATGCCGCCATGGACAATGCCGTGGATATTGCTGTGCTTTTCTTCGACCAGCAGCCCATGCAGGCGCCGCCCATCCACGGTTTTCTGCCAGAAGGGGCCAACCAAGGCGGGGAAGCCATCCTCATGCCAGACGAAATCCGTCCAGCCATCGGCGGCAGGGTCATAGGGTGTTTTCGCATTCATGGGGGCGGGTGTAACGCAAAGGGGGCAGGCGGTGAAATGCCGGGCCGCGAATGGGCTGCGCGGCGCAGACTGTTTCCTTGGTTTGTAAGGAATTGGTTGGGGCGCCAGGATTCGAACCTGGGAATGGCGGTACCAAAAACCGCTGCCTTACCGCTTGGCGACGCCCCAATAAGCCCGCGCGGCGTAATAGCCTTCAAAGGGCGGCGCCGTGAAGCCCCCCTCCCCAACACCACCAGGCGGAGGGCAAGGCCGCTGCCGCTGAAGCCGCCGCAGCCGCATTCGGAAAGACCCCAAAGCAGGTGGCGCCTGAACCACTCATGCGCGCCAAAAGGCAGCCAGGGCTTGCGGAAATCGCCGCCAGAACCTCAGCAATCGCGGGGCAAAGGCTGATCGCGGGCGCCTGCAAATCATTCCCCAAACGCGCCAAATCCGCCGCCATTTCAGCCGCACTCCCCCAGGCTTCCGGCAAGTCGGCGCGCGCCGAAAACCCGGCCTGACGGGCGCGAAACACTGCCGGTGTCGCCAAAGCCTCACGCGGATTCGCAAGCAACAGCCCAAAGCGCGGCAAGCGTGGTGCGGCGCTCAGTTCTTCCCCCACCCCTTCCATGCGGGCGGGGCGTGACCCCACACACACGGGCACATCGGCGCCGAGCTTCGCGCCAAGCGCGGCCAGCCGTGCCTCCGGCCAGCCCAGACCCCAAGCCCGGTTGAGCACGCGCAGGCTTGCCGCCGCATCAGCGCTGCCGCCGCCAATGCCACTCGCGACCGGCAGGCGCTTCAGCAAATGCAGCAGCGCATGGCCTTCAAGCCCAGATGCCTCCGCCAAGGCCCGGGCCGCGCGCAGCACCAGATTATCGGGCTCGGCATCCAGCGCCACGCCTTCCGCGCCTTCAATGGCGAGCGACAGGATCTCCCCCGAACAGGCGCTGACCGTATCGCCCATGCCGGCAAACACGACCAAGCTATCCAGCAGATGATACCCATCCGCCCGGCGCCCCGTGACATGCAGGAAAAGATTGACCTTGGCCGGAGCCGCTTCGGAGATTTTCAGCGCCGCGTCTCCGCCGCCGGCTGAGGCGCCAGCCCGCTCGCGATCTTGGCTTCGATCTTCGGGCCCTCATCACCCTCAGGCCCCAGCATCAGGGCGCGGCGCCATTGAAACAGCGCTTCCCGTCGGCGGCCCTGCGCCCAATAGGCATCGCCCAGATGGTCGTTGATGACGCTACTTTGCGATTCAAGCTCGACCGCCTTTTCCAGCCAGCGCAACGCACCCGGAATATCGCCAAGCTTGAATAGCGCCCAACCGAGGCTATCGGCGATATTGCCATCATTCGGGCGCAGCTCCACCGCGCGTTCCAGCATGCGCCGCGCCTCGACCAGATTCTGCCCAAGCTCCACCCAGCTATAGGCCAGGTAATTCGAGACCAAAGGCTGTTCGGGGCTGAGGCTGAGCGCGCGTTGGAAATCCGCCTCGGCTTCCGGCCAGCGCTTGGCACGTTCCAAGGCAATGCCGCGGGCATAGAAAAGCGGCCAATGCGCGACCGTAGGCATGCCGATCCTGCCAATCGCCGCATCATAGGCGGCAATGGCCGGCGGCCAATTCTGCCGCCCGCGATACATATCGCCAAGCCGCGCCATGGGCTGAAAGGCGCGCGGGAATTGGCTGGAAAGCCGGCGGAGTTCTGCCTCGGCTTCCGGCAATTTATCCAGCCGATCAAGCAGGCCAGCCCGCCGCAGCGCCAGCACCGGCGCGAAGGGATCAGCGGGATCAGCGCGTTCCAGCATGGCCAGCGCGGCCTGGTATTGGCCCTCATCCCCCAGCGCCTCGGCCCCCGCGAGCAACGCCGGGCCGAAGCGCGGGCGCAATTGCAGGGAAAGCCGCACCATCGCCAGCGAAAACTCACCGGATTGCGGCCCACGGAGTGCAGTAGCGAGGCCGAGATAGGCTTCTGCCATGCCCTCAGTCGCGGAGGCCACCACGCGACGTGTCGCCAAAGCCTCTCGCCCGCCGGTATCGGCAAAAAGTCCGGCATCATCCTGGCCGCGGCCCAGCCGATCCAATAGCCGATCTGCCTCTGCCTGCTGGCCGGCGCGCATCAATATGCCGGCCATGGTGCGGGCGAGCGGCAGGCTCGGCGCCGGGCCGTCTGCCAGTGTGAGCCGCACCAGGCGTTCCGATTCGCGCGGGCGTTCGGCGATATCGGCAATCATGGCGGCATGCAGGGCATAAATGCCGCGCTGGCGGCCCGCTTCCGTGAGCGGGCGGAGCGTGGCCAGCGCCGCATCCGTCTGGCCGCGGCCCTGCTGCGCCCAAGCCACCAGCAAGGGCTTCAATAGGCTTGACAGACCCTGATTGGGCAGGGCGCGAAAGCGCTGCTCGGCGCGATCAAAGCGCCCGGCCTGCGCATCCTGCCCAGCCAGATACATGGCGGCGAGGGGTTCATTTGGGATGACCCGCGCGAGCCTGGCAGCATCCGAACGGCCATCCAGCAGGGTTGCGATAAAGGCGCGCTGGATGACTTCAGGTTCCGATGGGTCGCGCCGGAGTGCCTGCAACAGGCTATCGGCGGCGAATTTCGTATCGGCTTCATTGGTGGCGAAGCGCCCGGCCAGATAGGACCCGAAGGCGCCGGTGACTTCGGGTGCCGCGCCGCGCAGCGCCGGGCGTTCCGCATTATCGCCGGCTGCGCAGGCGGAAAGCAGTGCTGCGGCCAGCAGCCAATGGCGGCGGGGCGGGAGGAGAGAAGCCATCCGGTTATAGTAAACTGACTGCCCCTACAAACCAAGGCCGAGGCCTGTGGCAGGCGAGGCTATGGCCCTGATAGCGGGCGCCCCTGAAGCCGGCGTCAGGCGGCTTTGGGTTAGGTGCTTCTTGTTGGGCTGCCATGCCTCAATCAGCGGCGGGAAGAAGTGGAGGGGGGAGTTTTGGGTTTTCGGTGGAAGAACGAATGGCGTGGTGAGGCAGATGAAGGGGCAGGGGGGCTGATATGAGCACGATGCTGGAATAGGAAGGGTATCTTGGGTCGGTCGAATACAGCAATGAGGATGAGGTGCTGCATGGCCGGCTTGAGTTTATCCGTGATCTGGTAAGCTATGAAGGCAAGGACGCCAAAGGGATCAAGGCAGCCTTCCAGGAGGCCGTGGATGATTATCTTGATCTTTGCGAGGCCGAGGGCCGCAAGGTTGATGTGACGCGATAGGGCAGCTTCAACATGCGGCCCGGCCGCGACCTGCATCGTCGCGTTACGCTTTACGCTAGGCGCCTGGGTATCAACCTTAACACCGTCGTCAGCGATGCGCGGCGCTGCTAGATAATCAAACCTGAGGCGGCAAACATGATCGCGTGAAAAATTATCACATAGGTAAAGATTTTTTTAGCTAACGATATCGCCCGGTCTGTGTCGTCATTTATCGGACGAAATTTTATTTGGAAAACAAAAACTCGAATAAAAAAGGAGAAGAAAGTCAAGTTTGGGCTACATGTTTTGTAGATCGGAAAACAAATAGCGAGGCAGTTTAAGGTCAGCCATACGCCGTGAAAAAACACCACCTGAGTCATTTTCTTTTTTCCTCACTCGCGTCAGACAGAAAAATGAAAAAATTTACACAAGTATAAGACATTTCCGCCAGAAATCGCATTTAAAGTGAGCTAAGCGGTGATGTATCTTCCACCACAACGCGTTCGCGTTAGTAAAAATCATGAGCAAATAAAATCCAACAAACTATTCCGATCGCGGTCAATACAGCACATACTGCTCTGGCTGATCTGACTGGAGCTAAATCGAAACCTTTTTTGTAATCATCATCAAGTCGTAATAGCTCGACCGATTTGCGATCCAGCACAAAAAACGCGAATCTTAGCAGGGTAGTTGTACGGGGCGATTTGTACCAGAAGTAGAAGATGACACTAAAATTGATAAGTACAAAAACATTTATCGCAACAAAAATATGAAGGGTGCCAGGGTTTATCAGAGGGGTGATTACAGAAAAAGACCAGAAAATGACCACGCTAATGAGGAATGAAAATTCAGGCGAAATCTTGAATTTTTTCATTTCTGTCTGCCTTTCGAACTGATTTTTGCTCATTTTTTGCAACTGTGGTCTTCCCCTGGCAGTACACCTTCGATATTCCCCTGACAGTGGTTTACACTCGGAGCAAACTTCAGACAGTCTTGATTTTAGCGCTTCTTGTCTGGCCCCCGCAGCGCGCCGCTACACGCGCGGCGACCGCCGAACCTTAAGCACCCCCCCTCTACCCCCTATCCCGCATCACCCGCGCCTTATCCCGCTGCCAATCCCGCGCCGCAATCGCGGCCCGCTTGTCATGCTTCTTCTTGCCCTCAGCCAGCCCCAGCAATACCTTCGCCCGCCCGCGTTCATTGAAATGAATATCAAGCGGCACCAGCGTCGCACCTTCGCGCGTAATCGCGCCAATCAATTCGCGCGCCTGCTTCCGATGCAGCAACAATTTGCGCGGGCGGCGCGGTTCAAACCGCGCCATGAAGGAACCCGCCTGCCATTCCGGGATATGGGCGTTGAATAGCCACATCTCCCCATCGCGTTCGCCGGCCCAGGCTTCCGTCAGCGTGGCCCGCCCAGCGCGGAGAGACTTCACCTCAGGCCCCACCAGCGCCAGCCCCGCCTCGATCGTCTCATTGATCTTATAGTCAAACCGCGCCTTGCGGTTCTGCGCGGCGATGCCGTGGGAAATCATCCCCTTTTTGCGCGGTTCAGCCATGTCTCAAGCGCCCACCGCGCGGGCGCATCCCTTCAGTTCAACAGGCCAGCCGAGACCATCGCCTCACGCACCCGCGCGCGCGTGGCCTCGCCACAGGGCGCCAGCGGCAGGCGGCAGTGATCGGTGCTCTTTGCCAGCAAGCTCGCCGCATATTTCACGGGGCCCGGAGAGGTCTCGGAGAACAGCGCATCATGCAACGGCACCAGGCGGTCCTGAATCTCCATCGCCTCATCCACACGGCCCAGGCGCCAGGCCTTGTGCATTTCCGCGCAAAGCCGGGGTGCAACATTGGCGGTGACGCTGATGCAGCCATGCCCGCCAGCCGCCAGGAAGGCGACCGCCGTATGATCCTCACCGGAAAGCTGTGCGAAATCGGGGCCGCAGGCGCGGCGCGTATGCAGTGGGCGCGCGAGGTTCGCAGTGGAATCCTTCACGCCGATGATATTCGGGTGCTTCGCAAGCCGACCCATGGTCTCAACACTCATGTCAATCACGCTGCGCGGCGGGATATTGTAGATCACCATGGGCAGATCAACGGCATCCGCAATCGCCTTGAAATGCAGATACATGCCTTCCTGCGTCGGCTTGTTGTAATAGGGTGTCACAACAAGGCAGGCATCGGCGCCGGCCTTCTTGGCGTGCCGGGTGAAGTCAATCGCCTCCGCCGTGCTATTGCTGCCGGTGCCGGCAATCACGGGCACGCGCCCGGCAGCGGCTTCCACGCATATTTCCACCACGCGCTTATGTTCCTCATGCGAAAGTGTCGGGCTTTCGCCGGTGGTGCCAACGGGGATCAGCCCTTCCGTGCCCTCGGCAATCTGCCACTGCACCAATTCCTGAAAGGCTTTCTCGTCCACGGACCCATCCGCGCGCATGGGTGTAATCAGCGCAACCATGGAACCCTTGAACATGCTGGCATCCTCCTGCGGGATTTTTGGAACACGGAAGTTAGGCGCCAAGGCGCGCCGCGACAAGGCGGGAACTGGGCCTAACCCGCTGCGCGGGCGATGGCCAGGAAATCCTCGGCCACCAGGCTGGCGCCGCCAACCAGCGCCCCATCCACATGCGGGATCGAGAGGATCGCCACCGCATTGCCCGGCTTGACCGAACCGCCATACAGCAAGCGGAGCCCCGCGCCCTCGGCCGGGAAGGCAGCGCTTAGCTTGGCGCGCATCATGGCGTGCATGGCGGAGATATCGGCCTCCGTCGGCGTGCGGCCTGTGCCGATGGCCCAAACGGGTTCATAAGCCACCACGCCGCCGGCAGCGCCAAAGCCCGCGGGTAGGCTCTCAGTCATTTGTTCGGCCACCACTTCCTCGGCCCGGCCCAGAAGCCGGTCATCCTCGGGCTCACCCACGCAGACCACGGGGATCAGGCCGGCGGCCAAGGCGGCCTCGGCCTTCGCGCGGACACGGTGGCTGGTTTCCCGATACGCCATGCGGCGTTCGGAATGGCCCAAAATCACGTAAGCCGCCCCGGCATCCTTCAGCATGGCGGCCGAGATATCCCCGGTATGGGCGCCCTTGGCGGCCTCATGGCAATCCTGCCCGCCGAGCGCCATCTCCCCGGCGCAAACCGGCGCCAAAGGGGCGATCAGCGTGGCGGGGGGGCAGATCAGCAACTCGGCCTTCAGCCCTGCCGCGCCAGCAGCAACGGCGCGGGCCAAAGCCAGGCCATCCGCGGCCAGCCCATGCATTTTCCAATTGCCGGCGATCAGCGGGCGCACACCGGGGGTCATGCTGGGGTTCCTCCTGGGCTTGGACGATGTTTTGCCCCGCGTGGCTAGCCGCCACCCGGGGGCTTGGCAAGCATCGGGCCTTTCGCGCCGCGCCGCGTGGCGGTAATCACCTTTCCCATGATCACCTTTATGCGTCGCCTGGCCTCCACCTGGGTCGCCAAGGCGCTTTTCGTCCTGCTTGTCCTGTCCTTCGCCGTCTGGGGGATTGAGGATGTCGTGCGCAATTTTGGCCGCGATACGGCTGTGGCGCGGGTTGGTGATCAGCGGATCGAAGCCGAGGAAGCGCAGATGGCCGCGCGGCGTGAAATGTCGCGAATCGCGCGCCAATTGGGCAATCGTTTTGAACCGAATGAGGCGATCCGCCGTGCGGTCGCTGCCGGTGCTTTGGAAAACCTGATCGCCGAACGCGCCATGGTGGCCGAAGCGCAACGCCTGGGAGTTGTCGCGACCGAGGATATGGTGCGCGATACGGTCTTTGCCATTCCGGGGCTGACCGGGCCTGATGGGCGGTTTTCTCGGCAGCTTCTGGCGCAGGTGCTGCGCAGCAATGAATTGTCCGAAGCGCAATTCCTGTCGCTGATCCGGGGCGATTTGCTGCGCCAGCAATTGCTGGGTGCGGTGCGCGCCGGCACGGCGGCGCCCGATGTTATGACGGCGCCTCAGCTGGTCTGGCAAACCGAACGGCGCATTGCGGATGTTGTGCTGCTGCCATTTTCGGCAGCGCCGGAACCGGAAGCGCCGACGGATGCGCAATTGCAGCGCTTTTTGGAAAACAACCCGCAGCGTTTTTCAACGCCGGAGTTTCGCCAAATCAGCATCGCAGTGCTGTCGGCGGAAACGCTCGCTGCTGAAATCGCTGTTTCGGAAGATGATATCAAACAGGCTTTTGAAGCGCGCCACGGTCAGTATGACAGGCCAGAGCGCCGCCAGATTCGCCAAGTGGTGCTGACCGATGAAGCCCGCGCGCGCGAAGTGGCGCAGCTTTGGCAATCGGGCGCGGCATGGGAAGCCGTGGAAGCCGCCGCCACCGCCGCGGGCGGTCAGGCCATGGCGCTGCCCATGGGTGATAAGGCCAGCCTGCCCATTCCTGCCTTGGCCGATGCTGCCTTTGCCGCCGCGCCGCAAAGCGTGACAGATCCGGTGCAAAGCCCCTTTGGCTGGCATGTGATTGGCGTTGAGGCTGTGGAGCCCGCGCAGATTTTCACGCTTGATCAGCTGCGCGATCAATTGCGGCGCGATGTGGCGAAGGACCGCGCACTCGATCTTGCGTATGAGCGTGGCAATAAGGTGGAAGATGCGCTGGCCGGTGGCATGACCTTGGCGGAAGCCGCGCCGCGTTTTGGCCTGGCTTTGGCGAGCGCAACTCTCGATCCCAGCGGGCGCAGCCCAGCCAATGAAGCGGTGGCGCTGCCGGTGCCGGCGGATCAACGCAATGCCGTTTTGCGCGCGATCTTTGCGCAGGATCAGGCGGCAGCGCCGCGCTTGCAGGAATTTGGCGATGCTTTTGCGGCGATTGAAATCAGTGGCGTGACACCCCCGCAGCTTCGCCCCTTTGCTGAGGTCGAACCGGAACTCCGCCGCGCCGTGATTGCCGATGCGCGTCGGCGCTTTACCGAAACCCGCGCGGCGGGGCTTTTGGCGGCGCAACGTGGCGGCAAGACTCTGCTTGAAGCGGCGCAGGAAATGGGCCTGATCAGCACGCGCACCGCGCCTTTCGGGCGCGATCCCGCGCAGGGCAGCCCGGTGCCGCCGGAATTGCTGCCTCCCCTGTTTGAAGCCAGGCGCGGGGAAGCGACCATGGCGGAAATCCGCGGTGGTTTCGCGGTTGCGTCGGTGGCGGAAATCCTGCGCCTTGATCCCGCGACTGATCCGCTTGGTATGGGGCGCGTGCGCGTGGAAATCGAACAGGCGGTTGGCGATGATCTGGAACAGCAATTCCAGGCAGCATTGCGCGTGCGGGCCAATGTGCGCATCAATGAACGCGTGCTGGAACAGGTGACAGGCAGATGAGCGGCGGCGGTTTCGCAGCATTTCGCGCGGCTTTGGAAGCGGGGCGGGGGCAAATCCTGGTCCGTGAACGCGTCGCTGATCTGGACACGCCGGTTGGCGCCTTCCTGAAACTGACGGGCGGCGCGCAGGCCAATGCGTTTTTGCTGGAAAGCATTGAAGGCGGCGCGGCGCGCGGGCGGTATTCCGCGATTGGCATGGCGCCTGACCTGATCTGGCGCTGCCGCAATGGCAAGGCAGAGCTCAATCGCCACGCGCTTTCCGCGCCGCATGGTTTTGTGGCGGAAGCCGCACCCGCCTTGGATAGTCTGCGCGCGTTGATCAATGAATGCCGCATGGTGGTGCCGGCGAGCCTGCCGCCGATTGCGGCGGGGCTGTTTGGGTATCTGGGCTATGATCTGGTGCGGCTGATTGAAAAACTGCCCGCCACCAAGCCGGATGTGCTCGGCATCCCCGATGCGGTGATGACGCGCCCAACCTTGATGGCAGTGTTTGACCATGTGCGCGACACGCTGCTGCTTTGCGCGCCGGTCTGGCCAGGTGCCGATCCGCAAAGCGCCTGGGAAGCCGCGAATGCCCGCCTGGATGAGGCTGAGGCCGCGCTGGATCGCCCGGTGCCGCGCCCGGCACCGCCCGCTGATTTGCCCGCCTTGCCGCAGCCCGACAGCAATTTCACCGAGGCCAGCTACATCGCGGCGGTAGAGCGTGCGAAGGATTACATTCGTGCTGGCGATTGCTTTCAGATCGTGCCGGCGCAGCGTTTTTCCGCGCCCTTCGCGCTGCCGCCCTTCGCGCTCTATCGCGCATTGCGTCGGATCAATCCTGCGCCCTTCCTGTTCTTCTGCGATTTCGGCGGTTTTGCCGCGGTGGGCGCGAGCCCCGAAATCCTGGTCCGCGCGCGCGATGGCGTGGTGACGGTGCGCCCCCTGGCCGGTACGCGCCGGCGTGGCGCGACACCGGAAGAAGATCGCGCGCTTGAAGTGGAATTGCTGGCCGATCCGAAGGAACGCGCAGAACACCTCATGCTGCTCGATCTTGGGCGGAATGATGTTGGGCGCGTTGCAGAAATCGGTTCGGTGAAGGTCACCGCGCAATTCCAGGTGGAGCGTTATTCGCAGGTGATGCATATCGGCTCCGAAGTGCAGGGCCGACTGCGCGCGGGGCTGGATGCGCTGGATGCCTATTGCGCTGGCTTCCCCGCCGGCACGTTGACTGGGGCGCCGAAAATTCGCGCCATGGAGATTATTGAGGAATTGGAACCATCGCGCCGTGGGCTTTATGCCGGTGGCGTTGGCTATTTCGGCGCTGATGGCGGCATGGATACCTGCATCGCGCTCCGCACCGCGCTGGTGAAGGATGGCGTGATGTATGTGCAGGCGGGCGCTGGCGTGGTCGCCGATAGTGATCCCAAGGCGGAATATGAGGAAACGCGCCAGAAGGCGCGTGCGTTGTTTCGTGCGGCGGAAGAGGCGGTGCGTTTCGCCTCCGGCAGGCGCTAGTGGTGCGATTCATGCTGACCTATCCCCTGCCCAAAAAGCCCCCGCGCACCACTAGCTGTATATTTGGTGGGCCGATTCACGCCGCTGTCGGGAACCGACAGCGGCGATCGGACCACTAGCAGCTAAGCCATGTCAGACGCGCCCGATATCCGCCCCATCCTTGCCTTGCTTGAGGATGCAAATGATGCCGGGCGCTGCATGGAAGCGGCTGCGGCGCTCCGCGTCCTTTCCCAGCTGCGTCCTGAAAATCTTCAGGTCAAGGCGGCACTTACGCGGGCGCTGTTCGGTGCCGGGCTTTGGCAAGAAGCCTGGGATGCCTATGAGGTGCGCTTTGATTTGATGCCGGAGGTTTTCACCAAGGTCACGCGCCCTGGCCCGAATGGCCCGGAAGCCATGCCGATATGGCGCGGCGGTGCGCTACCCGATGCGCTGCTG
>Ga0172373_10008156_pt1 | contig 13341 bp, 24 predicted proteins | sample Lak10m_2_FD_114546 | JGI IMG/M metagenome (GOLD analysis project Ga0172373, IMG submission 114546) | Freshwater microbial communities from Kabuno Bay, South-Kivu, Congo - kab_092012_10m | ecosystem: Environmental > Aquatic > Freshwater > Lake | place: Democratic Republic of the Congo... | reverse complement strand
CAAGTAAAAATATCCTTAAAGAAGGAATTAAAATATCGTCCGGAACAGACGATTACAGACATGGAGCTCAAATAAGACCAGTTAAAACTGGCAAAAGCGTCGAAGTGTTTAAAAAGAAGGAGCCTACGTCTCCAGAAACACATTAGTCTTTAGCTAATGTGTAGTTCATATAGAATGAGAAGAATAAAATCGCCCTCCGAATACATGTCCGACATCTCTCGATTCTCGGAAAAGCTCAAGTCGAAGCTCGGAGACTTCGTGAGCGCGCTGAGAAGCGAAGGCAGAGAAACCAAAGAGGCATACGAGCTGCTCAACAAAGCAGCCAAAGGACTCTTGAAAGATTCCGAAGGAAACAAGAGGAGCCTCACCGACGCGGAGATAAAGACGATCAAAGACCAGACCGTAGACGTTCTAAGAGTCTTGGGGCTGACTTCCATATCTCTCCTGCCAGGAGGCACTCTCGTGTTCATACTGCTGAAGGCGCTGAAGCAAGACGACAAGATACTTCCGTCGAGCTTCAAGAAAAAGGACTAGCCTATTCGAATTCCGCGGACAATATAGAAAGCACTTCGTCTATCGTCTCTTCTTCCAAATCTGTCCTTTCCAGAAGGTCCTCTCTGGACATAGAAAGGACGCTTTTGGCCGTGTCTAGGCCTATCTTCCTGAAAGATTCTATTATCCATTCTTCTATCTCGTCAGAGAAGTCCTGTAGGTCTACGTCGTCCACTATCTCCATATCGTCCGCATAGACCTCTATCTCGTATCCCGTAAGCTCCGACGCCAGCCTGATGTTCGAGCCTCCCTTTCCTATGGCCAAAGCCATCTGGTCCGCCTTCATGGTCGCGATCGCCTTTTTCGAATCCTCGTCTATCCTAACCTCCAATACCTTGGCAGGGGAAAGAGCCCTCTGTATCAGAAGATAGTCGTTCGAGGTCCAGCTGATTATGTCGATGTTCTCGCCATTAAGCTCCTTCTTGACCCCATAGAGCCTAGATCCTTTCGCGCCTATGCATATCCCGACCGCGTCTATCCTGTCGTCGTAGGACTCCACCGCGATCTTCGTCTTTTCTCCCGCGATCCTGGATATAGCCTTTATAGTTATGATCCCGTCCATTATCTCAGGTATCTCGAACTCCATAAGATGCTCCACCAGCTTAGGATCTCTTCTGGACATTATGATAGTAGGCTTGGATCCTTCCAAGACCTCTGAAACCACCGCCTTGACATATTCTCCCTTCTTCAAGAAGTCCGAAGGAATCTGGTTTCTCTTGGGAACGATAAGCTCGTTTCCGGCAGCGTCCTGAAGAACAGCCTCTCTCTTGTTCGCGAACACCACCTCGGCTGCGATGACCTCGCCCACTTTCTTGGAATATTCCTCGCAGATGCTTCCAGACTTCAGCTCCAATACTTTTGACATCAGGTTTTGCCTGATTCCCAATATAGTCCTGTGCCCAAACTCTGAAAGAAGAACTTCGTCGGTGTACTCTTCCCCGACCTCGAAGTCAGGCTCTATCTCTACCACTTCAGAATGCCTGATGTGGATGGCTGGATCGAAATCGCCAAAGCCGTCTTCGACCACCTCCCTGTTCCTGAATATCTGAAGGTCTCCTTTGTCGGTGTTGACGATTATGTCGAAGTTCTCGTCGGTTCCGTACTTCTTTACTATAGCGGCCCTGAATACTTCTTCGAGTATGCTCATTATCTCCTGCCTGTTGATGTTCTTGGTGTTCTTGAACTCCGTGAACGATTCGAATAGATTGTTCATCTTTTTATTTGTTTATTATTTTGTCTATTATATAGTCTCTTTCCCACTCCATCACCAGGCCCTGCATCTCTTCGCTCCTGCCTTCTTTGAGGCTCGAGAAAAGGTCGACTCCGAAAACGCGCTCCTGTATCTCGATTCCCTTATATTCCCTTATCTCCCCGAGCTTGGAGTAGGCATTGTAGTAGGCGTCGTCTCTGTCCGAGGGAAAATTTCTGGAATGAGCATCGAAGAATCCTTCCCACTTATCTCTGACCGCCTCTGCTTCATCGCGAGTTCCAAAGAGGCCTATGTCTATCCACGACGAAGACTCCCAGTCCTCGAAGTACGCAGTAACGGAATATATCTTCTCCATATGCCTTATAGTATTCGGAAAATAATAAGTTTCGAGACTTTTTTTTTAATATATAATAACATGAACAGGATAGAAAGATACGACGACTTCATTCTCGAAAGCGAGTTCGCCAGGATTTCGGCCGAGCTGAGGATGCTGGCAGAGTCGGGAACCATAAACGTAGGAGACACCATAGAATGGAACCTGGGAAAGTTCGCGCAAGACGAGCCGTCTCCAGAGATGGAATGGACATTCGAGCCAAAGAAGACCAAGCTGGGTGCCGCGAGGGACAGGATATCCGGATTCGCGGACTGGCTCAAGAGAGGAGACACCGAAAGCGGACTTGGAATAGACCACCCCATAATAGGAAAGATAAGAGACTTCATAGAAAAAGTCAAAGACCCTGAAAGGATAAGGCAGTATTTCCACAGGCTCGCGGAAGAGATAAAGTCGCTGCCGCACAGCGTCAAGAAAGACCTGCTGAAGAAGCTCGCGATAGTCGCGATGGCGTATATTCCATTGGCGGACCTCATAACCCCGCAAGACGAGCAGAGAAGCCCGGAGCTGAAGCAGGCGAAGAGCGAAATAGCAGAAGAGTCCACGGCCAAAGAAAAGCCAGAAGCTCGTTCCAGCGCCGGGAGCAAAAAAGCGACCTTCGACAGGGCGCAGCATCTGGTCAAGACGGTAGAGGCCGGATATTCCAAAGACAAGAAAGACACCGGAAACTGGCTGTCGGTTCCCGGCGGAAAGAGGTTCATAGGCACAAACCACGGAATATCCGCCCCGGTTCTGGCACAATACTTCAAAGACAAAGGAATAGACAGGATGATAACAAAGCAGGACATGATAGACCTCTCCTACGAGACCGCGGTTTCGATATACAAGAAGGACTATTGGGACGCGCAAGGCCTGAGCAGCTTCAAAAGCCAGTCTATCGCCAACGTACTCTACGACGGGTGCGTCAACCAAGGAGCCGGGGCGACGCTCGACGTGCTCAAAAAGTCGATGGAGAAGATGGGGCATGAAACGGAAGGAATAGGAAGCTGGAAGGAATTCCACCAAGAGCTTACCCCGAAGGTCAACGAGATGCACAGAAAAGAAACGAAAGAGCTCTTCGAGACGATAAAGGAAGAGAGGCTGGAAAGATACAAAGAATCCGACACATGGGAAGACCATGGCAGAGGCTGGGCAGACAGGCTGGACGGACTGGCGTTCGAAGACGGCGGCGAAGAAGCAACGACAGACATAGCATGAAGCATCTAAAGAAGTTCGAAGACATAAACATACCCATCAGCGTGGGAGACACGATACTGGGCGGCAGGTTCAAGAACAAGAAGACCGTCGTGAAGAAGATCGGAAAGAACGCCAAAGGCGACATAACCGTCAACGGCAAGCCGCTCCTGAAATACAGGCTGACCAAAGAGTCCGCGGGATTCAAGGAAGACACCGAAGAGCTTCTGCTTCCCGTGAGAGACGCCGGAATATACATATCGGCCTATGAGCTGGAAGGATCGTCATGGACAAGGATATTCATGCCCGATCCCGACCTTTCCGCAGGACCCGAATCCGCGTCGAACTACTCGTTCGACTCCGAGAGTTTCGACTGGAAGAAAATAGAGGCGGACGTCCAGGCATACCTTTCCTACATGACAGAAGAGCTTGGGTATTCCTTCAGGATGGCCTACTACATAGGCGAAAACGAAGGACCGACCAAAGGATTCAAAAGAGAGCAGATAGAGATGGAAGACATAATGCAGGGAAGAATCCCAGAAAGGATAAAGCATATCGCCATAGAATTCAAATCATAGAAATGAGACACAAGAACCTACCGCACAGAGGGAGCAGAGAAGAAGGAAAGATATCCATATTCGACCAGGAATGGTTCGAGAAGGCTCTCCCAGACACTATGGAGATAGTCAGCCTCGAAAAGAGATACTCGCTGAAGAAGAACGACTGCACCATAAACGGAGACCTCTGCCAGTTCAACTATTGGCACGCCGCGCTGGACGAGAAGGAGAACGGAGAGCCGAGCATGCTGGAGTTCGACCTGCATTTCATGAAGAACGAGAGCGGGATAAAGACGATAGTAGACATAACCTACGGAGACAACATGGCTTGCGAATTCTCGCTGGAGGCCCCAAACAAGATAAACGTCATACACTATACAGGAGCCGGATCGAAATACGACCAGGCAAGCCATTGGGGATTCTCGGACAGAACCATATCAGACCTGACAAGGTTCTTCAACTCGTTCGAACATGGAATCGACATATCCGAAAAGGACCTGGCATTCATAGACGAGCACCCGGACACATACACCCACGACATCGACGACGAAAGGCATCTCTACACAGACCGGTCCAAGCTCATGAAATGGGGAAATTCCGTTTCGGAGTCCGCGTCCAAAAGGATAATGCTGGTCATAGACAACTCCAAGCCGCCAGAGAAGAAATATATGCCAAAGGTGGTCTCGTACCTGAAGAAAAGAAAGATACCATACGAGATCGCATCGAGCAAAGAAGACATTGCGCGAATATCGTCGACGATGGATATCGCGGGCGCGATATCCACAGGATCGGACTATATGGCGTCCGAAAGCGAATTCCAGGAAATGAGCAACTTCGCCATGGCATACCTCAAATGCCCCATATTGGGCCTGTGCTTCGGATTCCAGTCCATGGCCAGATACTACGGCTCAGACCTCGAGAGCGGCGACGAGAAATGCGGAAAATTCGACCTGGAATCATACGATCCAAGCTTCTGGATGTTCTCGGGAAAGGAGGTTTCGGATCTGGCGTTCTGCTTTCACGACACGCCGGCAAGCGTTCCTCCCGGATTCAGCGAAACATGCAGCATAGACGGAAGAATCGCAGGAATGGCATGCGATTCGAAGAATAGATATGGGCTGCTATTCCACCCGGAAGAGCAGGAAAGGACATATCCTATACTTGACGCCTTCGCGGAAAGGTGCATGGCAGAGAAAAGCATGAAATACCTGCAGACCTTCGAGAGATTTTCGCGTCGCTAAAACTTATAGCGGAAAAATCCATATGAAAAAAATGAAGAGAACATTAGCAATAACAATGCTCGTGCTTATCGGTGCCGCGATTTCGCAGGAAACAGCAACGCTGAAAGATTCAGCGATGGCCTCCAGAAGAAATACGAGCAAAATGGCATACGCCACACCTTTACAGAAACCGACCAAAGACACCATTCCAGCCGCGGACGCAGACTCTATACAGAGCGCCCCTCTCAAGAAAGAAAAGGCTAAGGTTTCCGCCCACCACAAAGCAACATGGTATAAGACGATAGGAACCAGAGTTCACAAAGAGCACCCGGAGATACATGGAACCGCGGCTTACAACTTCCTTCCGAAGGGAACTCGACTAAAAGTAACGAACGTGGAAAACGGAAAATACTGCATAGTCGAAGTCACCGACAGGATGGGATCGAATTCAAAGAACAAGATAGACCTAAGCCATGCCGCGTTCGGACTGCTAGAGTCGCACGCCAGAGGAGCCATAAAAGTGACTATAGAAATACACGACGAGAAACAAGATACTTCTCCAGAAAAAAGCCAAGGATGAGAAATATTCCTTATCTTAGCAAAATACAAAGCGCATAGATGGAAAGCAAAGGAGGTATAGGACTGCCGACGATACTGTTCATAGTATTCGTCACGCTCAAGCTGACAGGAAACATAGACTGGTCATGGTGGTGGGTAGCTTCTCCTATATGGATACCCATAGCGGCCATAGCGGTCATAGGCATGGCGGTGTCGATAATACTGGCAGCCATGCTGATGGCAGGATACACGCTCGACCATGCAATAAAGAAGCTGAATCCGAAGAAAGAGGAAAACAACCAAACAAAATAATATATGTTCTCAATAGAAGTCGACAGAAAGGAGATATCGAAAGAGTTTCCCGAAATAAAGAATTGGCTCAAGAAGATGAACAAGCTGAAGCTTTCAGAGTCCGATCTTGACAAAAAAGACGCGCAGTTCTACTATTCCTACGGATCATTCGTCGCGAAGAGCAAGAACACTCCCGAAGCGCTCGCCGAGGCCGCGGAAGAAGCGTCGAAGATGCTCTACGAGCAGAGGCTAGAGCTCGAGCTCTCGAAAGTGAGGGCGTCCATAACCATGAAGGTCGGAGACTTCTGCATATCCGACAAGCTTCCCAAAGGAAAGATACCCGAAAAGGTCAGGAAGATAGTCGCCGAGATAACCAAAGTGAAAATGCTGGTCGAGTGCGAATACTACGAAAACAGAGAAGTGAAGGAATCGATTCCAGAGATAGACGATTCTATCGTCAGCGTCGAAATAGAAAGAAAGAGCAAGCAGCCGGAATCGGAAGAGCAGGCTTTCGAAGTCGACTATCTTCTCGAAAAGATATCCAAAAACGGATTTTCCAGCCTTACCGAAGAAGAAAGGAAGTTCCTGGACAGGAAGAGCAGAGAGCTATGACACGGATTTGAGCCTGCTTCATATCGGATCCTTCATTAGGTGTATGTGTATGTTGACGCTGACATTGTCCGACGAATGAATCCTGGTCTTATCTATCCTGAACGAAGCGTGGTCGTATCCTTCTAGGTCGATAATCTTCAAGCAAGAAGATTCGAGGTTTTCCACGAATTCTCTGTCTTTTCCCGCCAGGCTTGACATGGATCGATCCAGCTCGGTCGGGTTGAAGATAGTCCTCACTTTCAATTCGCCGATATTTCCGTCTATGACGCAGCCTTTTATCTCGTTGTCTCCAGTTATCAGATCTTTGTCGGCAGGAAGAAATGCGTTCATCGCTATAGTCATCTCGAGTATCTCTTCAGGGTCGTCGTACTTCTTTATCCTCAGGTCGAATCCCTGGTCCATGAAGTCTATCAGAGCCCATCTGATGTCCTCGTATTCCTCGCTTCCTTCTTCCACAGACTCCTTGACCTTGCTCGTCTTGGCGTCCTTCAGGTCTCTGAGGTCGCTGACCTGGCTCGGATTTCCCTTCTTCCTCTTCTTCTTAGGATCGTAGCCGAGCACGAATCCTATGTCTCCGGATCCTGCCGTGCCGGTAGTTCCCGCGACAGCGCCAGGCTGAGCGGCCACGACCGAGCCCATTCCAGCGACGCTCGACGCGTTCGCGGAAGCGGTCCCGCCGTCCTCGAAGAACTTCTTGTATGTCTTTATATGCCTCATTTGTAGTATGCGTTTTTCCATCCATGGCCGCCTCTCATCGAGATCTGCATGAATCCGCCGGATCCTATCTTCAGGTCTTTCGCGATCTTCTCGGCCACCTGCCTCGAATATCTTCCCTCATCGTACGCCTTCTCTATTTCTCCCGAATACTGGTCGAGCAGATACGATATCTGGCTAGGAAACAAGTTGCATCCTCTAAGATATTCAGATACCTCCATTGAGTATTCGCCGAGCGTCGAAGAAAACGCCTCGAAAGTCTTTATCCTTCTCATTATATTATATATTAATTCCAGCCAGCAACTTTTGCGACAAACGGCATATAAGAAATAAAAAGAATAAAAGGCATGAAGAAGATATTCGAAATAAAGACCGACCTGACCACATCGAAGAACGCCGAGTTCATAAAGAACCTGAGCGACGACGACAGGAAGGAGATCCTGGAGCTAGACCTAGACCTTGGAGTAGACGTAGTCAAAGAAGACCTGATAACGTCATATATCGTATGCAACGACCTGAACATCGAGAAGATGAAGGAAGTGCTCAAGAAGCATGGAATACAATACGACATAGAGGAAGTGACGGAGAAGCTCGTCAGCGACGCTCTCCCAATCGAAGAAGTGACGGACGAGCACATATTGGAGAAATTCGATCCCGAATACGAAAAAGAGATATAATGGAAAAGATCTGGTATCTAAAGAGCAGATGGGGCAGCGGTGGAAAGGTGTTCCGATCCGAGAAGCAGTTCCTGTCCGCGATAAGAGAAGACGACGACAGGCAGATATTCATATTCAAGCTGGAAGAGTCCGGCCTCGCTGGAGAGATGAAGAAGAACATACTCACCACCAGAGAAAGGAACGACCAGCTGAAGAGCCTATTGGGCGAATCCGACAAATACGAAGAAGCCATCATGCAGTTCAAGTCTAAGTTCGCAGAACTGGCGGAGGAAAGCAAGAGCAAGCAATCCATCGAAAGGCAGCTTAAGATAATAGGCCTCAACAAGAAAGACTTCTCGCAGATGGCGACAAACGCGAAAGAATACCTCCTGTTCGAGATAAGCGACAGCGTCGAATGGTATCAGACGCTGCTCAGATGCCACAACTTCGTTTCGCTCCCAAAGAAGGCGTATATCAGAGGAAAGGGATATATAGAGACAGAAGAGAAGAGGAAGGAAAACTTCGCCGCGGCGAAAGAGTCGCTGAAGAAGAAGCCTTCTCGCAAAAAGAAGCAGCAGGCATGATAGGCATGGCGATAATGGCGATAGGCATAGCGAGCGCGCTCGCAGGGCAGATACCAAAAGAGTGGATAAGCAGGAACATCGCGGAAACTCTGGACCCAGACGACGACAGATTCTAAAAAACAAAACAGCAAATATGAAATTCTTCATAGACACAGCGGACCTATCGCAGATAAAGGCGGCGGCGCAGATGGGAATACTCGACGGAGTTACCACAAATCCATCGCTAATGGCGAAAGTAGGCATCAAAGGAAAAGACCAGATACTGAAGCACTACCTTGACATATGCGGCATAGTCGACGGGCCCGTATCGGCGGAAGTCCTTTCCACCGAATTCGAGGCGATGGTCAAAGAAGGAGAAGAGCTAAGCGACCTGCACAACAACATAGTGGTCAAGCTCCCTATGACCTACGACGGAGTAAGGGCCATAAGCTATCTGAGCTCAATAGGAATAAAGACGAACTGCACTCTGGTCTTCTCGGTAGGCCAGGCGCTCGTGGCCGCCAAGGCAGGAGCGACATACGTCTCGCCTTTCGTAGGGAGGCTGGACGACATATCTTCCGACGGAATAGGACTCATAAAGGACATAAGGTCCGTATACGACAACTACACGAAATGCGAGCTTGACACGAAGATACTGGCCGCGTCGATAAGGAACCAGATGCACATAGTAGACTGCGCAAAGATAGGGGCAGACGTCGTAACGGCGCCGCTCGAAGTCCTGCAGTCGCTGATATCACATCCGCTGACCGATTCGGGAATGAACAAGTTCATAGAGGATTCTAAAAAATTCATATAATGGGAAAGATAGGACTAGCGCTACAAGGAGGCGGATCGCATGGGGCGTTCGCATGGGGCGTTCTGGACAGGCTGCTAGAGCTAGACCAGAAGCAGCTCGACTTCGAATCGATATGCGGAACATCGGCCGGCGCCATAAACACGGTCGTCATGGCATACGGACTGCACATAGGCGGCAGGATGAAGGCCAAAGAGCTTCTGGAAAAGCTCTGGACAGACATATCGATGCAGGGCGGATTCAAGATGACCTATCCGTTCGTAGACTACTTCACGCAAGTCTTCTCGCCATACCAGTTCAATCCTCTGAACATAAATCCGCTCAGGAGCATAGTCGGAAGGATCGTAGACTTCGACGAGCTCAGGAAGACCAAGACAAAGCTGTTCGTCTGCGCGACCAACGTCAAGACGAACCAGGCGAAGATATTCAGGACAAGCGGGATAAACCTAGACTCGGTAATGGCGTCAACCGCGCTGCCGACCGTCTTCCAGGCAGTAGAGATCGACGGAGAATACTACTGGGACGGCGGCTACATGGGAAATCCGCCGCTATCCCCTATGATATCCTACGGAAAGACCACCGACCTGCTGCTGGTAAAGCTGAACTCGATAAACATAGACAGGCTGCCTACTTCCGCCAAAGAAATATCCGACAGAGTGGCAGAGATATGCTTCAACTCTTCGCTGATGAACGAGATGAGGCTGATAGAGCTCAGGAACGAGCTGATAAGAGACGGACTGGACCTTGGGAAATATGGGAACAAGGAGATATTCGTGCACTCCATATCTGGATACGACACTCTCGGAAAGCTGAACTACAGCACCAAGATGAACACCCAGCTGGGATTCCTGCTCAAGCTGAAGAACGCGGGCAGGGCCGCCGCGGACAGATGGATATCGGACGAGCTGAAGAACGTGGGAAAGAAGTCGTCGTTCGACGTAAATCTCCACTTCTTCAACAAATTCTAGAAATTATAGAGTCCGTCGATCTCGGCTTTCGGAAGATACAAGAACTGGATAGAAATAGATACATACAAGCAGATATGAAAAGCAAGAAGAAGAAGCCATTCGACATAAACGCGATGACTCTTTCCAAACTAGGATGGAAGGAATCCGAAGAAAGCCTTTGGAGAATACAGAGCTCTCCAAGAAGGAAAATACCGGAAGGCTCGATATACCACTTCTTCGGCGAAGCAAAGACATACTACATATCCGAAAAGGGGAAAGGCGACGAGATACGATACTTCTTCTGCATAGCGGAAAACGGAGGCATATCCAGCAAAAGAAGGATATGCTCGAACGCGGAGCTTTTCAAGGCGATAATGGAAGAAGAGGCATGCGAGGAATCGTACGCCCGGCACTTCAGAATAAACAAGCTGTTCAAGAATGGATAAGAAATACAAGATAACGGCGACGAGGATAGAATACTTCGAGATAGAGGTAGACGCCGCGAGCAAGGAAGAGGCGATCGAATTCGCGGAGCAGAACAAGCATCTGTTCAAGTTCTGCAGAGAAGAAGACTTAGAAATACTAGAGAACTCATGCAGCAGAGCAAGAACATAGCGAAATGGGCGCTTCTGGCAGCGGCTCTGCTATTCGCAGGCGCGGCCATCGCCCAGGTATTCACCAGAGACTTCAGGCAGTCTCAAGAGTCTCCATACCACCATGGAACGACCTACAGGTGCATAGAAGTATCGGAACAGGACCAATACTACAACATATACTGGAAGAGCTGGCTGATCGACGACATAAGGACCTTCGAAGAAGACAACATACTCGACATGAAGACGCAAGAAGGCATGAACAACGACGGATACTTCGCCAGCGCGACTACAGACAGCATATACTTCAACCACGCGGCGGCGATGAGGGCATGCCCATCCGGATGGAGGCTCCCTAGGATAGGAGAATACGACACGCTCATGAAGTCGATAACATACGACCAGAGAGCGTACATGTTCAGCAAGCTCGGCGGCTTCAGAGGATACAGCGCAGACTCTCTAAACGGATCGGCGACAGTCAAGACGCAGATACTGAGAGGAGGATTCTGGTGGTGCTGGGAATCCAAAGACGCGGAAAGGGCGTTCGTCATAAAGGTCGGCGACAGCGGATTCTACGAAGTAGGGCTGGCGGACATAAAAGACCTCGCGTCTGTGAGATGCGTCAAAGACGACTGGAGGAGAGAAAAACAAGAATCGTCGGATGATTAGACGAATATTGAGCGCGGCGAAGGAGCACTTCGCCGCCAAGAGAAAGGCGCTCGAGGAGATAGCGATGCTCGGATTCGGACCGAAAAGCTGATTTGCAGATTCCGGTATTTAATATATACATAAAAATATCGGCAAAAATGTCAACTCTAAGAAGGCTAAGCGATTCTCTAGGAATATCGCAATCAATAAGCTATCTGATATCCAATACGCAAAGCGGTATAGATTCCATAGCAGAAGCATACGACGCTCTAAGCGCGGACATAGACTATGTAGAAAATCTAATATACGGACTATCCGCGAGCATAACATCAACGTCTGGAACTTCAGGAATCAGCGGCGCGAACGGCTCGTCCGGGACCAGCGGAACTTCAGGAATCAGCGGCGCGAACGGCTCTTCAGGAACTTCAGGAATCAACGGCGCTACAGGTCCTGCAGGATCCAGCTTCATACCAGTCCTCTCAGCATCCGAGATATTCAGAGGACAGACGCACCGGAACAACTCGACAACCATAGACACACATGGGGCGTGGTCACTTCAACCTCAGCATCGAACCTGGCACAGTCAGTAGGAACCGCTTCTTTCGCATCCAGACATATAAGACTAAGATACTACGCATCCGTGGTTTCCACCGGAAGATACACCGGAGTAAGAGGATCATCACAGCAATTCTGGTCCGTGACCGGAGGATTCAGATACGTATGCGACTTCAACATATCCGATACCGCATACGACGCCAACGCGCAGCAGTTCTATGGATTAGGCGCATACAACGCCGACCTAAACTACGGAGGAATATACAATCTTCTAGTAAACACTCTCACCAACATAATAGGAGTAGGAAGCGAAATGGGAGACGCCAACCTTCAGGTATTCTGCAACGACGGGTCAGGAACGGCGAGCAAGATAGACCTAGGAAGCGGATTCCCGGCAAACAGGACATCAGGAGCCGCCTCTACCACCATATATTCGGTGCAGCTATACAACAAGCCAGCATCCAGCAGCGTTCTATACGAAGTAACGAACCAGGAAACCGGCGCAGTCGCCCAAGGAACTCTTACGTCCAATCTCCCATCGAACACGCTTCTTCTCAACTTTTTCGCATCGAGAGCAATGGGCAGCGCTGGAGGGATAACGAACGCTGGACAATTCGACCTGATGAAGCTAGGAGTATTCTCGCTTCTATAAAAATGAACTAAAAAATAATGAACAAATTCGGACTAACACATTCAATACATGGGGGAAGAGAAATATGCCTCAAGCCATCAGACCCAGAAATAGAAGAGCTGATACTTACATGGAGGAGGTTTGAATCCTTTCCTAACGAACAAGAAATATCGGAATTCGTTCAAGAAATGACGCCAAAGCTATTCGAAGACTTCCAGAACATGGAAATCGACAACGCCATTAAATCCAGATTCTATCTATGATAAAGAAATTCTCCGATTTCGAGCCGACGAACGAGGGATTCGACGTGGCGGCGTCGGCCGCCGCGCTGCTCTTGGCGCTGGGAATAGGCTCGCCAAGCAGCATACTCCCAAACAAGGAAAGGATAGAATCGGCGATATCCGGCAGCAGTCTAGACACTCTCGGCATGCTGGCGTCCGAAAGAGACTCTCTGATCGGAAAGCAATTGCCTATCAACATGCTGGCAGACACCATAATAAAGTTCAACGCCTCCGCTGGAAAGAATCTGCGTGATTCTTTTTTATAATCCTCATCTGATTTAAGAAATGTATATTCTTGAATTATTTTTGTTATTTTTAAATCTATTTGAATGGATACATGATCTGCCTCTAATTCCACATAACCCGGTTGCATCT
>Ga0172373_10008151_pt1 | contig 13344 bp, 9 predicted proteins | sample Lak10m_2_FD_114546 | JGI IMG/M metagenome (GOLD analysis project Ga0172373, IMG submission 114546) | Freshwater microbial communities from Kabuno Bay, South-Kivu, Congo - kab_092012_10m | ecosystem: Environmental > Aquatic > Freshwater > Lake | place: Democratic Republic of the Congo: South-Kivu... | reverse complement strand
GTACCGAGTAAGACGCCCGTGTCAACAAAAATTACGAGTTTTTTTTAATATTTTACCACACGGTGGTTGAACGCACCACCCGTGAGCATAGTCGTCATTCCTCCCCTCACACGCCCTCAGATAAAGTGCTATGTCCCCTTTTTCCCTCCATTCCGCATTCGTGGTTCAAAGATCAAACAACCCGGACTCACCTCAAACTGCTCCCCGTTCCGAAGCCCTTGCATAACGAACAAAGCCGGGCATCGAAATGCCCGGCTTTGGCGTGCTCACAATCCACTTGCTGAACACTGGACGTCGCACAGGCCCACAGGCCCGTGCTGAGTCAGGCGTTCAAGACAGTTTCGCTGACTGCATCAGTTTGCTGGCGTTGCCGGCCTGACCAAACGAAATCATACGAGACGCACACACCTGCTTCATGGCTTCGCGAGCCGGTTTCAGGTAGTCACGCGGGTCAAATTTCTCGGGGTGCTTTGTCAGCACCTGACGGATAGCGCCTGTCATCGCCATGCGGCAGTCCGTGTCCACGTTGATCTTTCGAACACCGTAACGAATTCCTCGCTGAATCTCTTCGACGGGGACGCCAAAGGTCTGCTTCATTGATCCGCCGAACTGGTTGATGATATCCTGCAACTCTTGCGGTACCGATGAACTGCCATGCATCACAAGGTGCGTATTCGGCAGCTTTCTATGAATCTCCTCGATCCGCTTCATAGCCAGCACTTCTCCGTCCGGCTTTTTGTCAAACTTGTAAGCACCGTGGCTGGTGCCGATCGCTACGGCCAGTGCGTCCACACCGGTTTCTTCAACAAACCGAGCGGCCTCGTCGGGGTCCGTCAGCAACTGGTCGTGAGACAGCGTGCCTTCAGCACCATGCCCGTCTTCCTGCTCACCTTCACCGCTGTCCAGTCGCCCCAGACAGCCCAGTTCGCCTTCTACAGAGACGTTGAACATGTGAGCAACCTTGACAACCTCCGCTGTGACCCGGACGTTGTAGGCGTAGTCTGCCGGAGTCTTCCCGTCGTCCTTCAGTGAGCCGTCCATCATCACCGAGGTGAAGCCGTATTTGATTGCCGACATGCAGGTGGCCGGGCTGTTGCCGTGGTCCTGATGCATCACAATCGGAATCTCCGGATACAACTCAGAAGCGGCCAGCATCAGGTGCCGCAGATAGTTGTCCTGCGAATACGAACGTGCACCACGAGAAGCCTGGACAATGACGGGAGAATCCGTCGCACGAGCCGCTTCCATGATGGACTGAATCTGTTCCATGTTGTTCACGTTGAAAGCCGCCACGCCGTAGCTGTTTTCGGCCGCATGATCAAGGACAACACGCAGAGGCACCAGGGGCATTGTTCAATTCTCCGATGGTCGGCCCGACTGGCCGCCAAATAAACCACAAAAAGTTACAAACCAGCATTCTTCGAAGGTCGTTCGAAAGCAAGTCGCCAAAAATACGACGAATCATCGATTCCGGGAACGGAAACACCCCGTGAAAAGCTGCGATTCTTTCAAAAAACACACTTCGCCCACAGATTAGCGATTCAGGCCGATTTTGACAACACGGACATCATCACTCCAGCTTCGTCAAACCCGCTTTCCCAATTGCCACCGCTCAAGGTCAGCCCCCACATTTCTCAGTTGCCTCACAACCTGCTATTATGGACAAACCGTCACTTCCCGCTCCATTTCGCCCTGCCTGCCTTCTGCACAGGAAATTGACCATGCCGGTGCATCCTCTGACCTCGCTGCTGCCGTTGCTGTTGCTGACCCTCAGCCTGCCCTGCAGCGGTGAAGAACTGTTCAAGGCTGAGCCGGTCACCAAACCCGCAGAATTTACCCCCGGCATCGAAGGTCCGGCCTGCGATGCCGCCGGAAACATCTACGCTGTCAACTTCGCTCGCCAGAGCACCATCGGGAAGGTCAGCCCCGACGGCAAGGGAGTAGTCTTTATCGAACTGACAAATGGCAGCGTTGGCAACGGAATTCGTTTCGCCCCGGACGGCCGCATGTTCATCGCCGACTACGTCAATCATAATGTTCTGGTTGTTCAGGCTGGCCAGCAAACACCCACCGTGTTCGCTCATGAAGCCGCTATGAACCAGCCCAATGATCTCGCCATCACTGCCAGCGGTACACTCTACGCCAGCGATCCGGCATGGGACAAAAGCACGGGCCAACTATGGCGGATCGATACAAACGGCAAAGTCACGAAAGTGGCCGGGGATATGGGCACCACCAACGGTATTGACCTCAGCCCCGACGGTAAAACTCTTTACGTCAACGAAAGCGTACAACAAAACGTGTGGGCTTTTACGGTACTGCCGGATGGCAGTCTGACCAACAAACGTCTGATTCGAAAATTCCCCGATCACGGATTCGATGGCATGCGAATCGACGTGGACGGAAATCTCTACATCACCCGCTACGGCAAAGGCACCGTTGTTAAAATGGCTCCGGACGGGACCATTCTGCAGGAAGTAGACGTGCTCGGCAAACAGCCCAGCAACCTGTGCTTCGGCGGTCCTGACGGTCGTACTGTCTACGTTACCGAAGTGGAACATACGCGACTTGTCAGTTTCCGAGTCGATCGACCGGGCCTGGAATGGCAACGTCGCCCGGGCCAGTCGCAGCGCTAAGCCCGCTCGGACGTGCGTCCTGCGAGCGTTTTGCCCCTAAACGCCACCCGCAGATCGGCGTGTTTCCAGACGCCGATCTACGCTGTGACGCTCACCATTGCCTGCTGCCAAGCGTATGCAGCGTGAGGTCGAACGTCAGATTTGTGCCAAAAGCCTCTTGGGCTGGAAAGCCCGTGCCTGAAAAAACCGAGCCATCGTGCCTCCCTTCCGGAACACTTCACAACACGTGATCCCCCCCAATCATATGTCCACAGCGACTCAAGGGCTCCGGCGAGGGTGTGTCCCCGACCGTTGGATGCCGCACCGGCAAAACCACACTAAAGTGTTTCACTTCTGCCCGTCTGCGCAAGATTTGTTTCCCTCCGGCATCCAAAACGGGTGTGTCCCCCGCGCTGACGGCGTCTCGACAACCCAGCAAACAACTGTGTCCCCTTCCGGAATGTGTCCCCGCAATACGGCACAATTGGTGTGTCCTTTCCGATATGCCGCTAATCGATATCTCCGCTATTGGTGTGTCCCCACCGAATACCAGAATACCAGGTGTGTCCCCACCGAATACCAGGTGTGTCCCCACCGAATATCCCCACCGAATAAAACGCCCGATATGCGTGTGTCCCCAGGCAAGCCCTGTGTCCCCAGGCAAGCCCTGTGTCCCCAGGCAAGCCCCATGCGGGAAAACACCCAGATTTGGCTTTTTAGTGTTCCGCCGTATACTGCAGCCTTGCTGATTTTCCCCGCTGATCCAACATTCGCCCTGCTGCCTCGACCGCAGACAATCCTCTCTACGGAATTTCCAGCTATGAATGCTCAGGAACGCCTTCGAGGGCTGATCTGCCGAATCGCCTGCCTGGCGCTGGCCGGCACCGGCTGCACCAGTCAGTTGCCCGTTGCCCCGCCGAAACCTCCGGTGCCCGAGGTCACAGTGGCAGTGCCTCAGTCACAGGAAGTTCAGGATTATCAGTACTTCACGGGCCGCGTCGAACCCAGTGAAAAGGTGGAGATCCGGGCACGCGTCTCCGGCCATCTCACTAAAGTTCCCTTCAGGCCCGGCACAGAGATCGTCGCCGGTGAAATCATCGCTGAGGTGGATAAGCGTCCTTTCGAAGCGGAGCTTGCCCGAGTTCAGGCGCAGCAGGCCGAAGCCGATGCGCGAGCTGCTCGCACCCAGGGCACTTTTGAACGCATCACGGCTGCCCGTGAAAAAGGTGCCGCCTCGGAAGAAGAATTCCGCAAGGCCCTGGGAGATCGTGATGAGGCCGCAGCTGCCGTGCAACTGGTCAGGGCTGCCCTGTCACTGGCTCAACTCAACCTCGAATACTGTACTCTGACAAGCCCGATTGCCGGTCGCGCAGGTGATCGGCTGGTGGATGCGGGGAATCTGGTAACGGGTGGTCCCACAGGTTCCACACTGCTGACCACCGTTGTCGCGGTCGATCCCCTGCAGGTTGCCTTCGACATGGATGAAAATACGCTGCAGCGTCTGCAGCAGGCCATGCGTGAAGGGCGTCTGCCTGCCCCCCGGGAGCTGGCTGTACCGATCACTGCTGGTCTGGCCGTGCACAACGGCGATTACCCGCTTGCAGGTATCGTTCGATTTGTAAACAACCAGGTTGATGCGGCGACCGGCACGATTCGCCTGAAGGCGGAATTTGCGAATCCAAAAATTGATCCCGGCGGTCGTGTGCTGTCGGTGGGTATGTTTGTACGAGTCCGCGTGCCCATCGGGACTCTTCGTCCCGCATTGCTGGTACCCGAATCGGCGCTGGCTTCTGAACAGGGTCAGCGTTATCTGTACGTCGTGGACGACCAGAAACTTGCAGTGCGGCTGAACGTCGAGCCAGGTCTGCAGTCGGGCAGCCTCCGCGAGATCGTTCGAGCGTGGACGCCCGGCAGCGCTGACAATCGGGGGCTGCAGCCAGGCGACAAGGTGATTGTTCGAGGGCTGCAGCGAGTCCGGTCCGGGGCTGAAGTGGCAGCAACGGAATAATTCCCGGTTCCGCGTGTGGAAAGCAGACGTCCAACATTCTGACCGAGGGATTCGCCGTGGCCGCATTGTGCCGGTTTTTTATCGATCGTCCGATTTTTGCGTCGGTCCTTTCCATCGTCATTCTGATTGCCGGTGCGGTGGCCGTACCTGGCCTCCCAGTGGCTCAGTACCCTGAAATTGCTCCTCCTGTGATTTCGGTGGCCTGCATCTACCCTGGATCCAGTGCCGCGGTGCTGGCCGACACAGTAGCCGCTCCGATTGAACAGCAGGTGACGGGTGTTGAAAACGTCCTGTACATGTCTTCTCAGTGCACCAATGACGGACAATACCTGCTGACTGTGACCTTTGACCTGGGTGTTGATCTGGACATGGCGCAGGTACTGGTCCAGAACCGAGTCAACCTGGCGTTGCCCGGTTTGCCGGAGGTCGTGCGGCAGACCGGTGTCAGCGTTCGCAAGAAGTCGCCCAGTATTCTGCTGGTCATCAATCTGTTCTCGCCGGACGGAACCTTTGACCAGCTTGGACTGAGCAATTATGCAACGATCAATCTGCGCGACGAACTCGCTCAGATCGGCGGAGTGGGTGACCTGCAGATGTTTGGTCAGCAGGACTATTCAATGCGCGTCTGGCTGGATCCGGACAAAGTGGCTGCCCGAGGCTTGAGCATCTCTGAAGTCGTCTCGGCACTGCGTGAGCAAAACGTACAGGTCGCAGCCGGGTCACTGGCCAGACCACCGGTACCGTCGGGTCAGGCCTTTCAGTATTCCCTCAACACTCAGGGGCGTCTGCAGCAGGCGGATCAGTTTTCGCAGATCATCATTCGAACGGGTCCATCCGGTGAAATTCTGCGGCTGCGGGATCTGGTCTCCGATCAGCGGAAGGATTCCGTTACAGGCGAGCTGCTGGGGGGAATCCAGCGGGGTGCGAAGAATGCCGATACGACCTGCTCACTGGATGGTCGCCCCTCCATCGGACTGAGCGTTTATCAGTCACCTGGTTCCAACGCCCTGCAGACTGCCAGCCGCATTCGGGCCCGCATGGCCGAGCTGAAGCAGCGTTTCCCCGCTGGCATGGATTACGGCATAGTTTACGACACGACACCGTTCATCAACGAGTCGATTCACGAGGTGTTCAATGCGCTGCGGGATGCCGTGATCCTCGTGGGCATTGTCGTGCTGATCTTTTTGCAGTCCTGGCGTGCCACACTGATCCCGCTGCTGGCTGTCCCTGTGGCGATTGTTGGCACATTTGCCGTCATGGCAGGCTTCGGCTTCAGCCTGAACAACCTGTCGCTGCTGGGACTGGTGCTGGCAATCGGAATTGTAGTGGATGATGCCATCGTGGTGGTGGAGGCCGTTGAGCACCATCTTGAGCATGGCATGTCGCCCCGCGAAGCAACTCGCCGGGCGATGGACGAAGTGGCCGTACCCGTGCTGGCGATCTCGCTGGTGCTGATGGCAGTCTTTGTGCCGTGTGCTTTTATTTCGGGAGTGACGGGGCAGTTCTTTCGTCAATTCGCTGTAACGATCGCTGTGGCCACCTTCTTTTCGGCACTCAATTCACTGACGCTCAGCCCGGCGCTGTCCGCCCTGCTGCTGCGTCGCAAGTCTGAGCAACGAGACATACTGACCAGGCTGCTGAACCTGTTGTTCGGCTGGTTTTTCAGAATTTTCAATCGGGTGTTTGACGTACTGAGCGGGGGATACGGGAGCTTTGTGCGGCGTCTGTTGCGATTTTCGCTGCCGGTACTGCTGCTTTATGCCGGACTGCTGTACGGCACATGGTACGGATTCACGAGGACGCCGACCGGTTTTGTGCCGGCTCAGGACAAAGGCTACCTGCTGGTGAATGTCCAGTTGCCCGACGCAGCCTCGCTGGAACGCACCAAAGCGGTGATGAAACAGGTGGAGGAACTGGCGGTGGGAAAGGCAACCGATGACGCCGGCGGAATCCAGGGAATTGAGCATGTGATTTCGATTTCCGGGCAATCGATTGTCCAGAATGCCAATGGCTCAAATTATGGTTCGATGTTTTTAATTCTGAGTGATTTCGACGAACGGCATGAACCCGCGCTCAGTTCAGCAGCCATCGCTACTCAGCTGCAGCGAGCTGCATTCCGCAGTGTGCAGGACGCGGTAGTGTCTGTCTTCGGGCCGCCGGCAGTCGATGGCCTCGGCAGCGCCGGTGGTTTCAAAATACTGATTCAGGATCGGGCCGCGGCAGGGCTGGACTCGCTGCAGACTGCGGCCGACGGCCTCGCAATTGCCTCCGTCCAGGAGCCGCGTCTGGCAGGGCTGTTCAGTTCGTTTCGAGCTGCGACACCGCAGATGTATGTCGACATTGATCGCGAGAAGTGCAAGTCGATGGGCGTTCCCTTGGATGAAGTATTCCTGACACTGCAGGTGTGCCTTGGCGGCTACTACACGAATGACTTCAATGAGTTTGGTCGCTCGTGGCAAGTGAATCTGCAGGCTGATCCCCGGTTCCGACTGACCCAGGACGACGTACGCAGGCTGCAGGTACGAAACAGTGCCGGTCAGATGTTGCCAGTTTCGGCAATTGGCGATGTGCGGGAAATCGGTGGCCCTGCCATGATTACTCGATACAACGGCATCACTTCAGCGGCAGTCAACGGAGCTGCTGGAGCAGGTATCAGTTCGGGCGAAATGATCACTGCGGTTGAACAGCTGGGAACCAGTCAGCTGCCGCCGGGTATGACACTGGCCTGGACCGAGCTGACGCTGCTGCAGATTCGAGCTGGCAATACGGCCATTATCGTGTTTGCTCTGGCTGTGCTGCTGGTCTATCTGCTGCTGGCCGCTCAGTACGAAAGTCTGCGACTGCCGCTGGCCGTGATCCTCGTGGTACCAATGTGTCTGTTGTGTTCGGTAGCCGGGGTGATCATCGCGAAGATGGACCTGAACATTTTTGTGCAGATCGGCCTGGTGGTACTGGTGGGGCTGGCCAGTAAAAATGCAATTCTGATTGTGGAATTTGCGAGGGAAAAGCGAGCCGCCGGCCTGAGTGTTACTGAAGCCACGGTGGAAGCCTGCCGTGTCCGACTGCGTCCGATCCTGATGACCTCCTTCGCGTTCATTCTGGGAGTCATTCCGCTGGCGATTGCGGAGGGTGCCGGGGCCGAAATGCGACGCACTCTGGGAATCGCCGTGTTCTCCGGGATGCTGGGAGTCACAGCGTTCGGAATTCTGCTGACCCCCGTGTTTTTTGCTCTGCTCGACAGAACAAAGCCGGGATCGCCGGACAGCGGGCCTGACGCCGTTCCCGGAAGCGTTCATCACTGATCATAAGTACCGCACCGCACGCTGCGCAAAATCAGCCAGAGCAGAACAATCCGCCTGATTTGGGAATTGAGTTTCCTTGCGAAAGCTGGCAGACTTCAGAAGCTGGCTGCCTGCAGCCTGCCAGCAATGCCCCGCCCCCACTCTTGCCGCGTTTTTCGGGGCGGATCTCGGGCTGGAAAGCCCGAGCAACATACTGTCCCCTGCGTTTTCAATTCCGAATTTTGTTACCGCAGAATCCGTCTGTGTCCCGGAAGGCACCTGACTGTATGGCCCAACCTGTGTTTATTTCGCGATCCATGCTGTTCGCGGTCTCGCTGCTGCTGCTGCACGCCGATGTGCTGGCCGCACCCCAGCTTGCGGAGTCTGCGGGTCAAAGGCCGGCCGGCGATGCGACCGCCGTGTTTTTACGCGAACACTGCGAACGCTGCCATGCGGTCAGTGAACCTGCAGGAACATTCAGGCTGCCGGCTCAGACACTGTCACAGTCGCAGCAGGCGGACTTTGGGTTGTGGCTGCAGGTTCGGAATCAGCTGCGTCATGGCACCATGCCACCTGTGGCAGAACCGCAGCCTGAACCGCAGCAGCGCACAAGTGGTCGCCGAAATCAGTCAGTGGCTGGCTGAGCGTCAGGCCGAACTGAACAGGCAGCAGGGACGTACGGTACTGCGACGACTGAATCGGGCTGAGTATGTAAACACAATCCGCGACCTGCTGGAGGTGGATATTGAATTGAAGGACCTGTTTCCGGAAAGTCCGGCAGAGCCCGGTTTCGACAATACTGCAATCGCGCAGCATGTCTCACCTTACCTGATGCGGAATTATCTGACAGCCGCTGAGCGGGCCATTGATCCGGCGATTGCATCGCGGCCTCGCCCCGACGTCCAGCAAAAACGTTTCGATATTCGCGACGAGCGGACGATCAAACCGACCGGCAGCGTTTACTGACATCTGGAAGACGGAGTGGCGATATTCAGTTCGTGGGTGTCAGCCAACATCCAGGTGACACTGTGGCAGTTTCAAAGTCGAGTCCGCGGTCGTTACCGCTTTCGTATCTCGGGATATGGCTTTCAGACCGAGAAACCCGTGGTGTTTCACGTGAAGGTTGGCCCGATGAATGCTGCTGCTCAGCAGGATCTGGTCGGGTATTGCGATGTAGTTGCCAACGTTCCGGAGGTCGTGGAGTTCGAACTCTCGATGGAGCCGGCGCACACAATTCGGATTATTGCCGACGAATTGAGTGCGATTCCGCCCGACTTAGAGAAAGTGGGAGCGGAGAACTACAAGGGGCCCGGGCTTGTGATCCAGTGGGTCGATATTCAGGGGCCGCTGCTGTCGGACTGGCCGCCATCCAGCCATACGCGGCTGTTTGGATCGCTGCCGCAACAGCGGTTGCCAGGAAATCCTGCTCGCTTTCACGTCGTTTCGAGTCAGCCGCTCGCGGACGCAGCAGACATACTGCGACGCTTTATGACGCGAGCATTTCGTCGCCCGGTGACGGATGCCGAAGCAGAGCAGTGCCTTGAGCGTGTACGTGACGAATTATCGGCTGGCTCGGAATTTGAAGCAGCCGTGCGTGCGGGTCTCAGGTCGGTTCTGATGTCACCGCAGTTTTTGTTTTTGCAGGAGCAGCCCGGGAAGCTGGACGACTATGCGCTGGCGGCGAGACTTGCGTATTTCCTGTGGAGCTCGATGCCGGACGACCAGCTGCTGGAACTGGCAGATCAGCAGAAACTGCATAATCCGGAGATTTTGCGACAGCAGACGGAGCGTCTGCTGAACGATCCGACATCACGGGCTTTCACCGAGAACTTCACCGGGCAGTGGCTGGGACCGCGAGCGATTGATGCGACGATGCCCGATCCGATGCTGTACCCTGAGTATGACGACATTCTGAAGACGTCCAGCGTGCTGGAAACGCAGCTGTTTTTTGACACGGTGCTCCGTGAGAGTCTGAGTGTGACGAACTTCGTGAAGTCAGACTTCGCGATGCTGAACGGGCGGTTGGCGCAGCATTATGGGATTGAAGACGTGCAGGGTATGGATTTTCGAAAGATCCCGCTGCCAGCCGACAGCCAGCGTGGTGGCGTACTGACGATGGCCAGCGTGCTGAAGGTAACAGCCAACGGGACAACTACGTCGCCCATCCTCCGCGGTGCGTGGGTTCTGGACCGCATTCTGGGGACACCACCGCCACGGCCGAATGTAGCTGTGGAGGCGATTGAACCGGACATTCGGGGTGCCACCACTATTCGCCAGCAACTGGCTCGACATCGCGATACGGCTGCACGGCTGCCTGTGCCGGTTGTCATCGCCAGATCGATCCTCCCGGGTTTGCTCTGGTGAATTTCGACGTGATTGGCGGCTGGCGCGTCCGCTATCGCAGCCTCGGTGCTGGTGAAACCGCCGTTGTGAATGGTCGTCGTCAGCGTTTCCGCAATGGACCGGACGTAGAATCTGCCGATCAGCTGGTTGACGGACGGTCTTTTTCGGGCCTGAATGAATACCGCAGTTTGTTGCTCGAGAAACCTCAACAACTGGCTAGCGCCATGGCGGAGAAACTGCTGGCGTATGGTACGGGTGCAGCCGCAGGGGAAGCCGACCAGCAGGACCTTGATCAGATTGTCAGCCGAGTTGCAGCACAGAATTTCGGGATGAGGTCACTGGTTCACGAAGTAGTGCAAAGTGCTGTGTTTCAGCACAAATAAGCGCGGGGTTCCGCCTGGGAGTTTCCAATGAAGTTGAGTCGTCGTCGCGTGCTGCGAGCCAGCGGTGTGGCTGTGGTCCTGCCGTGTCTGGACGCGTTTCAGGCTGAAGCAACCGGGGTGCAGTCGCAGCAGCCAATTCGCCGCATGGTCTGTGTCTGTGCGCCGCTGGGATTTTACGCGCCAGACTTTTTCCCGCAGCAGACAAAACTGCAAGGGACACAGGAACAGGAAGCAAATCTGCTGGATCGCACAACCGTAATTCTGGGCAGCAACCTCGGCGACGCCAGCAGTCATTCGGTCAAAAACCTGCCGGTACTGCTGGCCGGCGGCGGATTTCGTCACGGACAGCATCTGGCTTTCAACGCTGACAATCCACCACCGCTGTGCAACTTGTTCGTGAGTATGCTGCAGCGACTGGGGCTGGAGACCACCAGCTTTGGAAACGCCACAGGGGCACTGCCCGGACTGGAACTGGCCTGACTCGCCGATGCTGGCAGCAAATTCGGGTCAGTACAGGTACTCCACCTTATCTGCCCCCCTGCCCTTTCCGTAGTTCGGGGTGCACACACGACGAGGGCAACCGTGCGAGTGCGCGGTGAAAAGCCGCAGTGGGTTCGTGGCAAAGGAGTGTTTTTGAGGACAGATCTCGGGCGTGAAATCCCGAGCTGCATTTGTCCCGCACGTCTGCAATGACGCCAAAGTCAAAAATCTTGACTGTACCGTCAGACGGCAAAATCGCGGTGCAAAAACAGCAAGTTTTGGGGGTGCTTTCGGGCTGAAAACTCACTCTGCATCGGATCGCTCATGCCGTGCAGGCGCAGCCCGAGGTTTCACTGACGGCCAGCAGAATCCTCACAACCTCGGCCCAGAACCCCTGAAATTCCCGGCTCAGCTGGTTCAAATTGCAACGATAATCCGATTGTATTGCCAGCCCCCCACTGCTAATCTGACCGTTAAGCACAGCCAACGCCCCCTGCCGTTCGGTCGCTGCCTGCTCTGCTCCCTCCCTGCCTTCGACCCTCCTTATGACTGCCAGCCTCGCACCCCCGTTGTTCCGCCGCGCGCCGCAACAGCTGGGTACTGCCCTGCTGAATGGCAATGTCTGTCGGCTAATTTTTCGTAGTCTGTGGCCACTGGTTCTGTTTTGCGTTGCTGCCGTATCCTTCGCTGTGGCTGCTCCGCAGCAGCCAGACGAAAACGCTGCTGCACAAATCATCGATACTGCAATCGACCAGCAAAATGCCACCGCAGGTATCACCGCGGCTCCTCAGGCAGACCCCGACACTTTGCTGCGCCGCACGACTCTGGACCTCGCAGGCCGGATCCCAACCAGCAAGGAACGCGACTGGTATCTGCAGCTGCCCCCCGAAACTCGCCAGCAGCAGCTTGTTGACCGCCTGATGCAGCTGCCCGACTTTGATTTTCATCTGCGCAATTCCCTCGACGAACTGCTGCTGCCCGAACGGCCTAACGATGGTGAATTCCGCGAATATCTGCTGACTGCGGTGCAGGAGCGTCGTCCGTGGAGTCGCATGTTTCGCGAAATGCTGCTGGCAGCCCCCGCCGAAGGTCCGGACAAGGGAGCCACACAATTTGTCAGGTCCAGAGTTCGAGAGCTGGATGACCTGACCAATGACACTGCCGTGCTATTCTTCGGTGTCAACATCAGCTGTGCCAAGTGCCATGATCATCCGCTTGTCGCAGACTGGAAGCAGGATCACTATTACGGCATGCAGGCCTTCTTTCACCGTACGTTTACGTCGAAAAAGAATCTGATCATGGAAAAACCCTTCGGCGGTGTGAAGTTTCGCACCACGGCGGGTGTCGATCGTGACGCAGCTTTGATGTTCCTCAACGGTGCAGTTACAGCAGACGCGACTCCTGCCTACACCGACGAAGAAAAAAAATCTGCGGAAGAACAGATTCGCAAGCTGGAACGTGAAGATGATGCGACTGCGGTACCCGTCTCATTCAGTCCGCGACAGGCTCTGATTGACGTCGCACTGGCAGACCAGCAACAGCAATATCTGGCACGCAACATCGTCAATCGCACATGGGCTCGGCTGCTGGGAACCGGTATTGTTGACCCCCCGGACCAGATGCACTCTGGAAATCCTGCAAGTCACCCGGAACTGCTCAGGGCACTGGGTGAAGATCTGGTATCGCATGATTACGATCTGCGGCGACTGATCCGCAGCATAGTCCTCAGCCGCACTTATGCTCGTGCCAGCAGCCTGGCCGCTGAAGCTCAGTTGCCCGCAGCCCAGACTTTCGCTGTCGCCATGGCCCGCCCGCTGACGCCTCGACAGTTTGCCTCATCGCTGCTGATTGCCGCCAGATCAGCTGACACCTGGCCGACGGTGGAATATACAGCAGCGAAACCTGAAGAATGGCGGCAGAAGCGAACGGATCTCGAAAATCAGGCCAATGGCTGGATGCGTGAGTTTGAGCAGCCGTCGCGGGACTTTCAGGTGGCGGTCGATGAAGCTTTATTTTTCAGCAACAACGATCGAGTCCAGAATGATCTGGTGCGTGACGGCACAGATCGTCTTGTGGGTGTGCTGAAATCCGCCGAGACGCCTCAGCTGGCCGCTCGGCAACTGTGGTCCGTGGTATGCAGTCGTGAACCGACGGAGTCAGAGACTCAGGCGGTCATCGACTGGTTCGCTCGCTCGCCCGAGCGTCGCGTCAGTGACGTGCAGGCGCTGGTCTGG
>Ga0172373_10008149_pt1 | contig 13346 bp, 11 predicted proteins | sample Lak10m_2_FD_114546 | JGI IMG/M metagenome (GOLD analysis project Ga0172373, IMG submission 114546) | Freshwater microbial communities from Kabuno Bay, South-Kivu, Congo - kab_092012_10m | ecosystem: Environmental > Aquatic > Freshwater > Lake | place: Democratic Republic of the Congo... | reverse complement strand
GTCGCTTCCAAGACCTCCGACATCGCCGGTGACGGCACCACCACCGCCACCGTGCTGGCCCAGTCGATCATCCGCGAAGGCATGAAGTATGTCGCCGCCGGCATGAACCCGATGGACCTGAAGCGCGGCATCGACAAGGCCGTGACCGCCATCATCGAAGAGCTGAAGAAGATCTCCAAGCCCTGCACGACTTCCAAGGAAATCGCCCAGGTCGGCTCCATCTCCGCCAACTCCGACGCTGAAATCGGCAAGATCATCGCCGACGCGATGGACAAGGTCGGCAAGGAAGGCGTGATCACCGTTGAAGACGGCAAATCGCTGGACAGCGAACTCGAAGTCGTCGAAGGCATGCAGTTCGACCGCGGCTACCTGTCGCCCTACTTCATCAACAACCCGGACAAGCAGATCGCCATCCTCGACAATCCCTTCGTCCTGCTGCACGACAAGAAGATCTCCAACATCCGTGACCTGCTGCCCGTGCTTGAGCAAGTCGCCAAGGCTGGCCGGCCGCTGCTGATCATCGCCGAAGACGTCGATGGCGAGGCGCTGGCCACCCTGGTGGTGAACAACATCCGCGGCATCCTCAAGACCGTTGCCGTCAAGGCCCCGGGCTTCGGCGACCGCCGCAAGGCCATGCTGGAAGACATCGCCATCCTGACCGGCGGCACGGTGATCGCCGAGGAAGTCGGCCTGACGCTGGAAAAGGCCACCCTGAAGGATCTGGGCCAGGCCAAGCGCGTCGAGATCGCCAAGGAAAACACCACCATCATCGACGGCGTCGGCTCCGAGGACGCGATCAAGGGCCGTGTCGCCCAGATCCGCACCCAGATCGAGGAAGCCACCAGCGACTACGACAAGGAAAAGCTGCAGGAGCGCGTGGCCAAGCTGGCCGGCGGTGTTGCGCTGATCAAGGTCGGCGCCGCCACCGAAGTCGAGATGAAGGAAAAGAAGGCCCGCGTCGAAGACGCGCTGCACGCCACGCGTGCCGCCGTCGAGGAAGGCATTGTCCCGGGCGGCGGCGTGGCGCTGATTCGCGCCCGCGCCGGTGTCACCGTCAAGGGCGACAACCACGACCAGGACGCCGGCATCAAGATCGTGCTGCGCGCCATCGAGCAGCCGATGCGCGAGATCGTCGCCAACGCCGGTGACGAGCCTTCCGTGGTGGTCAACAAGGTGCTCGAAGGCAAGGGCAACTTCGGCTACAACGCCGCTTCCGGCGAATATGGCGACCTCGTCACCATGGGCGTACTGGACCCGACCAAGGTCGAGCGCATCGCCCTGCTGAACGCGGCTTCCGTTGCCGGCCTGATGCTGACGACCGACTGCATGGTCGCCGAACTGGTCGAAGACAAGCCGGCCGGCGGCGGCATGCCCGGCGGCATGGGTGGCATGGGCGGCATGGACGGCATGGGTATGGGAATGTAATTCGGCTCCGCCGAATTACAGGCCATACCCCAAAGAAAGGAACAGGAGGGAACCCAGGTTCCCTCCGGACTCCGTCCGGAGCCGGAATGATCGAACAGGAGGGAACCCAGGTTCCCTCCCGTTACCCTCCTTCCTACTGGACAGCGCCCTGCGCGGGGAACCGTGCAGGGCGTTTGCTTTTTTGCGCGCGAAAAGTCGGCGCGGGCGGGACGGCGATCCGGTGCGCCATCGCCGTGCTGCCCCTGTATACTTGGAAACACGGTAACAGGAGCCAAGCCCGTGACCACCGTCCAAAGCCTTGAAGCCGCCATCAGCCAGCTGCCACCGAATGACCTTGCCGAGTTCCGGCGCTGGTTCGCCGAGTTCGATGCTGCGGCATGGGACCAGCAGATCGAGGCCGACGCGGCCACCGGAAAGCTGGACGCGCTGGCTGCCGAGGCGCTCGCCGATTACAGATCCGGCAAGGCTCGTGAGCTTTGAGGCATTTTGCCTCGCGTCGTTTCTGGCAGTGCTTTGAAACCCTGCCGGCCGAAATCCAGCGGCTTGCCCAACGTAACTAAGAGTTGTTGAAGATCGATCCGGCGCACCCGTCCCTACAGTTCAAGCCACTCCATGCGGGCCGCTTCCGTAGCGTGCGGATCGGCCTGCATTACCGGGCGCTCGGCGTGCCCGTGCCGGAAGGTGTCCAGTGGTTCTGGATCGGCAGTCACGCTGAGTACGCCCGGCTGATAGGCTGAACCGCCGTCCCGCCATCCGCAGCGGCGAGGAGAGCGTCCTTTGCTCGACCGCTCTGCTGCGCAGGGGCTTCATCAGCACCGACTTTCGGAGTATTGCTATCCGATGTCGGCGCCGGACTCCTGCAAGGCGTTCAGCAAGCGCATCACCTCAGCATTTGTCTTGCCGCCTTGCTCTTGCACCAGTCCGGCTCCGACAAACAGTGCATCGATTTCGCCGCCGGAAACTCCTTCCGCCCGCAGTTGGCCGCGCACCGTGGCGCTTCTTGTTTCGACCGCTCGTTTGACGAACGGAGGGCAGTCAGGTGCATCAAGCGCTGCCGCATAGTGGGCAAGGAAGGTCTGTGGGGCAATGCGGCGGTCTACCTGGCCATTTGTTGCGCCCTCCAGCCAGAGGCGTTCTCCCGCAAGGCCGATGGTCAAGTGGGCGGCGGCGTTGTTGATGCGGCTCTGATCCAGCGCATCCGTAGCCAAGGCGCGAAGCCCCATCCCAATTGCTTTTTCGTATTGGCCTTGGTCCTTGTAATACTCGGATAACTGCAAGGCAGACTGAGGCGCGGTCGGCAGGTTCCCTCCGGACTCCGTCCGGAGCCGGAATGATCGAACAGGAGGAAACCCAGGTTTCCTCCCGTTACCCTCCTTCCTACTGGAGTGCCTCACGGAAACCCGGCTTCGGCCGGGTTTTTTTTGAAAGTCGGCGCTGACGGGACGGCGTTTCACCGCGGGTACCGTAGAAACCCGGAGCGCACATGCTGCACCGCAGCGTTAGAATCAAGGGATAGCCAACTTCGTACGCGCTACCGATGGATACCCCCGCCGCATCCGCCACCATCCGCTCCTACCCGCCCTTCGACCAGTTCGAGCCTGAAGCCCTGCGTTTCCTCGACGAGCACCTGAAGCGCGAGCGCTTTCCCGCCGGACAGCTGCTGATTTCGCCGGACCAGGGCCAGGCCCCGGCCCTGTACATCGTGGTGGCGGGCCAGGTGCAGGCGGTCGGCGCCACCGGCGAACCCAAGCTGATGCTCTCCGCCGGCGAATGCTTCCCGATTGACGCACTTTCGGGACGGCGCGCATCCGCCAACACCTACACCGCGATTTCCGAGGTCACCGCCTACGTGCTTGCCGCAGCCGACTTCCATGCCCTGGTGGCATTGAGCGCGGTGTTCAGCCGCCACTGCAACGGCTACCTGGCTTCGCTGGTGAATCAGTCGCGCCAGGAACTGCAGGCGCGCTTTGCCCAACAGGCAAGCGAAACGCAATCGCTCAACACCCGCCTGATCGACCTGATCAAGCGTCCGCCGATCTCGGTCAATGGCGCGACCTCGATCCTCAATGCCATCGAGATCATGGGCGAGCACAAGGCCGGATCGGTGATCGTGGTCGACGGTGACGGCGCCCCCATCGGCCTGCTGACACAGTCGGACGTGGTACGCCGCGTGGTGCTCGGCCGCGCCGGCCTGGACAAGCGCATCACCACCGTGATGACGCACGATCCGGCGACACTCCCGGAGGGCGCAACCGCCTACGACGCCATGTTCCTGATGGCCTCGCGCGGCATCCGCCATGCCCTGCTGGTGGACAATGCCGGCCGGCTTTCCGGCGTGATCTCGGAGCGCGACCTGTTCGCCCTGCAGCGCGTCGGCGTCGGCCAGGTGCGCCGGGCCATCGCCTCGGCGGAGAACATCGGGGAACTGCAGGCCGCCCTGCGCGACGTGCAGAAATCGGCCTTCAACATGCTGGCCCAGGGCGTCGGCGCCGAACAGCTGACGCAGTACATCTCGGCACTGAACGACGCAGTGGCCGAGCGCATTCTCGAAATCAACCTGCCCATGCATGACCTCAAGGACATCGAATGGGCCTGGCTGGCTTTCGGCTCGGAAGGGCGCGAAGAGCAGACCCTGGCGACTGACCAGGACAACGGCATCATCTTCGTCGCGCCGGACGAGGCGACGCGGGATGCCTGCCGCGAACGCCTGCTGGCTTTCGCCAAGGACGTGAACCGCGATCTCGACCTCTGCGGCTTCCCGCTGTGCAAGGGCAACATCATGGCCGGCAATCCGGAGTGGTGCCTGAGCCTGGACGAATGGAAGCGCAAGTTCGCCACCTGGATACGTTCGCCGCAACCCGAGGCCCTGCTCAACGCGACGATCTTCTTCGATTTCCGCCCGATCTATGGCGAACGCGAGCTCGCCGCCCAGTTGCACGAGTTCCTTTTCAGCCAGAGCAAGGGCAACTCGACCTTCCAGCGCATGCTGGCGGAAAACGCGCTGACCACGGCGCCGCCACTGGGCATGATCCGGGATTTCGTGGTCGAGCATGACGATCACGGCAAGGCCTACATCGACCTCAAGAAATCCGGCGCGCGCCTGTTCGTCGACGGCGCCCGCGTTCTGGCGTTGGCCGAGGGTGTCGAGTCGGCTTCAACCGTCCTGCGCCTGCGCCGCACGGCGGCAAAGCATGGCGGCAGCGAGGCAGTGGAGGCGCTGATCGATGCCTTCCATTACATCCAGCTGCTGCGCCTGCGCCATCAGCATCTGGAAGCGGGCCAGGGCCGGCCCGGTGACAACCGCATATTCATCGGTCGCCTGAACCAGCTCGACCGGCGCATCCTCAAGGAAGCCTTCCGCCAGGCAAAATCCCTGCAGCAGAGGCTGAAGCTGAACTACCAGCTCTGACCGGGGCTACTTATCGACCGGGCCCGCCTTGCCGGCGGGCTTTTTCTTGTCCACCTTGAAATGGGCATGGCGGCTGAGGGCGAAGTCGAGGATCAGTTTGAGCCAGATCGTCGATCCGGCGATGGCGGACCAGACTTCATAGGGCATGCTGCCCGACACCACACCAAAGATGGCGACGATGAGAAAGATTGACGCCAGCAGGTTGATGGCCAGGGCGTAGGGCGCGTACTTCTGCGGATTGGCCGGCGGCTCGCCGCGCTTGAGTGCCACTTCCGACAGGTCCTTGCGCACGGCGATGCGCCAGACGTGGCGCAGCCAGAAGAAGCTGATGGGAAACAGGGCCAGGAAGAGTATCCAGGTCATTGCCACGCTGATATCGAAGACCATCCGGAACTCCCGTGGGTTGCTAGAGCGCACGATTATGGGTTAAGTGCGCGCAAAAGAAACGGCCCCGCGCGATGGCGGGGCCGGTGACCGGCCAGCCCGATGTTCCGGGCGGCCTGCGTCGGTGTGCTACTTCTTAGTGGGCACCATCCACAGCCTTGGAACCGCGCGGGATACGCACGGCCTCGACCATGTGCTGGATGTGCTCGGGCGGCTCCTTGGTCACCTTGTCCACCGCGAAGGCGACGAGGAAGTTGATCACCGCGCCAACGCCACCGAAGGCTTCCGGCGTGATGCCGAAGAAGCTGTTCGGGCCGCCGATCATGCCGACGAAGTCCGTTCCCTTGATGAAGAAGATGCCCTTGTGCGCAAACACGTAGAACAGGGTGATGAAGAGGCCCGCCAGCATGCCGGCCATGGCGCCTTCCTTGTTCATCTTCTTCGAGAAGATGCCCATCATGATTGCCGGGAACAGCGAGGATGCCGCGATACCGAATGCCAGGGCCACCGTACCGGCCGCGAAGCCCGGCGGATTGAGGCCGAGGTAACCAGCAACCACAATTGCGACGGCCATGGAGATCTTGCCCGCCATGAGTTCGCCCTGTTCGCTGATATCGGGTTTGAAGACACCCTTGACCAGGTCATGCGAAATGGCGGCCGAGATGGCCATCAGCAGTCCGGCAGCGGTCGACAGAGCAGCAGCCAGACCACCCGCGGCCACCAGCGCGATCACCCAGTTGGGCAGCAGCGCGATTTCCGGGTTGGCCAGCACGATGATGTCAGCGTTGACCGTCAGCTCGCTACCCTTCCAGCCGGCAGCGGCAGCCTTGGCGTTGAAGGCCTCGTTCTTCGACTTGTCGTTGTAGTACTGGATGCGGCCATCACCGTTCTTGTCCGCCCACTTCAGAAGACCGGTTTTCTCCCAGCGCTTCATCCAGTCAGGACGATCCTCATTCTTCAGACTCGATTCAACAGCGTAAAGATCGCCTCCCGACTTGACGGCAGTATTGACTGTCGCATGCAGGTTGTATTTCGCCATTGCGGCAACCGCAGGTGCCGTCGTGTACAGCAGGGCGATGAAAACCAGCGCCCAGCCGGCGGACATGCGAGCAGCGTGGACGTTCGGCACCGTAAAGAAGCGCATGATTACGTGCGGCAGACCGGCGGTACCGATCATCAGCGAGAACGTGTAGACGAACATGTTCAGCGTGCTACCGGCGGTCGTCGTCGTGTACTTGCCGAAACCGAGGTCGGTCACCACGGAGTCAAGCTTGGCGAGCAGCGAAACGTCTTGCCCGGACAGGCCGGAGCCAAGTCCCAGTTGCGGAACCGGGTTACCGGTCAGCGCGATCGAAATGAAGATCGCCGGAACGATGTAAGCGCAGATCAGGACGATGTACTGGGCAACCTGTGTGTAGGTGATGCCCTTCATGCCGCCGAACACCGCATAAACGAACACGATGCCCATGCCGACGTAGATGCCCACCTCATTGGAGACGCCGAGGAAGCGCGAAAAGGCCACGCCAACGCCGGTCATCTGGCCGATGATGTAGGTGATCGAGGCCGTCAGCAGGCACAGCACCGCCACCGTCGACGCCGCCTTTGAGTAAAACCGGTCGCCGATGAACTGGGGCACGGTGAACTTGCCGAACTTGCGCAGGTAGGGAGCCAGCAGGCAGGCGAGGAGCACGTAACCACCGGTCCAGCCCATCAGGAACAGGCCGCCGCCATAGCCCATGTTCGAAATCAGGCCGGCCATCGAGATGAAGGAAGCCGCCGACATCCAGTCGGCTGCGGTCGCCATGCCGTTCATCACCGGGGGCACGCTGCCGCCCGCGGCGTAGAACTCGCTCGTGGACCCGGCGCGCGCCCACATCGCAATGCCGATGTATAGGGCGAAGCTGGCGCCGACGACGAGGTAAATCCAGGTTTGCAGATCCATGTGTGGTCGCTCCTCAGTCTTCGTGTACGTCGAATTCGCGGTCAATGTCATCCATCTTCTTCGCGTACCAGAAAATCAGGCCGACGAAGATATACATGGAACCTTGGTGCGCGAACCAGAAGCCGAGCGGGTAACCGCCCAGTTGGATGCCGTTTAGCATGTCGGCAAACAGGATGCCGGCACCGAAGGAACACAGGAACCAGATCGCCAGAACCTTGGCGATCAAGCCCAGCGTCGCCTTCCAGTAGCCTTGGGCGTCATGCTTGTGGTCTTGCATAGAGTTGTCCTCCTATATTGGAAATCAGAACAAAACGCGAAGCTTGCCTGTGGCACGCAGGCGATCCGTCCTCTGGGGAGGCCGCACTATTACTGCCTCAGCTTACGCGGTACTTACGGTGCGCTAACCAAGAAAGCCCTTGACAATCCTTCCCTTGTCGCCATCGTAGGGACTATCATCATGGGAAAAGCCAACAAACAGGAGGGGATCCATGAGTGGCGCGCACATATATCGAAAGACGGAAAAGGGCCGCACGGAGATCGCCACGCGGGCAAACAAGCTCGGGCTCCGCGAGCGCAGCATGCTGATCATGGTGGATGACAAATCCACGCGCCGCGAGCTGGTGCAGAAGAATCCGCACCCGACCAGCGAGGGCATCCTCAATGATCTGCTGGCCAACGGCTACATCGAGACTGTCCTGGTCGGCGCGGAAACCGGCGAGCCAGCGGTGGCGGCCGACGGTGGCGCCGTTACCGCAGCCAGCCCCACATCTGGCGTGACGCCAGTTCCCGCTCCCGCGGCGGCGGCCGACCCTGGCGTCGAGGTTTCCGTCGTCTCGGCGACCCGCTATGCCACCCGCGCGCTGATCACCTATCTGGGGCCCTCGGCCGACGAGCTCGCGGCGATGGTGGAGAAGGCCAAGGATGCCGGCGAACTCGCCAAGGCTCTCGCCAAATCACGGGAGGTGATCCACGCCATGGCCGGGCGCCGCAAAGCCGACGAATTCTGGGCCGGCGTATCCGCCAGATTGCCCCAGCCCTGACGGCCCGGCACGGGACGCCGGATGGCCTTGCCGCCGGCAATCAGGTACCATCGGAGCCATGAGAATCCTGCTTGCGGAAGATGATCGCATCATTTCCCAGGGCTTGATTGCTGCGCTGCGAAAATCAGGGTATGCGGTCGACCATGTCAATAACGGCGCCGATGCCGATACCGCCCTGTTGTCGCAACCCTACGATCTGGTCGTGCTGGATCTCGGCCTGCCGAAACTGCCGGGGATAGAAGTCCTGAAGCGGGTGCGCGGCCGGAAGCTGACCACCCCGGTGTTGATCCTGACGGCCCAGGACGGCGTCGAAGACCGGGTACGCGGGCTGGACGCCGGCGCGGACGACTACCTGACGAAGCCCTTCGCCCTGCCGGAACTTTTCGCCCGAATTCGCGCCCTGACCCGGCGCGGTACCGGCAATCCGACCCGGATCGAAGTCGGTGCCCTGTCCTACGACCAGTCGGAACGTATTGCACGGGTCAATGATGACATCGTCGACCTGTCGGCGCGGGAACTGGCCCTGCTGGAAATCCTGCTGCTGCGGGCCGGGCGCCTGGTCGGCAAGGACCAGTTGGTGGATCAGCTGTGCAGCTGGGGCGAGGAAGTCAGCAACAATGCCATCGAGGTCTACATCCACCGCCTGCGCAAGAAGCTCGAACCCGGCGGTGCCCGAATAACCACTGTGAGAGGACTTGGCTATTGCCTGGAGAAGCCGGCGGAAATCCAAGCTGAAGGACACCGGGGCTGACGCCACCGTCGGCCCGCCGCCGCCGACGCGCCAGAGCAATCCCTTCGTCACCGCCGAATATCCCAATTCGCTGTTCGGCGAGATCCTCGACTGGATGCTCGCGCCCCTGCTGCTGCTCTGGCCGATTTCGATCGCGGCCACCAACCACGTCGCCAGCTTCCTCGCCAACCAGCCCTATGACCACCATCTGGCCGACAATGTGACGGCCATCGTGCGCCTGGTCGATGTCACCGGCGACCGGGTATCGGTCAACCTGCCGGCCTCCGCGCGCACCGTCCTGCGCACGGACGAGACCGATACCCTGCTGTACCAGATCGTCGCGCCCAACACGCGTGTCATCCAGGGCGACAAGGAAATCCCCTGGCCGCCCCTGCCGCGCAAGCTGGAGACGGGCAAGGTTCTGTTCCGCGACGACCGGATAGAAGGCGAAAACGTGCGCATCGCCTACGCGTTCATACCGATACGCGAAGGGCTACCCCCGGCCGTGGTCCAGGTGGCGGAGACACTGCGCAAACGCGAAGCCCTTGCCGCCAGCATCATCTCCGGCGTGCTCCTACCCCAGTTCGCCATTATTCCGCTCGCCGTGATCCTGGTCTACATGGGCCTCAGCCACGGCATCGCGCCCTTGCGCCTGCTGCAGCAGCGAATCCAGCGCAGGCGGCCTACCGACCTGTCGCCCATCCCGGTTTCGCGGGTGCCCGACGAAGTCCGCCCTGTGGTTACCGCCTTCAACCAGATGATGGGGCGCCTGGAAGAAAACCTGCAGGCCCAGCAGCGCTTCATCGCCCAGGCGGCGCACCAGATGCGCACGCCCCTCACCGGCCTCAAGACACAGACGGAGATTGCGCTGTCCGAAACCGACCCGGCGCAGATGCGACTCGCCCTGCAGCTGATCGCGGAAAGCACCGACCGCGCCTCGCACATGATCAACCAGCTGCTGATGCTGGCACGCGCCGAAGCCAGCCACGAGAAACTGCACCAGGTGGTCCCGGTCGACCTCGACATCCTCGCCCGCGAGGTCAGCGAGGACTGGGTGGTGCGCGCCCTGGCGAAAAAGATCGACCTCGGCTACGAGGACAATGGCCAGCCCCTAATGATCGACGGCGTGCCCCTGCTGCTGAGGGAGATGCTGAACAATTTGGTGGATAACGCCATCAAGTACACACATCATGGCGGGAATGTAACCGTACGCGCGTTTGATCGCGGCCAGGCCGTGATCGAAGTCGAGGACGATGGCATCGGGATACCGGCGGAAGAACGCGGCAGCATCTTCGAACGCTTTTACCGGGTGCTGGGCACGGATGCCGAGGGCAGCGGCCTGGGCCTGGCCATCGTCGCCGAGATCACCGAGCTACATCGGGCGAGGATCGAGCTTGGCGAAGGGCGCAGCGGCAAGGGCAGTCTCTTCCAGCTGACTTTTCCGCACTGCAGCGAAACCGTTGCTGCAACGCAACCAAGCGTCATGCGTCCGCAGTCGGGAAATTTCCCCGTCGGTTTGTAAGCTTCCCGTCAGGTCGACGGCGAGACAATGCGACGACTCTGGGGGATTGGCGGCTGCTTCCCGAAAACTAAAAGCCAACCAGGGTGAGGATGGGCGCGCAATACAGGAAAACTCCGGAGCGCACCCTATATGCGGCGGGAATTTTACTTCTCGTCGGCAGCCATAATTGGAGGACTTGCGATGCAGTTAACCGAGAAGCACAAGGAGTATTGGCAGATTAACCTGCGCATGACGAGTATCCTGCTCGCGATCTGGTTTGTCGCCACGTTTGTCATGGGCTGGTTCGCGCGCGAGCTGAACGAGATCGTCATCATCGGACCACTCGGTTTCTATATGTCGGCCCAGGGCTCGCTGATCATCTATGTTTTGATCATCTGGTTCTATCAGCGCTACATGAACAACCTCGACAAGCAGTACGGCGTCGACGAAGGGGAGGATGACTGATGGCCACGCAAACCCAATCACAGTTCGCCGCCAACCTGAAGCGGTACTACACCTTCTACACCGGCGGCTTCGTCGCCTTCGTGGTCTTCGTCGGCATTCTCGAGATGCTCGGCGTGCCGGTGAAGATCCTCGGCTACATCTTCCTCTTCGCCACCATCCTGCTATACGCGGGCATCGGCTTCATGTCGAAGACCGCCGACGTCGGCGAGTACTACGTCGCCGGCCGGCGCGTGCCCGCGCTGTTCAACGGCATGGCGACCGGCGCGGACTGGATGTCGGCGGCCAGCTTCATCGGCATGGCTGGCACACTCTTCCTCGCTGGCTTTGACGGCCTCGCCTTTGTGCTCGGCTGGACTGGCGGCTACTGCCTGGTGGCGCTGTTGCTGGCGCCCTACCTGCGCAAGTTCGGGCAGTTCACGATCCCGGACTTCCTCGGCGCCCGTTTTGGCGGCCATCTGCCGCGCCTGATCGGCGTCATCGCCGCCATTGTCTGCTCCTTCACCTACGTGATTGCGCAGATCTACGGCGTTGGCCTGATTACCTCGCGCTTCACCGGCCTCGAGTTCCAGGTCGGCGTGTTCGTCGGCCTCGCCGGCATTCTGGTGTGTTCCTTCCTTGGTGGCATGAAGGCCGTCACCTGGACGCAGGTCGCCCAGTACATCATCCTGATCGTGGCCTACATGATCCCGGTGGTGTGGCTGTCGGCCAAGCATACCGGCGTGCCGATCCCGCAGATCGCGGCCTACACCTCTGCCCTCCCTGCGGTGACCGCACTAGAGAAGGAGTTCAACGACAAGGCCACCCCCAAGGGCGCCAAGGAGGAATCCGTGCGCGCCATCTTCCGCGAGCGCTCCGCTGCTGCCACCGCCAAGCTGGCCGGTCTGGAGAAGGACGGCCCCGCCTTCCTCGCCGCCGAAAAGCAGAAGCTGACGGACAAGCTGGCCGCGCTGAAGGCCGAGGCGGCGCCGGATGCCAAGGCGATCGAGGCCACCGAGAAGGCCATCAAGGACTTCCCGGCAGACCCTGGCGCAGCAAAGAAAGCATGGGAAGCCGAGAAGCGAATCGGTGCCCGTGCCGCACCAGTGAAACCGCATGCCGAGGCATTTGCAGCCAAGGATGAAGCGGAGCGGGCAAAGAAGAAGAAGAACTTCCTCGCCCTGATCGCGTGTCTGATGATCGGTACCGCTGCGCTGCCGCACATCCTGATGCGCTACTACACCACCCCGTCGGTGCAGGAAGCCCGCGTCTCGGTGTTCTGGTCGCTGTTCTTCATCTTCCTGCTCTACTTCACCGCGCCGGCGCTGGCAATCCTGGCCAAGTTCGAGGTCTATAGCCAACTCGTAGGTTCCAGCTTCTCGGCGCTGCCAGCCTGGGTCAGCAACTGGTCCGCGGTGGACAAGACGCTGATGAACATCGCCGACATTAACAAGGATGGCATCGTGCAGCTGGCCGAGGTAGTCATCGGTGGCGACCTGATCGTGCTGGCCACGCCGGAGATTGCCGGCCTGCCCTACGTGATCTCGGGCCTTGTCGCCGCCGGCGGCTTGGCGGCGGCGCTGTCCACCGCTGACGGCCTGCTGCTGACGATTGCCAACGCCATGTCGCACGACCTGTACTACAAAATGATCGACCCGAACGCCTCGACGGTGCGCCGTCTGGCGGTATCCAAGGGCCTGCTACTGGTGGTCGCGCTCTGCGCAGCCTGGGTCACCAGCCTGAAGCCGGGCGATATTCTGTTCCTGGTCGGCGCGGCATTCTCGCTGGCAGCCTCGGGCTTCTTCCCGGCCCTGGTTTGCGGGGTATTCTGGAAGCGTGCGAACTACCTTGGTGCCGTTATCGGCATGCTCGCGGGCCTGGGTACCTGCATGTTTTACATGTATCACACCTACCCCTTCTTCGGCTGCGGCGCCAACTGCGTGGCCAATCAGTGGTGGGACATCGCCCCGATCTCCGCCGGTACCTTCGGCGTACCGATGGGTTTTCTGGGTGTGATCATCGGCAGCCTGATTTCCCCGGCACCGAGCAAGGAGATCCAGGAACTGGTCGACCATGTCCGCTATCCGAGCCTCGAAGGCGACATCGACACACGCGGTGCCTGATATGGATGTGTAGGAGGAGGAGAAGGGATACAACGGGGGTCGCACCCCCGCCCTTTACACCGGCCCGGCGCAAGTCGGGCCGCTTTTTTGCGGAGCGCCGTAACGTCAGCGCCGACTTTTCGTGTTGCCGCCGCCAGAAAGGATCTTGGCATCCACTTCGGAACCCCATCGAGAGGCGGTCAATCGCTCAGAAGGGAAGTTCGGGAATGAGTTTCATCAGGTCGGCACGTTCCGTGTCCTGCACGAGCCTTTTTGCCCGTTTTGGCTCGAAGTCCACTAGACGCTTGACGACGCGCTTAACCTCGTCGGGCTGATTTGCGTAATGGTAGGCCATTCCCAGCTGGTACCAGC
>Ga0172373_10008142_pt1 | contig 13353 bp, 14 predicted proteins | sample Lak10m_2_FD_114546 | JGI IMG/M metagenome (GOLD analysis project Ga0172373, IMG submission 114546) | Freshwater microbial communities from Kabuno Bay, South-Kivu, Congo - kab_092012_10m | ecosystem: Environmental > Aquatic > Freshwater > Lake | place: Democratic Republic of the Congo... | reverse complement strand
TGACGTCGAGCTTCTGCTGCTGCTCGCCCTGCACGTTGTCGCTGCCCACCGCGCCGAGCACGTCGCCCAGGCGCGCGCGGCGCACCTGCGCGGCGATCATCTTGGCGGAGATGGAGAGCGCGGAGAGGATCCACGACAGCGTGCCCGTGGCCTCGGGGTGCCGGGACTGCTGGGCGAGGATGTGGCCCTGGAGGGTGACGAGGTCGCGCACGGCGGGCGCGGGTGCGGAGGGTGCGGACATGGCGGGCTCGGGTCGATGCGTGTCGGAACGGCCGCTAGCTTGCCATGCCGCGCCCGGCCGCGCGAGGCGCGGCCGGGCGGTTATGTCACGCGCCCGTCAGCGCCAGCGGTCCTTGCCGTCCAGGTAGCGCTTCGCGTCGCGCAGGTCCTTCGGCAGGTACTCGGAGAACAGGCCCGGCGCGAACCGCGGCTGGTAGGCGGCGAGCGCCGGCGCGTAGAGCGCCATGTGGACGTCGGGGATGCGGTGGGTCGCGCGGAACTGCGCCATGGGCAGGCGCGCGACCACCTCCTGCTCGAACTTCGAGTCGGCTTCCGCCAGTGCCTCGCCCGCCGGCCCGAAGATGGCGGTGCCGCCGGCACCGCCGTTGGCGTCGTCCAGGAAGCCGGGATTCTCCGGGGAGACGGCGTTGTTCACGATCACCGAGAAGACGCGGTTGTAGCGCGACACCATGCGGATGTCCTCCGTCTCGAAGCCACCGGAGGCGGTGCGCAGCAGGATCTCGGCGCCCTTGAGCGCCATCACGCGGAACAGCTCGGGCTCGAGCTGGGTGGAGGATGTCGCCAGGTTGCCGATGTCGGTGCGGTGCACGGGGACGACGGCATCCGCGCCGTACATCTCGATGAAGCGGTCCAGCACGTTGAACACCGTGGTGGTCACCAGCTCGAAGCCGGGGAACACGCCGACGATGTTGCGCGCCTTCCAGTCGCGGGCCACCACCCGGCCGTCGGGACCGATGATGGACGTGATGCTCAGCACGTGGCCCGGCCAGTCGCGGTCGCGCGCGTAGGCGCCGAACTGGATGTAGCAGCCGTGTCGGCGCGCGCGCTCGGCGATCGCCTCGGTCTCCGGCCCGGGAATCTCGATGCACAGCCGCTCGAGCTCCGCGCGGTCCCACGGGTTCCAGCCCTGCAGCGGGAACTCGTGGAAGCACAGCAGGTCCTTCGTGCCGCCGAATGACTGCACCTTGTCGATCACCTCCAGCATGTGGGCGAGGTTCGCGCGGATGCCGGGCTCCGGCGCCTTGCCGTCGACGGCGCGGATGCGGGTCTGCACGGCGGCGACCGTCACCACGTCCCTGCGCAGCGGCACGCGCGCGTAGTCGCGGCCGTTGGCGGGGACGCCGACGGGCGCCGCGCCGGGTGCGGCGTCGGCGCCCGCCGCGGCCGTGCCTGCGAGCGCGGTGGCGGCCATGATGAGCTGGCGACGTGAAAGTGCTTCGTTGTCCATGTCATGTCCTCCGGCGTGGTGGTGGCTATACTCGCAGAACATCCGGCAACAGGAGAATCCCATGCGTATCGCACCGGCGTGGCCCGCCCTCGCGCTCTCCCTCGTGCTCGCGGTCCCGACGGGCGCGGAACCGGTCGCCGTGGAGGACCGCGTGCCCCTCGACCTGCGGCGCACGACGCTGATCGTGCGCGACATGGAAAACTCCCTGCGCTTCTACCGGGACGCGCTCGGCCTGAAGGTCGCCTACGACCAGGTCATCCGCACGCCGCGGGAGGCTTCCTCCGACGCCGAGGCCCAGCGTTCGCTGCGCCTGGTGCTGCTCCAGGCGAACGACGACTTCATCGGGATGATCGGCCTGATCCAGTACTACAAGCCGTTGAAGCAGCCGCCAGCGGTGCCCGCGGAGCCCTTCAGCATCGGCAGCATGGTGTTCGTGTTCAACGCGAAGGACGTGAAGGCGCGCTTCGCGCGGGCGCGCCAGGTGCCCGGCGTGCGGATCGTCGAGGAACCGGCGCCGACCACCTATCCAGGGTACGGCGGCAAGGGCGTCATCCCCGTGATCGTGAGCACGCTGACCGACCCCGACGGCTACGCCGTCGAGCTCAACGAGTTGCTCGTGGAAAAGCCGCGCTGAGGGCGCGGCGCCGCGGAATGAAAAAGGGCCCGCGTCGCAAGGCGGCGCGGGCCCTGGTGGTCACCGGGTGTCGCTCAGTCCGCCCCGCCGAAGCGGTAGTTGAACTCCACGCCGAAGTTGCGGCCGCGGCGCATGTCGCCGAAGAAGGCCCGCGGGTAGCTGGTGGAGCAGGTCGGCGGGAACGGGCTGCAGCCTGCCTGGAAGGGCGTGCTGCCGCCGCCGCCGCCGGCCGCGCCGCTTGCGACCGGGTCCTGGATCCAGCGCGTCACCATGGAGGGCGCGTCCTCGTCCGTGAGGTTGCGGCCGTAGAACGAGATGGTCATCGGGCCGGTGTCGAAGCCGATCTGCGCGTTCACCAGGGTCGCATCCGGCACCCACGCGAGGTTGTGCACCTGGACGGGCTTCTCGTCCTCCCAGCTCACGTCGGCGTTGACGAAGAACTCCCAGTCGTTGGCGAGCGGCTGGCGGTAGTCGGCGTACGCGCTCGCCATGTTCTTCGCCGACAGCGGGAACTGGTTCCCCTCGATGGAACCGTCGGCGTCACCCGTGAGGTCGTTGCCCGTGCACGGCGTGGCCGCGTTGGGGTTCAGCAAGCCGCCACCGGAGGTCAGGATGTACTGGAACTCGTCGCAGCCCTCGGTGAACTCCGTGTCGGCGAGAGCGTAGTTGGCGCCGACCGTGACGTTCTCGGTGAGCAGGTAGCTGAGCTCCAGCTCGATGCCCTTGCTCTCGCCCGCGGCCTGGTTCGTGACGATCGAGGTGAGGATGCCCGAGCTCGACACCAGCGCCGTCGTGAGCTGGATATCCTGGGCGTCGATGAAGAACACCGAGGCGTTGGCGATAAGGGTGCCATCGAGCCAGGTCGTCTTGGCGCCCAGCTCGTAGTTGTCGGACTCCTCCTGAGCGTAGTCCGGCGCTGCGGGGACCGCCGTGGCGCCCGCCTTGCCGTTCAGGCCGCCGGGCTTGAAGCCCTTGGCGTAGACGGCGTAAAGCAGGACGTCGGGCGTAAGCTGCCAGTCGACGGTGACGCGCGGTGCGACCTCGTCGAACTCAGCCGTCTCGTCGAAGGCTGAGCCGACCGGCTGCACCTCGGTGGCGCTCTGCCAGAGGCTCTTCTCTTCGTCGAACCAGCGCAGCTCGAGCCCTGCGCTGAGGGTGTCGGTGAAGTCGAACTCCACCATGCCGAACAGCGCCCAGTTGTCGGTCTCCTCCTTCTCGCTGATCGGCGAGAAGGAGGTGGCCGTGCGCGTTGCGTCGGCGAAGCGGATGTCGCGCGTGTCGATTTCCTGGTTGTAGAGGAAGGCTCCCAGCATCCAGCGCAGGCGCTCTTCGACGGGCGAGGTGAGGCGAACCTCGAGGGAGTAGTCATCGGCGGCCTTCATGTCGGAGCCGCAGAAGTTGCACTCCGGGTAGGGCGCGGGATTGCCGTCGAGGCCGGTCGGGTCATCGGCCGGGATGCGGTTGACCTGCGAGTGGTCGCTGTCGGAGCCGGCGCGGCGTTCCTCGTCGCGGAACGCCGCGGAGCCGGAGAGGATCCAGCCGCTGCCGCCCATGTCCCAATCGGCGAGGATGCTGGCGTACTTCAGGTCGCGTTCGACGCCCGAGAACGCCAGCGCGTTGCGCGGGTCGTACACGTTGGCGACGGTGGAGTTGGCCGTGCTGCAACTGGTGCCGGGGATGCAATTCAGCCAGGACTGCGTGTTGCCGCCCGCCGGTACGCCCGGCAGCTCCGGGATGGGGCCCGCCGCGGGGCCGTCGTTGAGGGCGACGTAGTCCGCGGGCCGGTTGATCTCGCCGCAGTAGTACTGGTTGAAGTTGCTGCTGCCGGTCACCTTGTTCCAGAAGCCCATCGAACGGGTGCCGGGATAGCAGTTGTTCAACTCCGCCGACTGCAGGAAGAACGGGCGGGTGCCGTCGTCGTCCTTCTGCAGCGACAGGCGGGTGCGGACCCGCAGGTCCTCGCTGGCGTTCCACTCCAGCATGCTGCTCACGGAGCGGGTCTCCTCGTCGCCCACGGTATTGCCGGTGACGATGTTGGTGTACTCGCCATCGAAGCTGTAGTAGCGGCCGGTGAGGCGCCCACCCAGCACGCCGTCGATGAGCTGGCCGCTGATGCCGGCGTCGAATTGCATCTCGCCGTCCTGGCCGAATCGCAGGCCGGTGTCGAGCTCGGCGACCTCGGCGGGGGACTTGGTGATGAAGTTGATCGCGCCGGAGTAGGTGTTGCGGCCGTACAGCGCGCTCTGCGGGCCGCGGATGACCTCCACCCGCTCCACGTCGTCGATATTCAGGGACTGCAGGTCGCCGGGGTAGTAGACGCCGTCCACGAAGTACGCCGCGCCGGACTCCACGCCGAACTGGACTCCCGCCAGCACGTTGCCGAGGCCGCGGATGACCGGGCGCTCCGTGGTGCGGCCGAAGGCCTTCGCGAAGTTCAGGCCGGGCGAGAACCGGGCGATGTCGTTCAGGTCGCGGACCTGACGGTCCAGCAGCGTCTGCTCGGTGAACGCGGTGACGGCCACCGGGATCTCCTGCAGCGCCTCCTCGCGCTTGCGGGCGGTGACGACGATGGTGTCGATCTCGTCGGCCCCTTCCTGGGCGCCGGCGACGGCCGGGAACTGTAAGGACATGACGAACAGTGCGCCGGCGGCCACAATACGACCGCTGGACAGCGCACGGGTGCGGTACGACTTCATGTTGGATCTCCCCTGCGATGGCGGGACACTTTGCGGGCAGCAAATGCTGCTCGGCGGACGGCGCCCCGGCAGTCATTTGATAATCCTTTGACAGATATCTGTCAAGATGACAAGTATTGGCCCGACCTGGGGGGGGCACCATGAGACGCACACACCGGCGGGTGGCCGCGGCCGACCGCCCCGCCAAGACCGCCGCGCGGAAACCCCGCCCGCGCCCGCCGGGGCAACCGGCACGAGCGGCGCCACGGTCCCGCGCCCGCCCGGCACCCGGGGCAACGGCCACGGCGTTCCACGTCGCCTTCCAGGGGCTCGTCGGGGAGGTGTTCCGCATCAACGGACGCTTCCTGGACGTGGCCGGCGCGCTGGCCTCGGACCTCGGCATCACCCCCACGCACTGGCAGATCATCGCCATCGTCCGGGAAAAGCCGCACACCATCCCCGCCATCTCCCGCCGGGTGGGGCTGCGCCGGCAGAGCGTCCAGCACAACATCACCCAGCTGCTCGCCCGGGGCCTGGTGGAGCAGGCGGTGAACCCCGATCACCGGCGGGCGAGCCTGGTCCGCCTCTCGGCCGACGGCCAGCGCCTGATGGCCGAGCTGGCCGGGCGCCAGGCCGTCCTGGCGGGCCGCTTCACCCCGGAAGGGGGGCTCGGGGCGGCCAAGCTGGCGGCCGCCACCACGCTGCTGCGGCGGATGCGGGAGGCCTCCGAGGCCGGACTGGGCGAGGACTGAGGCGCGCCGGTCAGGCCGGCTTGTAGAGGCTCAGCGCGACGACCGCCGCGATCAGTCCCCACAGCAGGAAGAGGATGCTGCTCGCCCGGATGCAGGTGGCGCGCACCCGCGCCTCCGTGGACGGCGTGGAGCCCGAGCGCGCGAGCTCGCCCCACGCCGCGAAGAACCCCATCAGCGCGAAGCGGATGCCCACGCCGCAGCCCACCACGCCCGCCAGCAGCGCGAACTTCCAGCCCAGCCACGCGGGGAACGGCGCGGGCCCGGTGGCCGCCGCGCCGGCGAGCCCGCCGAGCACCGCGATGGCGGCGTAGCGCACGGCGCGGTCCAGTGCCGCGAAGCGCCGGCCCGCCGGTGAGTGGCGCAGGCGGTGGGACGCCTCCACCAGGGCGAGCCACGCCGCCGCGCCCACTGCGGCTGCCCACGCGAGGGCCGTCCCGCCGGGCAGGTAGCCCAGCAGCCCGGCGAGCGCGGTGCCGATCCCGGCCTGCAGCACGAGGGCGTAGCGCACGTGCTGGTCCACGTCCATCACGTGGTCCATGAGCCGGTTGCGCTCCGCGAAGGGCATGCCCGCGGAGAACGACACGTAGCGGTAGGTGCTGTTGATCACCAGCTCCGCGCCGAGCCAGTACCCGATGACGAGCACGTGGGCGATGAGCAGCGCCGGTACGAGCACGCCTCAGGCCGCCGGGTTGCGCCAGGCGTTGATGAGGTCGCGGAAGGGATGCACCTGCACGTCATCCCAAAGCCCCGCACGGAAGTAGGGATCCGCCTCCACCATGCGGCGCACCTCGTCCGCGTCGGCGGCCTCGACCACCAGCATGCCGCCGCCGGGCGGCCCGCCGGGCGCGCGCAGCCAGGGGCCGGCGAGGCGGATGGCCGCCAGGTGCTGGCCGACGTGCTTCATGTGCTCGTCGAGCAGGCGCGCGCGGATGCCGGCGTTGTCCGGCACGTCGCGCAGGACCACGAGGAACGTCGCCATGGTCAGCGCACCGTGCGGCCCGCGGCGCGGACGGGGGTGAGCGGGGGTGCGTGGGGGCTGCGCATGGGTGGACCTCCGGGCGATGCGGCCGACTCTACCCCAAACATGGGGGCATTCCACGATGGCCGCCGGCGGCCGTACGGATTACGGTGCGCACCATGGAGTTCTCCGGCCCCCAGCTTGCGTGGCAGGCGCTCGTCGCGGGCGGGTTGCTGGCGCTGGCCCTCGCGCTGGTGGCCGTGCGCGGCGCGCCGTGGCACCGGCTGCGCGCGCCGGAGATGCAGCACGCGGTGGGCGCCGGCTGCGTCGCGCTGATGCTGCTGTGGTCCATCCGCGCGGGTTTCGCCCCGGTGCTGGGCTACCACTTCTTCGGCGTCACCACGCTGACGCTCATGTTCGGCTGGCAGCTGGCCTACCTCGCCGCGATCCCCGTGCTGGTGGCGGGCTGCTTCCTCGGCCACGGCGACTGGGCCGCGCTGGGCGTGAACGCGCTGGCGCTGTTCGCGCTGCCGGCGGGCGTGACCTGGGGGCTGCTCGCCTTCGCGCGCCGCAGGCTGCCCCACAACTTCTTCGTCTTCATCTACGTCAACGCCTACCTGGGCGCCGCCTGCGCCATGGCGGCGGTGACGGTGGCGATGTCCGCCGTGCTGCTGCTCTCGGGGAACCTGGAGCCCGGCGCGTTCGTGCGCGACTACGTGGTGTTCCTGCCGTTGCTCGCCCTGGCCGAGGGCTTCATCAACGGGATGACGATGACGGTGCTCGTCGCGACGCGCCCGGGCCTCGTCTGGACCTTCGACGACGCCACCTACCTGCGCGGCTGACGCCGCGGGTCAGCCCCGCAGCGGGGGCAGCGGCTGGCCGCGGGGCACGAACACCAGCGCGAGCCCGTTGTTGCAGTAACGCTGCCCGGTGGGCGCGGGCCCGTCCCCGAACACGTGGCCCTGGTGGCCGCCGCAGCGGGCGCAGTGGTACTCCGTGCGCGGCACCAGCAGCTTGAAGTCACGCCGCGTGGCGATGCGGGCCGGGTCGATGGGCCGGAAGAAACTCGGCCAGCCCGTGCCGCTGTCGAACTTGCCGCTGGCCTCGAAGAGCGGCAGGTGGCAGGCGGCGCAGAGGAACGTTCCGTCCTCCTTCACCTCGTTCAGCGGGCTGGACCAGGGCCGCTCCGTGCCTTCCTCGAAGAGCACGGTGTAGCGGGCGGCCTCGAGCACGCCGCGCCAGTCCTCGTGGGTCCTGGCCAGCGGCTGGACGGGCGGGGTGGGGTCGGTCACGGCGGTCTCCGGATGGCTGGGATCGCACCCGATTGTACGGGGCGCCGGGCCGCGCGGCGCCGCCCGCCCGCAGGCCGACCGCGGCGCCCTAGCGGGGCGCGCGCCGCCGGATGCGGCCGGCGAGGAACGCGGCGGCGGCCGGGACCAGCCAGCCCGCGGCGGGCACCGGCACGGCCGACTGGATCGCGCCCACGGCATCGATGTCCGCGCCGTCGGGGCTCGTGCCCACGTCGCTCACCACGTCGGTGATGCGCACCCAGGTGAAGTCATCCTCGAACCCGAAGCCGAAGGCGTCGATGTCGAAGCCGTAGGTGTAGATGCCGGTGGAACCGCCGCCACCCGAGGCGATGTTGCCCACGGTCGTCCAGGTCACGCCGTCCTGGCTGATGTCCACGATGGAGGCCTCGGCGACGCCGACCTCCCACACGTACAGGTCGTTGTAGCCGTCGCCCGTGCCGGCGGCGGGGTCAGTGGGCCGCGGATGCCCGGTCGCCGGGTCCCGTGACCTCGTCCAGCGCCTGGAGGAAGGCCTCCGGGGGTTGCGCGCCGGACAGGCCCACCTGGCCGTCGATGATGAAGAACGGCACCCCGGAAACCCCCGCCTGGCGGGCCTGGTCGATGAGGGCGCGAACGACGTCCTCGTCCGTCCCGTCCTGGAGGGCCTTCAGCACCTCGGCCGCGTTCATGCCCACCTCGCTGGCGATGCCCGCCAGCACGTAGGGGCTGCCCACGTCCTCGCCGCGCACGTGGTGGGCGGCGAAGAGCTTCTCCACCAGTGCGCCCTGGTCCACGCCCGCGGTGCGCGAGGCCCAGTAGAGCAGGACGTGGGCGGAGAGCGTGTTAGGCGAGCGCGCGCCCGGCGGCGTGTCGAAGGGAATGCCCTCGGCCGCGCCCGTCTCCTTCATGCGCTCCATGATCTGGGCGGCGCGCTCGGTGCCGAAGATGCCGGCGTAGTGCTCGCGGCGGTCCTTGCCCTCCCGGGGCATGTCGGGGCTCAGCTGGAAGGGAAACCACGTGACCTCGACCTCGAGGCCGGGCCGCTGGGCGAGCGCCTGCTCCAGCCGCTTCTTGCCCACGTAGCACCACGGGCAGACGATGTCGGAGACGACCTGGATCGAGACGGGCTTGCTCATGGGCGTGGCTTCCGCGTGGGGTCGGTGGGCCGTCATCCTAACCCAGCCCGTCAGGGCCCCGCATACTCGGCGATACCCGCGAGCCCGCGCTGCCGCCCACCCTGGTCCGTCCAGGCCTGCGCGACGACATCGCCCGTCTCCACGCTGAACTTGCACGCGCTGCCCGCGAGGATGTTGCAGGCGAGCACGTGGCGCGGGTCGCGGCAGGCGGCGAGTTGCGACCAGCCTTCGCCGTAGCCGGCGGGCCGGAAGGAGCGCAGGCGCAACCCGCCCTCGTCGTACATCTCGATCTCCTCGCCGCGGGCCACGAGGAGCCGCCCGCCGGCGAGCCACGTGAGCGCGCCGAAGCCGCTGCCGCCGCCCAGTTCCCCCGCGCCGACACCCGCGATGTCGGGCAGCTGCCGGCGCGCCTGCAGGTCGTAGCGCATGAGGCGCTGGCCCGTCTCCGTGGTGTAGGCGATGCGCGTGCCGGCCGGGTGCAGGCTCATGTGGGTCACGCCCTTGCAGCCGGTGGGCTCGGGCGCGGTCTCCGTCGCGTACTCCTCGCGCAGCGCGAGGTCCGCGCCGTAGCGGAACACGTGGCCGTCGCCGACGCGGTCGGTGCCCGGGACGTTGCGCAGCGTCGTGGCCCAGGGCGGGCGTCGGCCCTTCAGCGCCTCGGCGAGGTAGATGCTGCCGTCGGGACCGAACACGACCGCGCCGAACGGCCGCTCGGCGAGCACGCGCGGCGGCAACTGCCGCCCGGCCGGGTCCACGCGGATCACCGCATGGGACTGGATGTCGAAGGCCCACAGCACGCCCCGCCGGTCCACCGCGAGACCCATGAGCAGGTGCCGGTGGCCCTCGGTCCACAGCACGCCCTTCGGGCGCAGGTTGGCGTCGCATTGCAGGATGCGGCCGAGGCCCGCGCGCGGGTCGGTGGGATCGTTGAGGAAGGTGCAGCCGAGGAACACGCCGCCGGCCGCGAAGGGCTGCAGCGTGTTCTCCAGGATGTAACGGCAGTCGCGGGTGGTGAAGCGCTGCGCCGCCGGATCGCCGGCCGGGGTATCGGACAAAGGCAGTGCCGCCATGCGCCGGTACAATCCCCCCGATGTTCCCCCTGCGCGACGAGAACCCCCACTTCCTGGTCCCGTACGTCACCTACGGGATCGTGGCGCTGAACGTCCTCGCCTGGTTCCTGGTGCAGGGCTTCGGCGGCGAGCCGGCGCTCTCCAGTTCCGTGTGCACCCTCGGCCTCGTCCCCGGCGAGCTGCTGCAGACGGTGGCGCCCGGCACCCAGGTGCAGGTGGGCCCGCAATCCGTCTGCGTCGTCACGGCGCAGCCGGCGTGGTCGTCCGTGCTCACCCACATGTTCCTGCACGGGAGCTGGATGCACATCATCGGGAACATGTGGTTCCTGTGGATCTTCGGCAACAACGTCGAAGACTCCATGGGGCACGCGCGCTTCGCGGTGTTCTACGTGCTGTCGGGCCTCGCGGCGGCCGGGCTGCAGATGCTCTCCGCGCCGGAGTCGCCCGTGCCGATGGTGGGAGCCTCGGGCGCCATCGGCGGGGTGATGGGCGCCTACGTCCTGCTCTACCCGCGCGTGAACGTGCACATGCTGCTGTGGCTGGGCTTCTACGTGACGACGTTCGCGATCCCGGCGTACTGGATGCTGGGCTACTGGTTCGTGGTGCAGCTGATCGGTGGCGTCAGCGCCATCGGCGCCTCGGGCGGCGGCGTGGCGTTCTGGGCCCACGTTGGCGGGTTCGTCGCGGGGGCGCTGCTGGTGCTGGTGTTCCGCGACCCGGTGCTGCTGGCGCGGCATCCCCACTACGGCTGGCGCGACCGCTCGAGCCGCCCGTACCGAAAATTGTAGGAGCGGCTTCAGCCGCGACCGCCGTGCTGCGTCCGGGCCCGCGAGGCGGGGGACATCCTCCCTCGTCGGGGAAGTCTTGCTCCTCGGGAGGATGTCCCCCGCCTCGCGGGCCCTGCCTTGGTCGTTGAATCAGGGTCGCGGCTGAAGCCGCTCCTACGGGGCGGGGGGCGCCTTCGGGCCGAGGATGAAGGTGGCGTCGGGGATCGGCGTGCCGATCTCGGCGGAGGTCCAGCGGATGTCCACGCTCTTCACGCCGTCGTAGAAATGGCGGACGCGGCCGGGCTGCAGGAAGCCGGCGGCGCCGACGCGGTAGAACTCCGAGTACAGGCGCTGGTGCCAGCCGCGCGGGGACTGCCAGGCGGCGGAGCGGATGCTGCCATCCAGCTGGTCGATGGCGAAGACGGTCGCCTGGCCGGAAGGGTCCGTGACCCGCACGAAGAAGCAGGGGTTGCCCTCGACCTGGTCGTCCATGAGCCGCTCGACGCGGAAGCCCTCCGCCAGCGCGAAGCGGATCGCGCTGAAGCCGAAGCCCGTGCCCTCGTCGGTCTGCGCGCGCGGGCCGGGGACGGGGCCGTCCTGGTCGTACGAGCGCTCGCCGTCGAAGGCCGTCTGGAACAGCAGCCGGTCGCCGGACCACGCGTCGAGCCGGAACTTGCCGCTGCCGGCGTGCGCCTGTTTCAGCTCCGTGGGGTAGACGCGGTACATCTCGTAGCGGTCCGCGGTGACGCAGGCCTCGGGCCGCCCGTCGCGGCACAGCGTCGCGTACCCCCGCATGACGTTGGTGCCCGCGTGCAGCCAGGCCTCGCCCCCCGCCGCCGCGTGCGCCCGCGCGACGATCTCGCGTGCCGTGAGCGGCGCCGCCTGCGCCGCCACCGCGAGCAGCGCCACCAGGAGTCCCGCAAGCCGTGTCTTCATGCCCCGACTCTAGCGCATCCGGCCATCCCCGCCCCGCGAGCCCGGCGTCGGCGGTTGATGCAGGGTCGCGGCTGAAGCCGCTCCTGCGGGGGAGGTAGGATGCGCTCCATGACGCTGTCGCGACCCGTTGCCGGTTTCCTCGTGCTCGCCGCCGCGGGCGTGGCGGGGTGGTTCGGGCGGTGGGAGATCATCGAGCCGGAGGGGCTCGCGGCCGCGTGCGCGGCGGGGCAGGGCGGGGCGCCGCTGGCCTGCCTCGTGCGGCCCTACCTCGTGCAGCTGACCTTCAGCGGCAGCTTCGGGATCACCGCGGTCGTCGCCGCGGCGCTGGCGTGGCTCGCGGGCGGGCGGCTGGCCACGGCGCTGGCGCTCCTCGCGCTGGTGGCGGGCGGGCTCGGGATGTTCCTGTTCGACGCGGACTGGGCGGTGTCAGGCGCCGTGGCCGCGCTGCTGCGGCTTGCGCGCCCCGAGCGCGCCGCGCCGGAGGGCGTCGAGGCCGGGACGGGCGCAGGCTAGCGCGAGCGCCGCCCACGCCCAGGACTCCGGGTTGCCGGCCTCCACCTGCGCGAGGCCCGTGGCGGCGGCCAGCAGCGCGAGCGTCGCCTCCTCGCGGCCGGCGCCGCGCAGGCGCCACGCGAGCGCCAGGGCCGGCAGCGCGTAGCGCGCCAGCGGGATGTCCCGGTGGCGCGGGTCCACCGCCAGGGCGAGGCTCGTCCAGGCCACCGCCACCAGCACCACCGCGGCGACGAGGCCGGCGAGCACCGCCGGGTCGCGCCACCGCCGGCGCAGGGCGGGCACGAGGCCGGCCATCGCGGGCACGGTGACGCGCGCGTCGCCCGCCACCGCGCTGGCGAGCCAGGCGGCGGCGACGAGCGTGGCCACCGCGCCCAGCGCGGCGGCGGCGAGGTCGGCGGCGCCGCGCGCCGTCGCGAAGGCGTAGTCCCACTGCAGGACGAGCGCCGCGCCCAGCGCGGCCGCCAGCACGCCGCGGCCCGCCCACGTCGCGGCGCCGGCCGTGCGCTGCGTGGCGAAGAGCGCGAGCCCCAGCGCCAGCGCCGCGATGGCGGCGGCCGCGGTGAACGCGCGCCGCCAGCCCGGGTGCGCGCTCACCGGCCCCTGCAGCGGGAACTTCAGCGCGCGGTCCTCGTCGAGCAGGCCCCAGTAGCCACCCACCGTGCCCTCGGGACGGCGCTTCCACGGCTGGTCCACGGCCTCGATGAGGTTGTAGCGGATGCCGCGCGCCGCGGCGGCGGCCGCGAAGCCGCGGACGAAGCGGGCCTCCTCCACCAGCCCGGGGTGGCCGGGCCCGCGCACTCGGCCGCGGGAGGGCCAGCCGGTCTCGCCGATCATCACCGCCTTGCCGGGGAACTGCGCCCGGAATTCGTCGTAGCCGTCGATCACGCCGGCGACTGCCTCTGCCACGGGCGGCGGCGCGGGGTCGTCCCAGTACGGCAGCAGGTGGATGAGCAGCACGTCGGCCGCCGCGGCGACCTCGGGGTTCTGGCGGATGAAGTGCGCGACGTCCGCGTAGGCCACGGGGACGCTGCTGCGCTCACGCACGTCCGCGATCAACGCGGCCAGCGCGCGGGGCGCGAGTTCCCGGCGCAGCAGCACCTCGTTGCCGACGACGATCATCCCGACCGTGCCGGGATGGCGCCGCGCCAGTACCAG
>Ga0172373_10008141_pt1 | contig 13353 bp, 14 predicted proteins | sample Lak10m_2_FD_114546 | JGI IMG/M metagenome (GOLD analysis project Ga0172373, IMG submission 114546) | Freshwater microbial communities from Kabuno Bay, South-Kivu, Congo - kab_092012_10m | ecosystem: Environmental > Aquatic > Freshwater > Lake | place: Democratic Republic of the Congo... | reverse complement strand
AGGCCAGTGCGCGTGGCGCATGGATTCCCGCAACCCAGCCAACACCTTGACAACAACGGTAACCATTATCGCGAACAGAAAATAGTTCATCCAGGGGCTTGACTCCAAGACGGCTCATAGAAGCCTGTATGGAGCGCGGCGGAATACAGGTTTTCGGTGGCCTGATAGTCGCGGATTCCGCGATGCTTCATTCTGGGCAACGCTGGCTGGGTTGGGCTTCGATCCCGCTTATTTCGGGAGGCATCCACAGCTTGATCTTCGCGAGTGTCTCGGCAAGCGCGGCCTTGGCCAGAACAGCCAGCCTGGATGGAGCTTGGCGGAATCCGGGGAACCGCGCCACGATCATCCCGTATACCGCTACGCTTTTTACGGCATACTGGCTGAAACCTCGGAAGCATGGGCCCAACAGAAGGGATCGCAACGATCAATAACGCCATTCAGCAAGCTGTCACCTTAATTCCCGGTTTGTTCTTCCCGGCGGCGGCCGGTTTCCATGGGTTGCTCGATCAGGATTCTGGCCAGAGTCTTGCCACCATCCGGTTTGGTGCGGATTTTGATGCTGGTTATGTGGCTGGGTCGTTTCCAGGTGAAGGGAAAAGGAGAGAACGGATCATGCCAGGCGAGAGGAAGCGCGCGAACCGTGGCCGGAGTTACAGTGTGATCATACGTGGTCGCGGGTAACCGGTCTGCCGCACCCGACGGCGATTTGTCCGTCGAGTCTGGTCGATAACCCATCGTATCGATGCCTGCCCAATCCTCATCAATCGGTCTTGTCGCCTGCTTCCAGGCGACGTACTATCCCCGGTTTTCTCTTCATCCATCCAATTCAGCATAGTCCACGCAATGAAAACCGTGCGCGTTCTTGGTGGCTCACCCAAATACTTGCGCGACTTCCCCACGGACGCCAGGCATGACGTGCGCAATCAACGGGATACAATGCAACCCGGTGCAGGGCCCAAAGACTTCAATCCCACGCGGTCCGCTTCTCGTTTTACACCCCTTGATCCGAGAGACTGAAGTGCGTCCAGGGCCATGACCAAGTCTCGCCACGGCGGCCAGGCAATCCACAGGGTCTTGTGGTCCGGGGGCGGGGCTGGAATGCCTGATCCGGACCCACGCCCATGGGTTTTTTCCAATCACGGGCCCCAGTCCCTCGTCCCGATGCAACTGACCGGAAACTGTCCACCATGGACTTGAAAACCCTGATCATATCGGCCCTGGTGGTGTGCCTGGCGACCAACCTCAGCCTGGGGATGGTCTACCTCACCCGCCGAACCTATTCGGGTTTCGGCGACTGGCTGGCGGGCACGATCTGCCGCAGCCTGGCCGCCATTCTGTTCATTCTGCCGCGCGACTCGCTGCCGCCCTGGCTCACCATCATCCTCCCCAACTGGCTGATGATCGTTGAACCCCTGCTATACCTGCGCGGTACCCGGCGTTTTTATGGGCAGCCTCCGCCATCCGTGGGTTGGGCCGTCCTGGCCACCTTGCTGTACCTCCCCGTCTTTCATCACTACACCTATACGGTGCCCGACATCAATGCCCGATTCGTGGTGGTGTCGGTGTTCGATTTCGTGTTCAGCCTTGCCATGATCGGGGCACTGCTGACCCACCGCCCCCCCTATGCGGGTGCGAGCGAGAAGTATCAGGCCGGCTTGTGGGCCCTGATCACGGCGGAGAGCCTCTTTCGCGGTGGTTATCTATTGCTGGGCGACGTGGGGCCGATGCGGGATTTCGCGGGAGTACCACCGCTGGTGAGCGTTGCCGTACTGGTGATTTCCTTCAACGCCCTGCTGATCGCCATCAGCCAGATCATCATGAATGCCCAGCGGCTCGAATATGATCATGAACTGGCGCTGGAGCGGCTGGAACAGGACATCATCGAGCGCGAGAAAGCGGATGCCGCCATCCGTGACCAGGAACGGCTATTCAGCAGCAATTTCAACCTGTCGCTGATGGGCATGGCCATCACCTCGCTGGAAAAAGGCTGGGTGAAAGTGAACGACCGTCTTTGCCAGATACTTGGCTACTCCCGGGAGGCTCTGCAGTCCCGGACCTGGGCCGAGTTGACCCACCCCGATGACCTGGCCGCCGATGTCGCTCAGTTCAACCGGGTGATGAGTGGCGAGATCCCCGGCTATTCCATGGAGAAACGCTTTATCCGCCCCGATGGCCAGGTGGTGCCCACCCTGATGAGCGTGGCCTGTGTGCGTGCGGCGAGCGGGCGGCCGGAATACTTCGTGGCGCAGATCCATGACATCAGTCAACGGGTGGAAATCGAGGCGGCCCTGCGCCAGAGCGAGACCACCCTACGGCTGGCCTTCGAGTACGCGAACAGCGGCATGTGCCTGGTGGACATGACGGGCCGGATGATGCGAGTCAACGCCAAGATGTGCGACATCTTCGGCTACGGCAAGGCTGAACTGGAAGCCATGACCGTCAATGATCTTGTGCTTCCGGAGGACGCCGACGTCAGTCCGCGCTTCATGGAGCGGGCCAGACAAGGAGTGGTCGAGCAATCCCGGTTCGAGAAACGCTATCACCGCCGAGACGGTGAGGTCATCACCTGCGAGGTGGCCTCCTCCTTGGTCAGGGACCACGATGGCGAACCCTTGTATTTCATCTCGCATGTGCAAGACATCAGTGAGCGCAAGCACCACGAAAGCGAATTGCGGCGTGCGCGCGAGGCGGCTGATGCCGCCAATCGCGCCAAGAGCCAGTTTCTGGCGCACATGAGCCATGAAATCCGCACGCCCATGAACGGCGTGCTGGGTATGGCCCAGTTGCTGGCGCATGAACCGCTGACCCCGGACCAGGCCGAGATGGTAAGCAACATTCGTTCGGCCGGCCGCTCCCTGCTCAGCGTGATCAACGACATCCTGGACTTTTCCAAGATCGAGGCGGGCCAATTGCACATCGAAACCCAGCCGTTCGAACTCTCGCGCAAACTCGGCAATGTCGTCAAGATTCTGTCCGTGATGGCACGCGACAAGGGCATTGCCTTGACACTGGAACCCCTGCCCGTGATCGAGGGGCATCTCCTGGGCGATGCCATGCGACTGGAGCAGGTGCTGTTCAACCTGGTCGGCAACGCCCTGAAGTTCACCAAACAGGGCGGCGTTACGATCCGTATCGGGCTCGTGACCATAGACCCCGCGCAGGTCCGGCTGCGCTTCGAGATCGAGGACACCGGCATCGGCATGAGCCAGGAAACCCTGGATCGCCTGTTCACACCCTTCACCCAGGCGGATGCCTCCATCACGCGCCGCTTCGGTGGCACGGGCCTCGGTCTCACCATCAGCAAGCGTCTGATCGAAATGATGGGCGGCCTGATCAATGCCAGCAGTGTCGAGGGCCGGGGCAGTCGGTTCTGGTTTGAACTCCCTTTTGCCCGCGAACTCGACACGCTAGTCGAACCCGCCGAGGACAACTTGTTCGTCCCCGTCGCGACAACGGACGTCACCAGCCGCTACGCTCCTCGCAAGGCGTTGGTGGTGGACGACAACTCGATCAACCGGCAACTGATGGCGCGCATCCTCAAACGAGAAGGCATCGAGAGCACCCAGGCCAGTGACGGTCAGCAGGCGCTGGACCTCCTGCGGGCCGCGCCGAATGCCTTCGATGTCGTCTTTATGGATGTGCAGATGCCCGTCGTGGATGGACTGGCGGCGACCCGCCAGATTCGCCATGACGCGCGGCTCGCTCACCTGCCGGTGATCGCGCTGACGGCGGGCGTGCTGGCCCAGGAACGCGAGGCTGCCACAGCCGCGGGTATGGATGGTTTCCTGGCCAAGCCGCTGGATATCGAACAGATGAAGGAGTTGCTGCAACGGCTGGAAAACCGGCCTCGCCCCAATGCGCCTTCCTGAGTGATCGCCGATTCGCCGGACGCTTTAGGGATTTGGAGCGGCGATCAAATCTGCTTGCGCTACGCCGGCCCTTCGACCTGACCGCTTACCGGCGGCTGATGGCGATTCGAGGCGAGATCGTCATCCAGGACTGGGGCGAGAGTGGCGAAGCACGGGCATCACCGCCACTGGAGGCGCGGCCGTGGCGGGTGGGATTGCGATGGGGGGTGATGTGGTTGTTTTGAGGCCGGCTGGAGCAGCAAGCAGGTGCTTATAACTTGGCGCCTCACCCGGTTGTCTGGCCAATGTCATGACAAGCTGTCATGATTAGGAATCTGATTTCGAAGGAAAAGACGATGCCCTCACCACTCCCGCGCTCCGAAAAACTGGATATCCGTCTGACGCCAGAGGCCAAGCGGATATTGCAGCAAGCCGCCCGGCAGCGGCATACCACACTCAGCCAGTTCGTGTTGGACAGCGCCCTGGACTCTGCCAGCGCCGTGCTGGCAGAGCGCTCACGCCTGGCGCTGAACGCTGAGCAGTGGGCCGTTTTCATGGCGGCCCTGGATGCCCCGCCGCGAGAACACCCCCGCCTGGCGCGGCTATTGAATGACCCCACCCTCCTCGATTAAGCCAGCGGCATGTCGGTATCGGCCAGGCCGTCCATGGCCAAGCTGTCGAGCGAGCATGATTCGTCTGAGTTTGATTGCGGACAGGTGGCGCTCAACACCTTTATCCGACGACATGCCTTGGCGGGTCAGCGCGCGCATGGCTCACAGACCTATGTGGCGACCGTTGGTCAGGTCGTCGTTGGCTATCACACCCTGGTCGTCGGTGAGGTAGCCTATGACGATGCGCCGGAGCGGCTGGCCAAGGGGCTGCCACGGCATCCGGTCCCCGTCCTGTTGCTGGCGCGATTGGCGGTGGACCAGCGTTGGCAAGGCCGCGGTTTGGGCGCCGCCCTGGTGGCCGATGCCCTGCGCCGCACGTTACAGGTGGCGGATATCGTCGGCGTGCGCGCTTTCCTGGTGCATGCCAAGGACCAGGCCGCGCAATCCTTCTATGCTCATCTCGGGTTTGAGCCGTTCCCCGGCGAGCCGCTGACCCTATACCGATTACTGAAAGATCTACGTGTGATGCGCAAGGCTTGAGCGCCGCCGGGTTAGCGCCCCTCCGCCAGCTTGCTTGCTCACTTATTGCGCGGCAGGTCCGTCAGCAAGTAGATACCATGCAGCGTGGCGAAATACGGATATTCGACGCCTAAACACACCGGATTCCGCGTTGCTACATCCAGGCTTCCAAGGGGTTGTGGTTGCGTGGATGATGGCTTGAATGGGCGCCGCTTGTATGGGACTTTACCGGACCAAGGGTCGGCAGTCCCCACTCCCAGCTTTCTATTGAAGCCGCATACCATACTTCAAGATTGATCCATGGCGCGAGCCGAACCGCCCCCAGTCAGTCCCATCCCTTTAACCGGCAGGAGTCACCGATGGACATCACGGAAAAGAAGAAGCTTAGCGAGACCGACATCTGCGATCTATGGATGGATGAGCTGGTAAAGGTTCATTTGAAACCCCCCTCACCCCAGCCCTCTCCCGGTGGGAGAGGGAGTTGATGTATCTTTACCTGCTCGTTTATCCATATTCATCAGTCCAGCCCTCAAGCAGGCCGGCTGGGACCCGCTACAGCAGATACGGCGTGAGGTGACGCTGACGCCCGGCCCTGTCGTCGTGCGCGGCAACCTGTCCTCGCGCAACAAGAAAAAGAAGAAGTTCGCCGATTACGTGCTCTATTGGGTACAGGGCATCCCCATCGCCATCATCGAGGCCAAGGACAACACCCACGGCGTCAGTCACGGGTTGCAGCAGGCGCTGTTTTACGCGCTGATCCTGGACGTGCCCAGCGCATTCAGTTCGAACGGCGATGCCTTTGCCTTCCACAACCAAGCGGCGCTTGAGGGCGAACTGATCGAGACGCTGATTCCCCTCGATGCCTTCCCCACTCCAGCGGAGCTATGGCAACTCTACAAGCGCCATCGCGACATCAGCGACGCGGCCGAGCCCTGGGTGACCCAGCCCTATTACGATGACCCTTCCGGCAAGGAGCCCCGTTACTATCAAATCGAGGCGATCAACGCCACCATCGAAGCTGTCGCCCGGGGCGCCCTCCGTATCTTGCTGGTCATGGCCACGGGCACCGGCAAGACCTACACCACCTTCCAGATCATCTGGCGGCTCTGGAAAGCGGGCAGGGTCAAGCGCGTGCTCTTTCTGGCGGATCGCAACATTCTGGTCGATCAGACCCTGGTCAACGACTTCAAACCCTTTGGTCCGGTCATGACCAAGATCGGACAACGCAGGATCGACCCCGCCTACGAAATTCACCTCGGACTCTATCAGGCTATCACCGGCCCACAGGAGGCGGACAAAATCTTCAAGCGCGTCTCGCCCGACTTCTTCGACCTCATCGTCATCGATGAATGTCACCGGGGCAGCGCCGCCGAGGACGCGGCCTGGCGCGAAATCCTCGACTATTTCTCTGGCGCCATCCAGCTTGGCCTGACCGCCACGCCCAAGGAGACGCGCTACGTCTCCAACAGCAGCTATTTCGGCCCGCCGGTCTACACCTACAGCCTGAAGCAGGGCATCGAGGATGGATTTCTCGCGCCCTACAAGGTGGTGCGTATCGACATCGACAAGGACGTTCAGGGCTGGACGCCCCCGCCGGGCATGGAAGATGATTTGGGCCAGGCCATCGAGCGGCGTGTCTATAACCAGCGAGACATGGACCGCATCCTCGTCCTCAATCAGCGGACGAAGCTGGTGGCCGAGCGCGTCATGCAATTCCTGCTGGCTACCGATCCCTACGCCAAGACCATCATCTTCTGCGAAGACATCGATCATGCCGAGCGCATGCGTGCCGCCATCGTCAACGCCGCCGGCCAGCTTGCCCGCGACAATCCCCGCTATGTCATGCGCATCACGGGCGACAGCGTGGACGGCAAGGCCGAACTCGACAACTTCATCGACCCGGAGAGCGTTTTCCCGGTCATTGTCACGACGTCCGATCTGCTCACCACCGGCGTCGACGCCAAGACCTGCAAGCTCATCGTGCTGGACAAGACCATCACCTCGATGACCCTGTTCAAGCAGATCATCGGCCGCGGCGCCCGCATCGACGAACTGTTCAACAAATGGTTTTTCACCATCATGGACTTCAAGAGGGCCACCGAACTGTTCAGCGATCCCGAGTTCGACGGCGAGCCCGTGGTGATCTACGAGCCCGGGTCCGGCGAGAGCCCCGTGCCGCCCGACCCGGAAACCGGCGACGAAGACGAGGAAGGCGAAACCGGGGAGGCGCCGGGCGCTTACAAAATCCACGTCAGCGGCGTCACGGTCCGCATCCTTGCCGAGCGGGTCGAATACCTCGGCCCGGACGGCAATCTGATCACCGAGTCCTACAAGGACTTCAGCCGCAAACAAATTCAATCCGAATACGCCTCGCTGGACGAATTCCTGACCCGCTGGAACGCCGCCCAAAAGAAACAGGCCATCATCGAAGAACTGGAGGAGCACGGCATCATCCTGGACAACCTCGCCGCCGAGGTCGGCAAGGAGTTCGGCGATTTCGATCTCATCTGTCACGTCGCCTGGGGCCAGCCGCCGCTGACGCGCCGGGAACGGGCCGAGAAGGTCAAAAAGCGGGACTACTTCACCCAATACGGCGAACAAGCCCGGGCCGTGCTCGACGCCCTGCTCGACAAATATGCCGACGAGGGCCTGGAGACCCTGGAGAGCGCCAAGGTGTTGCGTCTGGACCCCTTCACAGCCATGGGCACCCCCGTGGAAATCATCAACCGCATCTTTGGCGGCAAGGCCCGCTACGAGGATGCCATCCAGGCGCTCGAACAGGAACTGTACCGACAGGAAAGGACCGCATGAGCAACGTCTCCGGCATCATCAAATCCATCCAGGACATCATGCGCAAGGATGTCGGCGTCGATGGCGACGCCCAGCGCATCAGCCAACTCGTCTGGATGTTCTTTCTCAAAATCTTCGACGATCGCGAAGCCGAACTGGAATTGCTGGAAGACGGCTACCAGTCACCGCTCCCCGAGCGACTGCGCTGGCGCAACTGGGCCGCCGACCCTGAAGGCAGCACCGGCGATGCCCTTGCCGACTTCGTCAACAACCAGCTCTTCCCCTACCTCAAGGACGGGTTGGCTACCCACGGCCCGGGCGGCGCCCGCGCCCGCGTGGTGCGCAACGTGTTCGAGGATGCCTACAACTACATGAAGTCCGGCACATTGATGCGCCAGGTCATCAACAAGATCGGCGAAATCGACTTCAACAACACCGGCGACCGCCACACCTTTGGCGCCATCTACGAACAGATCCTCCGCGACCTCCAAAGCGCCGGCAACGCGGGCGAGTTCTACACCCCGCGTGCCGTCACCCGCTTCATCATCAACAGAGTCGATCCCAAGCTGGATGAAGTCGTCCTCGATCCCGCCTGCGGCACGGCCGGCTTCCTGACCTGCGCCATCGACCACAAGCGCGAACGCTACGTCAAAACCCGCCAGGATGAAGACACCCTCGTCGCCTCCATTCGCGGTGTTGAGAAGAAAGCCCTGCCGCACATGCTGGCCGTCACCAACCTGATCCTGCACGGCATCGACACACCCACCCACATCAAGCACGACAACACCCTGTCCAGACCCTATAAGGACTACGGCAATGCCGACCGGGTCCCCGTCATCGTCACCAATCCGCCATTCGGCGGCATGGAGGAAGACGGCATCGAAAACAACTTTCCCGCCCACCTGCGCACCCGTGAAACGGCCGACTTGTTCATGGCGCTCATCATCAAGCTCCTCAAGGACGGCGGCCGCGCCGCGGTGGTGCTGCCGGACGGCTTTCTGTTTGGCGAAGGCATGAAGACCCGCCTCAAGCAGTCCCTGCTCGAAGAGTGCAACCTCCATACCGTGGTCCGCCTGCCCAACGGCGTGTTCAACCCCTACACCGGCATCAAGACCAATCTGCTGTTCTTCACCAAGGGCCAACCGACCGAGCACGTCTGGTACTACGAGCACCCCTATCCCGAAGGGGTGAAGAGCTACAACAAGACCAAGCCCATGCGTTTCGAGGAGTTCGAGACCGAGATCGCCTGGTGGGGCGACGAGGCCGATGGCTTCAAGGCCCGTGTCCAGACCGAACAGGCCTGGAAAGTGCCGGTCGCCGACATCGTCGCCCGCAACTACAACCTCGACATCAAGAACCCCCATGTCGGCGAGCAGGTCAGCCACGACCCCGATGAACTGCTGGCCCAATACCAGCGGATCATGGACGAGGTGGCCCAAACCCGCGCCGCGCTCAAGCGCGAGTTGGCGGCGGCATTGGAGAGGACATCATGAGCACGAGCGACATCGTCATTTATGAAACCGAGAGGGGCAGACCCAACTGCGGGTCAAGCTGGACCGGGAAACCGTGTGGCTGACGCAGGAGCCAATAGCCGGACTGTTGGGTGTGCGGGGGGGAACTGAGTCGCGGTCGTATTCTTTGCCTTGGAAAATTGCTTTTGGTATAGACTGGTTGTGTTAGTTGCAACCATCAGAGGGCATGGCATGACCACGACAGTCGGGGTGAAGCTGGATGAGGAAACCCGTGACCGTTTGAAAAAGCTGGGCGCGGCCAGGCAGCGTTCCGCGCACTGGTTGATGCGTGAGGCGATACGCAAATATCTCGACGAGGAAGAGATGATTGAATCGCGCAACCGCGAGGCCGATGCGGCGTGGGAGGAATACCAGCGCACCGGTCAGGCCGTCAGCCATGAAAAAGTGATGGCATGGCTCGATACATGGGGGACGTATCAGGAGAGCCCATGCCCGTCGTCGGACGCCTGACCCTGAAATGGTCATCCACAGCCCTGGCCGACATCAGAAGGCTGCGCGCCTTTATCGAACCCCATCACACCAAAGCCGCCCAGCGGGCGGCCATGACCTTGAAGCAGGCGGCAAACCGCGTGCTGTCACACCCCGGGATCGGCACGCGGATTGAGGGGCGGCAAGACCGCGAACTTTTCGTGCCCTTCGGCAATCGTGGCTATGTCATTCGCTATCGTCTCGATGGCGATGACCTTGTGATCTTGAAGATCTGGCACGGCCTCGAGGATAGATGATGGACTCCTCGTATCCGAGGTCCGAGCATGGGCGCTGGCGTACCCACGCTTCTCAAGCTGGACCGAGAATCGGTGTGGCTGACGCAGAAGCCAACATCCCGGATTTGGCCTTAAGCCGCCTGAGGTGTCCGTCGAGCCTGGCCGTGTCCCCGTGACATCGACGCTTATCCGATCCCCATCAACCGGCCTTGTCGCCCGCTACCTGATGACGCACTTGCCTCATTTTCACGCGTTTTTCGCTGGATGCGCTGGTGAAAATTGCAACGGCGATTGGTCGGCGGGTGCATATTGAATTGGAAGCGGCTTAAAATGCCGAACATCCTCGGGCACACAACCCAAGAGAGGGTGGAATGACTGCCATCACGTCGACATTGATTGAAAAGTTGCAAAGTCTTACCGCGCAGCGCTTGGCGGAAGTGGAGGACTTTGTGGAATTTTTGGCGCTGCGCGAAAGCCGGGCCGCCGCCGGTCAACGGCTCGGCGAGTCGCTGGCGAAACTGGATGCTTTAAATTTGCCGCACCTGTCAGATGAAGAGATCGAAGCCGAGATTCAACTCTCACGGCAAGCACGCTCGGCCTTGCGTACCTGACCATGCGGGTTGTGCTCGATACCAATACCTTGGTATCCGGCGTGATTTCGGCAAACGGCCCGCCTCGCCGCCTGCTCACTGCGGTAAGGCAGCAGGAGTTTGAATGGTACACCAGCCCCGCGCTGCTGGAAGAATGGGTGGATGTGCTGTCACGCGAAAAGTTCACCCAGCACCTGTCGCGAGTCGGATTGTCAGCGCAAGGCATCGTGTCTGATTTGCAGCGCATCGCCCACCTTGTCGTGCCATCCCGCGTTCCAAGAGTCATCGAGCAAGACCCGGACGATGATCAAGTTCTCGCTTGCGCAATAGCGGCACAGGCGGAACTGATAGTCTCGGGCGACAAACATTTGCTTAGCCTTGGCGGGTATTATCAAGGCATTCGGATTGTCACACCCGCTGAGACAATATCCATTATTGGAACCCTGTAGGGAAGTTTTTTGGCATTTAAGAAAGGTGCGTGACTAACGCTGCCATTTTGTCCCCAGTGGGACCGATAACATTAGGAACTTTCCGATATCTGATGGTGACCGGCGGGTCCTCAATTCCGTCATGGTCCATCAAGGCAACCTGGACATCAAGAACCCCCACGTCGGCGAGCAGATCAGCCACGACCACTACGAACTGCTGGACCGATACCGGCGGCTGATGGAGGAGGTGGCGGAAACCCGCGCCGCGCTCAAGCGCGAGTTGGCGGCGGCATTGGAGAGGAGATCATGAACACGAGCGACATCGCCATTTATCAAGCCGAGGGTGGTCAGACACAGTTGCAGGTCAAGCTGGACCGTGAAACCGTGTGGCTGACGCAAGAACAAATGGGAAAGCTGTTTGGCCGTGAACGATCGGTCATCACCAAGCATATTCGTAATGTCTTCACGGAAGGCGAACTGGTCGAGGATTCAGTTAGTGCAAAATTTGCACTAACTGCCGCCGACGGAAAGACCTACCAGGTCGACCACTACAACCTCGACGTGATCATCTCCGTCGGCTACCGCGTCAAATCGCAACAAGGCACCCGCTTCCGGCAATGGGCCACGCGGGTCTTGCGCACCCACATCGTCGATGGCTACACCCTCAACGAACAACGCCTGCGGGAAGAAAGCGCCAAGCTGCGGGACATGCGCCAGGCCGTGGATCTGCTGGCCCGAACCCTCACCAGTCACGAACTGGTTACCGACATCGGCAAGGACGTACTCCAGGTCATCGACGACTATGCCTATGCCCTGGCCGTGCTCGATCGCTACGACCACGGCACCCTGGCGATCGAAGACACCAGCGGCCAGACCGCCGGCGTGTTCACCTACGACGACGGTATCGCCATCGTCGCCGCGATGAAGACCGACTTCAACGGCCTGTTCGGCATCGAGAAGGACCAGGGCTTCAAGAGCGCCCTCGGCGCCATCCACCAGACCTTCGGCGGCCAGGAACTCTACCCCAGCGTCGAGGAAAAGGCCGCCAACCTGCTGTACCTCACCGTCAAGAACCACGCCTTCAGCGACGGCAACAAACGCATCGCCGCCGCCGTGTTCATCGCCTACCTGGCCCGCGCCGGCATCCTCTACCGCCCCGGCGGCGGCAAACGCCTGGCCGACAACGCCCTGGTCGCCCTGACCCTGCTGATCGCCGAAAGCCGGCCCGAAGAAAAGGACACCTTGGTCAAGCTCATCGTCAACCTCATCAACCGGAGCAACGACTGATGGCGACGAACGGCAATCCGCTAACCGACCACCTCGACCTTTGGACCTCGGCCCTACTCACCAAATCCACGGCCGGACGGGGCGGCAAGGGCAAGCAGGAAGCTTACGGCATCAAGAAGCTGCGGGAGTTAATTTTGGAGTTGGCGGTTAGGGGGAAGCTGGTGCCGCAAGACTCGAATGACGAATCCGCCGAAATCCTCTTGGATCGGATCATGGAAAGGAAAGCTCGACTGATTAAGGAAGGAAATCTTGTTGCTCAAAAACCGTTGCCAGCGAGTTCTAAGGATTATGAGTACTTCGCGCTGCCAACTGGCTGGGCTTTGTCTCGATTGGGAGAGGTGACAAATTACGGGATAACGGACAAAGCCGAACCTAAAGCCATAAGTGAAGACACTTGGGTTCTAGACCTTGAAGATGTAGAAAAAGAGACTTCCAACCTCTTGAAGAAGTATCGCTTTGCGGAAAAGCCATTTTTGAGCGCAAAGAATCGTTTTATCAAAGGGGACGTTATTTACGGCAAGCTCCGCCCTTATTTAGATAAAGTTCTTGTAGCTGACGAAGATGGAGTATGTTCCACAGAGATGATGCCCGTGCGAGGTTACCTTGGAATCGCCCCGAATTATCTCCGTTTAGTTATGAAATCACCGCACTTCATCAAATATGCGAACGACTCGACCCACGGTATGAATCTTCCACGGTTGGGCACAGACAAGGCCCGTATGGCGTTGTTCCCACTTGCTCCCTTCGCCGAACAACACCGTATCGTCGCCAAAGTCGACGAACTGATGGCCTTGTGCGATCGGCTGGAACAACAACAAGCCGACAGCCAGGAAGCCCACCAAACCCTGGTCGAAACCCTGCTCGGCACGCTGACCCAAACCCCCGTTCGCGCTGAGCCTGTCGAAGCGCGGCCTTCGACAAGCTCTCAAGAAACAGCAAAAACTAGCCTTCAATATCAATGGGTTGCCTAGCGTGTCCAGAATACGGATGACGTCTCAAACAGCGGCGGGAACTAGATCGAAACCCAAGGTCTTCGCCTTCTGT
>Ga0172373_10008137_pt1 | contig 13360 bp, 8 predicted proteins | sample Lak10m_2_FD_114546 | JGI IMG/M metagenome (GOLD analysis project Ga0172373, IMG submission 114546) | Freshwater microbial communities from Kabuno Bay, South-Kivu, Congo - kab_092012_10m | ecosystem: Environmental > Aquatic > Freshwater > Lake | place: Democratic Republic of the Congo: South-Kivu... | reverse complement strand
TTGGGGTGCAGGCCAATTAGTTGGAACGCTTGGTGTTTCGTTTAATAATTTTTCTGCAAAAAATTTCTTCAAAAAAGGTTCTTGGCAACCACTTCCATCTGGAGATGGACAAAAACTATCGATAAGAGCACAAAGTTCAGGAGTATTTTACCAAAGTTATAATTTTTCGTTTACAGAGCCTTGGTTAGGAGGTAAAAAGCCTCAATCACTAAGTTTTAGTATGTTCCGAAATATTCAAACCAACGGACAAAAGAAAAAAATAGAAGATGCTGATGGGAATAAAATTATTAATCCTGCCAGAGCTTACATTATGATAACTGGGACTTCAGTTGGTTTTGGCAAACGACTAAAATGGCCTGATGATTATTTTAATATTTATCTGGAACAATATTATGGTAATTATAACCTTAAAAATTTCACATCCGTATTTACCTTTGGTAATGGTGTTGCAAACAATATTAAAACAACCTTTAACATCAGTAGAAATTCTTTAAAAGGTAATCCTATTTTTCCTACGGGCGGTTCAGTTGTTAATTTTTCTACGATTCTAACCCCACCTTATTCTCTTTTTAATGGAAAAAATTACGAAGGAATTACCGATCAGGAACGTTACAAATTTTTAGAATTTCAAAAATATAAATTCACTACGCAATGGTATATGCAGCTTACCAATAAGCGCGCGGCCGAGGGTAAAGAAGCGAGAAACCTTATTTTACGAACAAGTTTTGGGTGTGGTATTCTGGGCATGTATAATAAAAAAGTAGGTTTATCTCCATTTGAACGTTTTTATTTAGGAGGAAGTGGCTTAACAGGTTTCGCTTTAGATGGCCGTGAAATCATCGCATTACGTGGATATCAGGACAATTCAATTGCCGGTGTTAAAGGTCAAGGTGCTGCTATGATTGCAAAATACACGATGGAACTGCGCTACCCTATTTCATTAAATCCACAAGCAACTGTATTTGCACTTAGCTTTTTAGAAGCGGGAAATGCAGTGGACAATATAAAACAATTCAATCCGTTTAGCGTTAAACGAAGTGCAGGTGTTGGTGTAAGAATATTTTTACCGATGTTTGGTTTACTTGGATTTGATTATGGGTGGAATTTTGATACTACACCAAATAACCCACAACTTTATAAAGGTAAGTTTCATTTTACCATCGGGGCACAAATTGGAGAATTGTAATCGTTAAAAAATAATGAGCATGAAAAAAATAATTGGCACGTTTTTAGTTTTGCTTGCACTGCTTACAAATAAAAGCATCGCACAAAAATTTGCTTATATAGATTCTGATTTCATATTAAACAGTATGCCGGAATATAAAGCTGCAAAAACAGAATTAGATAAAATCTCAGCCGATTGGCAAAAGGAAATGGAATTAAAATATGCTGAAATTGATAAAATGAATAAAGCGTACCAAGCCGAATCAATTTTACTTACCGATGACATGAAGAAAAAACGAGAAACTGAAATTGCCACAAAGGAAACAGAAGCAAGAGATTTTCAAAAATCAAAATTTGGGATTGATGGGGAATTATTCAAAAAACGAATGGAATTGGTAAAACCTGTTCAGGATAAAATTTACAATGCTGTAAAAATAGTTGCAGATAAAGGAGGTTTTGCCATTATATTCGATAAAAATAGCGATATAACGATGTTATATACAAACCCAAAATTTGATAAAAGTCAGGCAGTTTTAGAACAATTAGGAATAGGTAAAAAGAAATAACTAAATTCGTAACCCGAAAAACAAAATAAAAAAATAGCAAATGAAAAAAATCACGCTTTCTTTATTTATTGCATTAGCAACAATAGGATTAAACACTAACATCAACGCTCAAAAAATTGCTCATTTACGCGTTGATTCATTATTAACATTAATGCCTGAAGCAAAAAAGGCTGAAACCTTGGCTCAGGATTTTTTGAAACAATTTGAAAAAGAAATTGCCTCAATGAATACAGAATTCCAAACAAAATATGGCGATTACATGGCGAATCAGGCAACTTACAGCGATTTAATCAGAAAAAATAAAGAAGAAGAATTACAAATGTTACAACAGCGAATTGAAGCATTTAAAGAACAAGCGCAACAAGAGTACCAAAATAAAAATGCCGAATTATCAAAACCAATTTACGATAAAGCAAAAAAAGCAATTGATGCGGTAGCAAAAGAAAATGGTTACAAATATGTATTAGATACAAGTTCTGGGGTTGTATTGTATAGCGAACCAACAGATGATATTTTACAATTGGTAAAAAAGAAATTAGACACAATGCCTGAAGTTAATTTACCAGGTGCTGGTAAAGAAACAGAACAAAAATCAACTCCAGCTCCTAAAAAACCAGGCTCGAAATAAAATTAATTTGAAATGATTTCATTAAGAGGCTGTATCAAAAAGACAGCCTCTTTTTTTTTAATAGTATATTAGGTCGGTAACGATCTTCCTTATAGTTGTCGTATAAATTTTGCAATGTAGAAAAAACATTTTCCAACCCAATTTCTTTAGACCATGCAATTAAGCCTTTTGGATAATTTACTCCTTTAGTCATTGCCAAATCAATATCTTCTTCTGAAGCAACTTTTAAGTTTAACGCATCATACGCTTCATTAATTAACATAGCAATGATACGATCAAAAATTAATTTCCCTTTTTCTGTATTTTCATCAGATGAAGGTTGCACTACACCTTCTTTATAGTTGTAAAAACCTCTACCGGTTTTTTTACCTAAAAAACCAGCTTCAACCAAACGTTTTTGAAGTAAGCTTGGCTTAAAACGTTGATCATAATAGAATTCTTTCCATACAGTTTCTGTTACCACATAATTTACATCATGCCCTATTAAATCAGTTAATTCAAATGGCCCCATTTTAAAACCTCCAATTGTTTTCATTGCCCAGTCAACTGTTGCAATATCCGCAATGCCTTCTTCAACAATACGCATGGCTTCACCATAATATGGCCGGGCAATTCGGTTTACAATAAAGCCGGGCGTATCTTTGCAGATTACTGGCACTTTTTTCCATTCTAAAATCAAGGTTTTACATAATTCCGCAAGCCTTTCATCTGTTGCAATACCCGGAATAATTTCTACCAAAGGCATTAATGTTGCAGGATTGAAAAAATGAATTCCTATAACACGCTCAGGAAATTTACAGGCAGATGCAATTGAAGTAATTGATAATGATGAAGTATTACTTGCCAATACACAATTTTCACATACAATAGCTTCAAGATTTGTAAAAACTTTTTTCTTTACATCAAGATTTTCTACAATGGCTTCAATGATTAGATTACATTCTGAAAAAGTTTCCAAAGCCGAAACAAATTTTATGTTTTTAATGATTGCATCACATTTATCTTGTGTGATTTTTTGCTTATCAACTAACTTTAATAAGCCGGATTTTAAATTTGCTTCTGCTTTTATTAATGCTCCTTCATTATTATCATAAACAAGAACTTCATTTCCTTCTGTTGCGGCTACTTGTGCAATTCCGCTTCCCATTGCGCCTGAGCCAATGATGCCGATTTTTGAACTTAATGTAATGTTGAATGTATTCATGCTTTCGGTTAAAATTTTAATTTATTTTCTCAACCCAATCACCGTTTTCTTTTATTAACGAAATCAATTCATCAACTGCTTCCTCAGATGCAATATTTTTTTTCACCACTTCTTTTCCTTTGTATAAAGAAATTTTACCAACGCCTACTCCTACATAACCATAATCTGCATCAGCCATTTCACCCGGTCCATTTACAATACAACCCATGATGCCAATTTTAATTCCTTTTAAGTGATCTGTTCGTGAACGAATTTTCGCAGTTGTTTCTTGTAAATCAAACAAGGTTCTTCCACAACTTGGACAAGAGATATATTCCGTTTTTGAGATGCGAGTACGGGCAGCCTGCAACGTGCCAAAAACAGTAGAATTTAAAATGGCAGGGCTCACGCAATTTTTTTGTTTGATCCAAACGCCATCGCCAAAACCATCAATGAGTAAAGCGCCCACATCTGTTGCTGCATACAATTGAAATTCTTGTTCGTTAACATCTATGTAATTACGTTTGATGATGATTGGATTGGTACAATTTAATCTTTTCAAATCCATGAACATTCTTCTGATGTCAGCCATTGCATGTTCATTGAATGAATCAAGTATCAATGAAACTGTTTTTTCCTGATTGATGCGTTGAATGAAATCCGTAGTTAATACTGTATGGTCAACTGCAACAAAATTCAAATCGTTGCTTTTGATTTCACTTTTAAAATATTCTTCTCCACAGAACAAAGGATAAGAACGTATTGCATTTTTAAATTGTTTCCAGGTCTCTGAATTATAAATAATTCCTAGTGTGCCAGGAATTTCAAATTCTATTTTTTTATCACCCGCATAAACAAAATCTACTGCCTGATCGCTTAAATTCCATTTATCTAATTGTACAGAATAGTTATAACCATATGAAAATAAATTTGCCGGTTTAATTTCTTCCTTATCGCTCAAATCAGCAATCACACGTGTAACCTGATGTTTACCCAAGTTAATAATTTCACGTGTATGCATTCGCTCATGTTCAAAAGGGTTGTAAGGCAATTCAAAATCTATCGGTTTGATGTTATTATGCTGTTTACGTTTTGCATAACGGTTTACTAAATCTCTTGCAACCGGAATTTCAAATTCAGGTTCTTCAGTTAAACTCACACGTACGGTATCTCCTAATCCATCTTCTAACAAAGTTCCAATGCCAACAGCAGATTTTATTCTGCCATCTTCTCCCTCACCTGCTTCTGTAACACCCAAATGCAAAGGATAGTTCCATTTGTTTTCCATCATTTTATTTACAAGTAAACGATATGCTTGCACCATCACCTGTGTGTTACTAGCTTTCATGGAAAGCACAATGTTGTGGTAATTTTCCTCATCACATATACGTAAAAATTCAAATGCAGATTCTACCATACCCAATGGAGTATCTCCATAACGACTTAAAATTCTATCGCTTAATGAACCATGATTAGTTCCAATACGCATGGCAGTTCCATATTCCTTACAAATTTTTACCAATGGAATAAAACGTTTTCTGATTCGCTCTAACTCTGCATCGTATTCGGAATTGGTATAATCAATGTGTTCGAATTTTTTTTTATCTGCATAGTTCCCCGGATTGATACGCACTTTTTCGATTACTCGAGCTGCATGTTCAGCTGCGTTTGGAGTAAAATGAATGTCTGCAACAATAGGTGTAAAATATCCTTTTGCATTTAATTCCTTACGAATAACTTCCAGATTTTTTGCTTCGTTTAAACTGGGTGCTGTAATTCTCACCAGCTCGCAACCGGCTTCTATCATGCGTATACTTTGCGCAACTGTTGCCGAAGTATCCATGGTATCCGTTGTGGTCATGGATTGCAGGCGAATAGGATTATTCCCTCCCATTATCAAATCACCTATTTTAACTTCACGCGTAACAAAACGACTATATTCGGTTAAGCTATTACAATATTTGCTCATGTTTAATTTTGAATTGATAAAGTTAAATTATTTTGCTCGAAAAAGGGAATTCAAGCAATTAAAGTGTATATTTATTTAATATAAATTGAACAAATTTATGATGAACGAAAGATTAAGAAATGTGGGTTGGTTTTTAATCAGTTTGTTGGCTTGTTATCTTGCTGCCTTTGTTGGTTCATTTTTCACTATAGATGCAATTAACTCATGGTACACAACCATTCAAAAACCTTCATTTAACCCGCCAAATTGGTTGTTTGGTCCTGTGTGGTCTGCTTTATATACAATGATGGGCGTATGTTTTTATCTTATCAATAGTTCCTATCATCCTTTAAGAAAAACTGCACAAATCCTTTTTATTTCTCAATTGATTTTAAATGCTTTGTGGAGCATTATCTTTTTTAATACGCACGCTTTAGGATTAGCATTTGCAGAAATTGTTTTGCTTTGGTTTATTATTTTATTTTTAATCATAAAGTCAAAACCAATCAATAAATGGTGCAGTATACTTTTAATTCCGTATTTATTATGGGTAAGTTTTGCAAGTATTCTTTCAGGTAGTATTTGGTGGTTGAACAGATAATTCAATTACAACAATTCATTTGCTAAATTAGCTAGCTCACTTCTTTCTCCTTTTTCCAAGGTTATATGCGCATATATCGGCTTATCGGTTATTTTATCAATAAGGTATGATAAGCCGTTACTCTGAGCATCCAAATACGGCGTATCAATTTGATGAACATCACCCGTAAAAACAATTTTAGTGTTTTCGCCTGCTCGTGTAATAATTGTTTTAATTTCATGTGGAGTAAGATTTTGTGCTTCATCAACAATAAAAAAAACATTGCTTAAACTTCTTCCTCTTATATATGCTAAGGGACAAACAATTAATTTTTCTTTCTCTACCATTTCATCAATTTGCTTAAACTCTTTTTCTTTTTCACCAAACTGATTTTTTATGTATTTTAAATTATCCCAAAGTGGTTCCATGTATGGATTTAATTTAGATTTAATATCGCCGGGCAAATAACCAATATCTTTATTGCTTAACGGAACAATTGGACGAGCTAAATATATTTGGTGATAATTCCTTCGTTGCTCTAAAGCTCCTGCCAAAGAGAGTAATGTTTTTCCTGTTCCTGCAACACCTTGTATGGTGACTAATTTTATGCGCGGATTCATTATTGCATCAATAGCAAAAGCTTGTTCAGCATTTTTTGGTACAATACCAAAAGTTGCTGTCTTTTGAACCCTTTTTAAAGTAGATGTTTCTGAATCGAATGTTGCTAAAACCGATTTTTGAGAATTACGTAATATAAAAAAATGATTAGCAGTGGGTTTTCCTTTTTTATGAGTTGCTTCAATTCCTACTGCGCCATGCTCGTAAATAGCATCAATGGCATCTTCCGAAACTTTATCAATAATTGTTGATCCGGTATATAACTCATCTACATGCTTTATTTTTCCGGTTTCATAATCTTCAGCATTTAAGTTTAATGATTTTGCTTTTAATCTAAGATTGATGTCTTTGGTAACTAAAACTACTTTTCTAGATGGATTTTGTTCGGCTACATACAAAGCGCAGTTTAAAATTTTATGGTCGGCTTTTCTTTCCCCAAAAACTTTTTCTGAATCAACTTTGCTATTATAATTCATTTCAATTTTAAACAACCCATGGTTTTTTCCATTTATAGAAGTCCATTCTTGTAACGAATTTTTTCCGGATAATTTATCTAAGTATCTTGAAAATTCTCGAGCAGCAAAATTTTTAGTATCATTTCCTTTTTTAAAATTATCCAACTCTTCCAATACAGTAATTGGAATAACTACATCATGCTCTTGAAAATTCTTTATGGCTGTATGATCATAAATTATTACTGAAGTATCCAATACAAAAATTTTTTTTGTATTCTCTTTTGTTGTTGTGATTTGCTTTTTTGCCATAATGTTTATTTTGCGCAAACTAAACTAAGGATAAAATAAATTAACTTTATATTTTTATTTCATTTGAAATTAACAAAACAATGTTTATGCTTCTAAAAAAATTTTTAAACAATAAAAATTTTAAAATCTCGTTCTATCTCTTTTTAAAATGCGCAATCTAAAAATCATACTCTATTTATTTTTCTTCATAAGTCTAAGTGTTTTCTACGCTCAAAACGACTTAAAAATATATCAATGGAAAGAATATCTAGCATACAATAAGTCAAATTCTGTTTGCTTGTATAATAATAAAATTTATTGTGCAGCAACTTTACCAGATGTAGGAAACAATGATCCTTTTTATAAAGCAACACATCAAGGTTTATTTTATTATGATTTATCCACTGATGAATTTGGAAGAATGTCGACTATTGATGGTCTTTCAGATGTAGAGCCAGTTATTGTTAAAAAAAACAGTTTTAATAATACATTATTTATTGCTTATCAAAATAGCAATATTGACATCATTCATGATACTAAAATTATTAATGTATCTGACATTAAGAGAAAACAAATTCTAGGAAGTAAAAAAATTAATGGTATTTATTTTAAAAATCATTTGGCTTATTTAAGTACAGGCTTTGGAATAGTAGTTATAGACACAAACACAGGAGAGGTAAAAGATAGTTATATTATAGGGCCCGGTGGTTCTTATTCAAACATTTTTGAATGTGCTTTAACAGATTCTAAAATTTATGCTGCAACTAACATTGGTCTTTATTCTGCTAATTTAAATGGAGTAAATCTTTCAAACTATCAAACCTGGCAACCCGAATCAGGCTTACCAATTAGCCCATATAACTGTTTAGTTAATTTTAAAGGAAAATTAATAGCAAATTATTCTAGTTTTTTAAAAAATAATTCTGGTGTTTTTGGTAAGGATACATTATTTATATTCAATGGAAACAGTTGGCAAGTATATCCACATAAACCAAATGATTTATATCCTTACACTATTAATAAAATTTGCGCCGATGATCAAAACAATAGAATAATTTTTTTAGAGAATAATAATTTCGAAATAAGAGATGCAGAAGGTAATTTTTATGGTAAAATTTGGGGGTATGATACCCAAAAACCACTTTTAATTGCTGATATGCTTTTTGATGGTAATAATTATTGGATAGCAGACAAAAATTTAGGATTAATAAAATCAAGTATATCTAACATTTCATCTTTTCCGATTAATTTTCAACGATTATTTCCTAATTCACCAAACACGTATTTAGCTAACGATATCAAGTTTACTAAAGATAAAATTTTAATTGCCCCCATTTTTTTAGGTGATTATCCTGAAAGCTTTTATATACAAGAAGGGTTATATGTTCACGAAAATAATTCTTGGAAAATAGTAAAAAAGTATACAGGAGGTCCGTTCTTTGATATTTGTTCTGTAGCAGCAGATCCTGATAATCAAAATCATTATTATGCTGCTTCGTACGGCGTTGGTATTATGGAATTTTTAAATGACAGCATGATTAATCTCTTCAATTGTTTAAATTCTCCATTGCCACTTACTCAAGGTAGTTCGGGTGGTGATACCAGAGTTACATCAGTTGAAACCGATAAAAATGGTAATGTATGGGTTGCATCTGCTCATACTAATAAAATCATTACTGTTCGAGATAAAAGTGGAACATGGCGAAGTGTAAATTTTAATAGCAGTATTATTAAATCAGATGAAATTATAGTAGATCAAAACGATATTGTTTGGGTAAATACACTTGATCCATCAATTATTCTATATAAACACGATGGATCATTCAGTTCAGCTACAACTGCTAATTCATTTACAATATCAACCGGTGATGGAGAAGGGAAAATTAATGCATCTATTATTTATTGCATTAGAGAGGATAAAGAGGGTGATGTATGGATTGGTACTAATAAAGGAATTTTTGTGCTTTACAACACTACTTCTATCATTCCAAATCAAAAGGCAGATCCACAACAGGTTTTAATAGAAGAAAATGGAGTCACCAAAATACTTTTAGAAACTGAAGATGTAAAATGTATTGCTATTGATGGAGCAAACAATAAATGGATTGGGACTCAAAAAAATGGGGTGTTCTGTGTTAGTGCTGATGGTCAAAAAGAATTGTTTCATTTTACAACAGAAAATAGCCCATTGTTTTCTGATAACATTATTGAAATTGCTGTTCATCCAAAATCAGGTGAGGTTTTTATTAGTACAGAAAAAGGAGTTTTGTCTTTTCAAAATTCAGTAATTGAAGGGATGGAAAATTTTAATGACGTTATGGTTTATCCAAATCCTATTAAACCTGATTATTCTGGTCCGGTTATGATTAAAGGTTTAGTAGATAAATCTGTTTTAAAAATTATGGATGTAGCAGGAAATCTTGTTTATGAATCAAATGTTGATGGAGGTCAGGCCATCTGGAATCTGAAAACTTTTTCAGGAAAAAAAGTAAGTAGTGGCGTATATCTTGTTATGTGTGCAACTACTGATGCAAGCTTAAAAGTAGTTGCTAAAATAATGGTGATAAATTAAATTTTAATGATTATCCAAATCTTACAGAAGTCATTGTTAAAGAACCCATCACTGCTTTATCATTGAAAAAAATGGGGTGTTCGTTTATTTGACTAAGACCTAAAACATAAATTAATGGGATGAAATGCTCTGCCGTTGGTATAGCTAAATCAAAAGCTTTTCCTTGATTTTTAAAGTTGATTAATTCTTGATGTTCGTGCGTTAAAATAAATTTTTTCATTTTTTCATTTGCCTCAATTGCCCAATCAAAAGCATAATTGGGTTGGTTTATTTTTGACCAATCAACCATTCGTAAATTATGAACCATATTGCCACTACCAATAATCAAAACACCTTTTTTTCGAAGAATCGAAAGTTCTTTTGCTAGTTGATAGTGAAATAAAGGCGATTTAGTATAATCTATACTCATTTGAATTACCGGAACATCCGACAAAGGGAGAAGGTGTTTCAAAATACTCCAAGTTCCATGATCCAATCCCCATTTTTCATTTTCAAGAATTGTTGTAGTTTCTTTAAATCTGCAAATTTCAGCCGACCATTTTTTACTGCCTGGTGCAGGATATTCTATTTGAAATAATTCCTCCGGAAAACCTCCAAAATCATGTATGGTTGTGGGAAATTCACTTGATGTAACAAATGTTGCATTTGTTTCCCAATGAGCAGAGATGCAAAGAATTAGATTTGGCTTATTTATTTCCTTCCCGATTTTTTGCCATTGCAAAGAAAATTCATTTAATTCTATTGCATTCATAGGGCTACCATGACCGATAAAAAAAGTCGGCATTAATTTTCCATCTTCTTTTAAATGACCAGAAATTTTAGATAAGAAAAAAGAGTGTTTATTTTATCAACCATAGTTAATGAAAAAATGAATTTTATAAAAGTTAACCTATCCACAATTTAAAATTAATTAATGCATTTTTAAAGTTAAAATAAACATTACCGTCCGTAAAAAAACTTTAATTATCTATTTGAATTTTAGTATTTTTCGATGCTAAAATTGAATTAAAATGTTTTTGTGCAGAATACTACTTTTATTGATTTTCTCATGCATCTTTCAGGCAGCTTTTTCTCAAAGAGGAAAAGATGGAAATGCAATAATTAATAATTCTCAAGTTGTTAATTCCTACACCATTCTATCCGCTGATGCATCAATTGGTAATACGTTTATAAATGTATCAAATTCTACTTCATTAACTGCCGGAGATTTAATTTACATAATACAAATGCAAGGAGCTACAACCAATGTCTATCATGGGGGTAGCACTCCACCGTGGTATGATGCGCAATCTGCACTTCCTACGGATACAAGTTACGGAAGAATAACAGCTTATAACGGAGCAGGAAATAATGAGCTTGCTGAAATTAATAGTGTAAATGGAAACATACTTAATTTATCTTGCCCGATAAAAAACAATTACTTGATTACAGGTAAAACACAAATTGTGAAAGTCCCAAGATATCAAACATTAACTATTCAACCAGGTGGAATAATAACTTGTCCGCACTGGGACAGAACTTTAGGATACGGTGGCGTAATTGCTATTGAAGTAGAAGGGAATACTATAATTGAAAGTGGAGGTAAAATTGATGCTACAGCATTAGGATTTAGAGGTGGAGCAATTTGGAATAAAACTGCTTCTGCAGCCGGTGGAGATAAATACGGAACTATTTTGAGAGATCAAGGTGGAAATAAAGGAGAAAGTATAGCCGGTGATACAACTACTTATGCTTCATTTGCGAGTAAATTTGGGCGAGGAGCAATTGCTAATGGAGGCGGTGGTGGTTGTTCAATTAATTCAGGCGGTGGTGGTGGTTCTAATTCAGGTCTGATAAATAACTATAAAGGTGGAATTGGAAATATTGATACAACAACAAATTTAAATGGCTCTAATTATTTACAGGCTTGGACTTTTGAATCAATTAATCTTACATTATGGAGACAATTTACAAACAGTGGAGGAGGACGAGGAGGCTATACTTATTCTAATGATATTGATAATCCTTTAACAACTTCACCAAACAATAGCACTTGGGGTGGAGCAGGTGCTGATAACAGAAGAATTATGGGAGGTTTTGGTGGCAGACCCCTTGATTATTCTTTCGGAAGATTATTTTTAGGGGGCGGAGGCGGAAGCGGAGATTATGAAAATGGGTTTGGAGGGGCTGGTGCAGATGGTGGAGGAATAATATATTTTACAAGTTACGGAAGTATTTCTGGAGCAGGTTCCATTTTAGCTGATGGTGGTGTAGGACAAAAATCAAGATCTGACCTGCCTTCAGCTAACGATGTTTCAGGAAGAGATGGTGCAGGCGGTGGCGGCGGCGGCGGAGCTATATATATCAGTTCAGTTAATCCCATTTCCGGAATTAGTGTTTCAGCTAAGGGCGGAAATGGTGGAGATCAGGAAATGAAGAACAATATGTTAACTACTCAGTCTAAAATGGCTTATGGGCCAGGTGGTGGTGGCGGTGGTGGTTTCATTAATTTACCTCCTTTAACAACAATAACAACAAATATTAATGGTGGTGTTAATGGAGTTGTAAAATACCTATCAGGAGGCGCTGGAAATTCTTGTCAGATAGATGATAAATTTCCTCCTAATGGTGCTACAAAAGGTGGCCCGGGAACTATTAGATTAAACTCAGAATATTTATCTATTCTTAGTTTAAACGATACTATTTGTAGTGGTAATGCTACAATACTTACAGCAAATATTATTGGTACTGCTCCAGTTGGAACAAGCATTAATTGGTATGCTGCAAGCACAGGCGGAACAGCAATTGCAACAGGAAATTCCTTTACTACACCTGTTTTAAATGCAACAACCGATTATTGGGTAGGCACTTGTCCTGGTACACATCGTGTAAAGGTAACTGTAGTCGTGACTTCCTCAATAAATGCTCCTGCTGCAAATGATGTGACTTATTGCCAAAATACAATTGCAACTCCACTTTCACCAAATAGCGGAAGTTACAATTGGTACAATGTATCAACCGGTGGAACTGCGCAATCGAGCATTACACCATCAACTTCAAGTGTTGGAACTACAAATTACTATGTTTCTCTAGGAAGTGGCTCTTGTGAAAGTCCGAGAACTGCTGTGCAAGTGAATGTTGTTGCTCCACCTTCCGGACCACAAGTGAGTGGACCAATAGTTTATTGTCAGAATGAAACAGCACAAGCCATAACTGCAAGTCCTTCAACTGTGGGAAATACATTGAATTATTGGGATACAAATGCAAGTGGTGGTACATCATCAACAACTCCAATAACACCATCTACAAGCAGTGCAGGAACAACTACTTATTACTTCAGTGAAAGTAATGGAACTTGCGAAAGCAATAGAACTTCAGT
>Ga0172373_10008133_pt1 | contig 13363 bp, 9 predicted proteins | sample Lak10m_2_FD_114546 | JGI IMG/M metagenome (GOLD analysis project Ga0172373, IMG submission 114546) | Freshwater microbial communities from Kabuno Bay, South-Kivu, Congo - kab_092012_10m | ecosystem: Environmental > Aquatic > Freshwater > Lake | place: Democratic Republic of the Congo: South-Kivu... | reverse complement strand
CCTGGGGCCTGGCAAGGAGTTGGTGGAACCCACCAGCGGCAATACCGGCATCGCCCTCGCCTTCGTCGCGGCGGCGCGCGGCATCCCGCTGACCCTGACCATGCCGGAAACCATGAGCATCGAGCGCCGCAAGCTGCTGGTGGCCTATGGTGCGAAACTGGTGCTGACCGAGGGCGCCAAGGGCATGCCGGGGGCGATCGCCAAAGCCGAGGACATCGCCGCCGCCGACCCGTCCCGCTATGTGCTGCTGCAACAGTTCAAGAATCCGGCCAACCCCGCCATCCACGAAGCCACCACCGGCCCGGAGATCTGGGATGACACTGAAGGCCGCATCGACATTTTCGTCGCCGGCGTGGGCACCGGCGGCACCATCACCGGGGTCACCCGCTATCTCAAGCAGGCCCGGAACAAACCCATCCAAGCGGTCGCGGTGGAACCCGCCGCCAGCCCGGTGCTGACGCAAACCCGCGACGGACAACCGCTACAGCCTGGACCCCACAAGATTCAGGGCATCGGCGCCGGCTTCGTGCCGGCCATTCTAGATCTGTCACTGATCGACCGCATCGAGCAGGTCAGCAACGAAGAGGCCATCGAGACGGCACGGCGGCTGGCGCGTGAGGAAGGCATCCTCGCCGGGATTTCCTGCGGCGCGGCGGCGGCGGTGGCGATCCGGTTGGCCCAATTGCCGGAGAACGCCGGCAAGACCCTGGTCGTGGTGCTGCCCGACTCCGGCGAGCGCTATCTCAGTACGGCGCTGTTCGACGGGCTATTCGACGCTCAGGGTCTAGCCGTTTGACGACAGTCGCGCACATTCAGGCCAAGGAATTGCCCATCATGCCCACGGATCCCTTTCTCCATCTCGATATTTCCCCCATCGTCGCCGATCTGCGCGCGCTGCGCTTGCAGGCACTGGAGCTGCGCCAGCGTCACCGTCGGCCGCCCAAACTGCCCTCCAGGAGCGTCCTCAAGGACATCATCGATGGTCTGGCGACGGTGCTCTACCCCAACCGACTGGGTACCGGCGAGCAAACCGAGGAAGGGATCGACTACTACGTCGGCCACATGCTGGACGCGAAACTGCGGTTGCTGATGGGGCAAATCCAGCGGGAACTGCGTTTCGAGGCGGAAGAAGCGGGCGAGATGGACCCCGATAGCGCCGCCATTCGTGAGCAATCCATTACCAAGGTCCGGGCTTTCGTCAGAACCTTGCCAAAAGTCCGCCAGTTACTGGATAGTGATCTTCAGGCCGCTTACGAAGGGGATCCCGCCGCGCGCAGCATCGACGAGGTTCTGGTCTGCTATCCCGGGATAGCGGCCATCATCAATCACCGGCTGGCGCATGAATTGTATCTGTTGGGTCTGCCACTCATCGCGCGCATGATCGCCGAGATCGCCCATTCCATCACCGGCATCGATATCCATCCGGGTGCCCGTATCGGCCCCAGTTTCTTTATTGATCACGGCACCGGGGTCGTCATCGGCGAGACCAGCATCATCGGCCAGCGCGTGCGCCTGTATCAGGCGGTGACACTGGGAGCGAAGCGCTTCCCCGCCGATGAAAGCGGCGTGTTGATCAAGGGCAATGCGCGCCACCCCATCGTCGAGGACGATGTGGTGATCTATTCCGGCGCCACCATTCTGGGCCGCATCACCATCGGCACCGGCTCGACCATCGGCGGTAACGTCTGGCTGACCAAGAGCGTCCCACCCAACAGCAACATCACCCAGGCCCAGGCTCGCCAGGAATGGTTCATCCATGGCGCTGGGATATGAGCCACTCCGACGGTCCCTATGCAGCCCCTTCGATGGCATGATCGGAATTCGCGCCCCGCTCCCCTTTGGCCCCCGACACGGAAGCGCGGATGATCGTTGAGGCACAAATCAACACTACACCCCCTACAGCAAACCAAGGAAACCGAAAATGTCAGTTTTGAGACCTTTCAGGGCGGTGCGTCCGCTCAAGGAGTACGCTTCGCGCGTGGCCGCCCTTCCCTATGACGTGATGAGCAGCGAGGAAGCCGCCGTCATGGTGCGGGGCAATCCGTATTCCTTCCTGCATGTCGACAAGGCGGAAATCGACCTGCCCGCGGGCACCGGACTCTACGATGATGTGGTTTACGCAAAGGCGGCGGAAAACCTGGCGAAACTCGAAAGCGACGGCATTGCCCGGCAGGACGACACCCCCAATCTTTACCTTTACCGGCAAATCATGAACGGCAGGGTTCAGACCGGCATCGTCGGCTGCGTGTCCATCGACGATTACCTGAATAACGTCATCAAAAAGCATGAACACACCCGCGCGGACAAGGAGGCCGACCGTATCCGCCACGTGAAAACCTGCGACGCGAATACCGGGCCGATCTTTCTCTGCTATGAACGACTGGGTGCGATTGACGCGGTCATCGACAAATACCTGGCCCTGGAGCCCGAATATGATTTCGTGACCGACGAGGGCATCGCCACCACGATCTGGGTCATCGCAGCGGGTGAAGACATCACTGCCCTGACGGAAAGCTTCAAACGCATACCATCGCTGTATATCGCCGACGGCCATCACCGCTGCGCATCGGCTGTTCGGGTCGGACAGGAAAAGAGAGCCGAGAATCCCGGCTATACCGGAGAAGAGGAATTCAATTTCCTGCTTGCGGTACTCTTCAGGGCGGACGAACTCCAAATCATGGATTACAACCGCGTTCTGAAGGACACCAACGGTTTAACGGACGCGGAACTACTGGCCAGACTCGCCGAAACCTTCGCCCTGGAGGAGTGTTCGGTGGCGTATAAACCCGAAGCCAAACACACCTTTGGGCTGTACCTCTCCGGCCAATGGTACAAACTCACCCTGAAGGATGGAATCTGCGACGAAAACGACCCCGTGGCCCGCCTGGACGTCTCGCTGCTGCAAAACCATGTGATCGCCCCCATTTTCGGCATCAATGACCCACGAACGGACAAGCGTATCGATTTCATTGGCGGCATCCGTGGACTCCAGGAACTCGAACGGCGCTGTGCCGCCGACGGCGACATGCGCGCCGCCTTCGCAATGTTTCCCACTACCCTGGACGATCTGATGGCAATCGCCGACGCAGGCGAAGTCATGCCGCCCAAATCCACCTGGTTCGAACCCAAGCTGTTGAGCGGACTCTTCATCCATAAACTTTCGGACTGAAGCGGTAAGTCAGCAAGGCAACCCGTAGCTCGATGCCGTCCAGCGGTTGCTGGACGGCGGCGCCGGCGGCGTGCGGGAGCCAAAGAATGCGATTCGACAACCCTGCTGAGATGGCACGTATTCACTACGTGCAATGATCCCGGATCAGCGGCTTCAGGAGGGCACTCGGGTCGCACGGATCGGCTTTTTGCTCCTCCAGCTGCAATGGCTCTGCTTCCAGACATCGAGCCAGAACAAGCCTGTCTCCATACGTCATGAGATCAGACACCCAACCGTTACCAGGGTGGCATACCTCCCATACAGCCACCCGGCAAGCGGCCACGGCAAACAACGCCCTTGGGCATCATGAACCTGGATAGGGGACAGCCCCTTAGTTGAACGTGTTGATGATGCCGGTACGCCCCTTCACCATGTCCTGGGAGAATCGATAAAAGTGATAGTGGCAGACACTCTCCATGACATAGTCCAGGATGCGCATGGGATAGGGACGCTGAGCGATGTAGGCCAGGAGCTTGCGCAGATAGAATCGCCGCAACCGCCAGTCATCGACCTGGATCAGCAGTTTGACCAGAAGATACGAGGTGAAGGACCAGGAGATGGCCAGATACTTGACCCGCACCCAGCGCGGGATGTTGGGGACGCGGACGGCTTCCGCATTATCGTAAAACCGCCGCCGGATATAGAGGTCGTCCAACCGGCCAAAATAGGCTTCGGGCTCGAAAATCTCGCCAATCAGTTCCAGGAAGCCGTCCGCCAGTTGCTCCCGAGTCATCCGGGCGGGAATGACATTCGTGCCGTAAGCGGGAGGATCGGACTCGTCCAGTCGCCCTTCCCGGCGTAGACGCTCGTAGAGCGGTGTCTTGGGTATTGCGGATAACAGCCCTACCATCGCATGCATGATGCCCGACTGTTTCAGGAAGCGCCGGTGCCAGTCGAAGACCTCTGGAGTGTCCGAGTCGAAGCCAAGGATGAGGCCACAGGTCACCTTGATGCCCTTGTTCTGAATCTTGTGGATGCGGCTTAGAAGATAGGACTCGGCCTCATCCTGATCCAGCGTCTGGCGTTGGCGGCGGGCATCGACATTTTGCAGTTTTCGCGTTTCCATGAGCGCGGCGGGATTGGGCGATTCGATGCCGACGAACACCGTGCGAATATTGGCTTCGACAAAGCGATCCAGCAGGTCCTCGTCATCCGCCAGATTCAAGGAGGCCTCGGTATGCAGGGAGATGATGTAGCCATGCTCCCGTTGCCAAGCGGCCAGACGGTCGAGTATCGGAATCAGTGCCTTACGATTGCCGATGATGTTGTCATCGACCAGAAACACCGCGCCTACCCCCGCGCGATGCCAGGCATCCAGTTCGGCGATGACCTGCACGGGAGTCTTGACACGTGGCTGACGCCCAAAAGTGACGATGATGTCGCAGAACTCGCAGAGATAAGGGCAGCCCCGCGACATCTGGATACTGCCCTGAAGATAACGATCCAGCTTCAGCAGATCATTACGAGGCAGCGGCAAACGGGTCATATCGGTCCGCTCCGCTTGCTCATAACGGGTCTGATGGGCGCCCGCAGCCCATTCGTGCAGAAACAGGGGCCAGGTCTGGTCAGCTTCACCCACAAAAATCACATCCGCCAGCCCCGCCAGATCATCCTCCCTTACCGTGATCCAGGGTCCGCCCACCACCAGAAATTTGCCCAGGCTTTTCACCTGGCGGGCGATTTCGCGCATGCGTTCACGCTGCACGATCATCCCGGTCAAACCGATGATGTCCGCCTCGATCAGTTCATCCTCATCGAGGGCTTCCACCGCTTCATCGATGATGCGAACCGTATGCTCGTCCGGCGTGAGCGCCGCCAGCAGGGTCATCGCGGAGGTCGGCGTCATGGCGTCCCGGCCCAGGATCGGCAAGGAATGGGTCATACTCCAGAACGACGTCGAGAAGCGGGGATTGATCAGGACGATTCTGGCCATATGCCACCTAAAAAAACAGGCCGATATCCGGGGATATCGGCCCTGGTTTTCATGAGGGATGTTGACCCGCCCCGTCGGCGCGGGTCATGGGGTTTACTTCTTGCCGGCTCCCCCGGCCAGGGTCGTCAGGAAGCCAATCACTTTGTCGACCGTGGACCGGAGGTCGTTCAGCAGCAGTTCGAAGACCTGCGATCCCTTCATCCCTTCAAAGCGGCGCCGATAGTAGCGGATACCCAACGGGGTCCCGATCACGCCGAGGATCATGCCCAGCAGGAAAGTGTTGTTGCTGGACGAGGGTGGATTCGCCGCACTGACCGCAGCCGCGCCGGGCGCCGCTGAACCGGCCGCCACCGGGGTTTTTTTCACCGAATCGGCAACCTTGGGGCCATAGTCGTCCGGAATGGTGAAATCGCTAATGCCCGGTATGCTGGGGAACGGCGTACTGCCTTTACCCACGATCAACTGACCCTTCATCCCCTTTTCCATGTGTTGCGCGATGTCGCAGTGCACCAGATAGGTCCTGTCCTCGGCGGGTAGAATCAGGGTACCCGTGATCTTGGCCGGGCCGGTCATTTCGAGGTGGAACATGCCCTTGTCATAGATGAATTTGGGCAGTCCATGCATCATCCACTGGTGGCGGATGTGGTCCTCGTTGATGAAGGTAACGGTCAACCGGGTGCAGGGTTTGACGCGCCATTCATGCGTGTCGAAGCCGAACATGGTGCCCGGGTAATCCTTGGCGTACTTATGACCCGCGCGCACGGTAATCGATTCATCGCCGCTGATCTTGCTGCACCCGGGGGGCAGCGTTTCCTTGTTCTGCCCCATGACCATGCCGCCATCCATGTCCATGAGGTGTCCTCCCCCATGGTTCATCAGCATGTTGTGTTCGACGAGGGTCTCGGATTTCTCGGCGGTGTAGCCCAGGCCCGCGGTCAGGAACAACGCGGCGCCGACCAAACTTCGATTCAGTTTGTCCATCTTGTTACGTTGCCTCATTGCTTGGGTTTGTTCAACAGGGGGAGTTGCCCCATGAGAGCCAGCAGTTTCTCCCTATTCTGGAAGAGTAAGTAAGCCACGATACCGAGGAGCAACCCGGAAAACAGGCCGCCACTGGAATCCTGGGAGGGACTGGGCACGGCTGCCGCGGAGGGCGTGGCGCCCGTGGGCTGAGCCTGCGGCGGAACGATCTCGTTGCCGCTGTTGATACCGGGCTTGGTGTCCATGGTACCCGCCGGAGCGCCAAGGCTTCCGTCCATATAGTCTTGCCAAACAGGCAGCTTGCGTTGCCAGAATTCCTTGCTGAAGTAGGGCTTCAGGTCCATGCCGTGGCTTTTCGGCGTTCCGTTTTCGTCCACATAATCCTTGTAGGCCACCAGGCCGATACTGCCGCCCTCACCCATTCCATCCGTGGTGAAAGCCTTCTCGGTGTGATCATGGAACATCCAGAGACCCGACCCAAAACTGTGCAGTCCGTCGTTGGTGGTATCCAGGGCTAGATCCAGGCGCTGTGCCGGAGCCATGCTGTAGACGTCTCGGGTTACCTGGGCGGCGGGATTCATCGGGACACCGTCATAATGCGTTTCGGTGGCTTTGTGCCCATGGATGTGCAGGGCCAGATGTTCGGTATGCCCATTGAGTACCCGGATTTTCGTCTTCTCGTTGGGGTTCACGACGATCAGGGACTCTCGCAGAGTGTATGGGAACGCGCGCCCGTTGAGCAGGTAGTAGTCATCCGTGGCGTCGGTCATGTCGTATTCGAGATTCATCTTCTTGGCGACCAGCCGGACATCGTTGGCCGATTGCGGAATCGAGTGCAGTTCCTTGTCGACCGACTGATAGTGCAGATCGTATTCCTGCTGGAACTTTTCCTGCACGGCCGCGGAAGGGTGGCGAACCTGGCCAGCGCCTATGTTGAAGACTTGCGGCCAGTTATTCGGACGGTTCTCCTCGACGATGAACATGCCGGCCAGCCCCATGGCGATATGAGTATGGGGTTGTACGTGGCAGTGGTAATACATGGTACCGGCCTGACGCGGGCGGATCACGTAGGTCTTGCTCTGACCAGGCATGATGTCCATTTCGCTGGTCTGGGCCACACCGTCGTTGCCCTCCCCGGAATGATCCATGAAGGGATGATCGACTCCGTGAAGATGTATGGAGTGCGGGAAATAATGAGAGTTTTCCACCACCAGCCAGACCACATCGCCCTGTTCCACGCGAATCGGCGGGGACGGCATGCGCAGCAGGGGATTGGCCTCCGCACTGGCAAAGCTACGGGTCGACATGTCACGGCTTTTCGGGGTGAATACCCAGAAACTGGGCTGGATACCGGGAGCGATATCGAATGTCGGCACCACACCCGGGAAATCGGGCGAATGGCCGTTGACTTCCATGATCTCCAGCTTGATCACGTAATGATCGGGGTCGCCATCCTTGTCGATGTCGTTGGTCAGCGTCAACGTATCCGCCGCCACGTTCGACGTATCCATGAGCGTTTCCATTGAGATGTTGTTCGTGCCCTTGACGAAGGCGGCGATGTCGTTGGGGTTGTCGGGATTGCAGGAGCGGGACTCCTGAATCGTTACCCCTTCGATGGTTTGCGCCTGGCGCCATTCGGGCGGGGCGCCGCTATTACAGAAAGGTTCGGCTTGCCCCGGTTCAACCTTGGCTGTCGGCGGCGCCTTGAAAACCGCGCCCGCCGGAGCGGAGAGGGTGACGAAAAGCGAGGCCAATAAAATAGCGAGCGAATGTCTCGGCATGATGGTTTACCGTTGTTGGTAAAACGCCAGGGCACGATGGTCATCATGCCCTGGCGCTGTAATCCCCGCCCGCGGATCGGGCGGGGCGGGATCTTAGGCTTGTTTCTTGGTGATCAATTTATCGACTAGGTTCTTGAAGCCTGCGTTCGACAGATAGAAGATATAACCGCCCGCGATCAGTAATGTCAGGATGACCACGATCGTGCTGGTGGGCACTCCGGCGGCGCCCGCACCCACGACAAAACCAATGTGTTCATCAACCTTTTGGCCTTCGTTCACCAAGGTGATATGAACCCTGTATTTGCCGGCTTCCGTGAAGTTGATGCTGGAGTTGAAAGTCCCGTTCGGGTGCGTGCTGGGGGGTTGATAAAATACACGGGTGCCTTCGGGCTCCTTGGTGATTTCAAATTCGACCGTCATGTTGCGCAGCGCCTTGCCTTCGTAGTCGAATACCACGATGGCCTGACCGAGTTCGGGAATCGCGTTGCAGTATTCGGTCGTGCCGGTCAACTGCGGCTGGTAGGCGGTGAAGTGGACCAGATGGGAACCGATTTGCACGCGGCACTGATCGGTATCCACGCTGGCGCCGCCATGCGACCAGGCATTGATGGGCAAGAGGCTTGCCGCGAGCAGCCCGAGGGCGCCCAGGCTTTTCTTGAGTAAATCGAAGTTACGCATAATCTGTTCCCTCACTCGGTCTTGTGATGTGAATTGTTATAGTCTTTCGAATGGCACCGGGCTGTAAGCTAATCACTGGGAGGTGCTCCCACAGGGTCATTGTATTTAGACAAGGTGAATATACCGAAGCCGTCCATCACACACAACCATTACCCATGACTAATGGAATTACATCTGAATCAGACCAGCCGGTTGATAGCCCTGTATGCTGGACCCTATGGTTTCCACTCGGTCGCAATGGACAGACGGCGGCTTGATAAGTTCAGAGAGTCCCATGCTGTCGTGGCCACGTGAAGCTATCGAACGCGAGTCTGATGAACGGCCAACACACCTTCCCGACCAAAGAATTCGGGGACGCCATGGTTACAGCAACACCGATGACCGGGAAATGACGGCAACCCAGCGCCCAGCGTCTGGGGTATTCTTAGCCAGGCCGTCAACCGCCTCATTACTCGATCCCCCAGTCATTACTTTCAAGAATCATGCTCCGCCCATGCTCAAGCCATCCTCACTCATCCTGATGATCGTCGGCCTGACACTGACCGGGTGTACGCAGGTGCGCCCCCCGGCTACGCCTGGGATCGAGCCAAACGTCACGACGTCCACCACATCGGTGCAAAGGCCGTCAGCGACTGTGTATGAATCCAGGCCACCCGCCCCACCCGAGTCCACGACACCTAGGGCGCCGGCCGTGGAATCTCGCGCCTTGCCCCGAGAATCCCTGCCACCGGAACCGGTACATGAAAAGCCCGTGCCGGGTTATTCCAGTTCACCCTACGGGGTCGACCCCATCCCCTCGCTACCCGCCGCGTCCGAACCCACGGACCCCGTCCTGCCGGAACCCTCCACGGCCGTGACAACCCCCGAACCCTCCCCCGAGGCGCCGACCGACCCCATGGCGACACCCCCGCCGGAGTCTCCCGCCTTCACGCCGCCGCCGGAACCCAAGCTCTTCGCTCAATCGGCGCCACCCGCCGTGCTCGCGCTGCAAACCGACATCGAGAGCAACATCAAGTCCGGCAGTTATCCGGACGCGGCGGGCTCCCTGGAGCGCGCCATTCGCATCCAGCCCAAGAATCCCGAACTGTGGCATGTATTGGCGGAAGTGCGGCTGAAACAGAATCAGCCGGGGCTGGCCGAGGACCTGGCCAAAAAGTCCAATCTCCTGGCCAAAAACAATGCCGAACTGATCCGTTCAAACTGGAACCTCATCGCCGAGGCCCGTCGGCTGAAGGGCGATACCACCGGGGTCATGGAAGCCCTGGATAAGGCCAGGTGGTAAGTGACCGAGCTTGAACAAGCCTTCAGTCCGGCGGGGCCGCTGGCCCGGGAACTGCGCGGATTCAGGCCACGTGAGGCGCAGGTGGAAATGGCCCGGGCGGCCGCCGAGGCCATCGAGCAAGGCGGCAACCTCGTGGCCGAGGCCGGCACCGGCACCGGGAAGACCCTGGCCTATCTGGTGCCCGCCCTGCTCTCCGACCGGAAGGTCATCATCTCGACCGCCACCAAGACCTTGCAGGATCAGCTCTTTCACAAGGACTTGCCCGTGGTGCGCCGCGCGTTGGCCAAACCCCTACGGACCGCCTTGCTGAAAGGGCGTGGCAACTACCTGTGCCTCTACCGTCTGGAACACAACCTGGGGTTCAGAGCCGGACAGGATGCCCGCGACGCCCGCATCCTGGGGCAAATCCGCCGTTGGGCGCGCTCCACCCAGACCGGCGATATCGGGGAAGCCCACGACATCCCCGAGCAATCACCGTCCTGGGCCGCCGCCACCTCCACCGTCGATAATTGCCTGGGTCAGGACTGCCCCCAATATGCCGACTGCTTTCTGGTCAAGGCGCGAACCCGCGCCCGCGAAGCGGATGTGCTGGTCATCAATCATCATCTGCTCTGGGCGGACTGGACCCTGCGTAACGAGGGCTTTGGCGAGCTGCTGCCCCAGGCCGAAGTCATCATCGTCGACGAAGCCCATCAGTTCCTCGAATCCGCCGCCCAATTCCTGGGCGCCAATATCAGCTCCCGGCAGTTGCTGGACCTGGCCAACGACATCGTCATCGAGCGGCTCCGCGAGGCGCCGGACGCGACGACCCTGGTGGCCGAGGCGGAACAACTGGAGCATCGGGTGGACAAGGCCCGGTTGACGCTCGGCGTCGACGCCCGGCGGGATGCCTGGCAGTCCGTCGCCGCGGATGCCGGCGTTGGCGGCGCCTTCGCCGCGCTGATCGAACAGCTTCAGACGCTGGAGACCCACTTGCAGGGCCAGGCGGTACGGGGGAAGGGGCTGGAATCCTGCCATAAACGCTGCATGGACTTGCAGGTCAGGCTGCGGGGCTTTTTTGAAGGTGACCGGGAAAAACACATCCGCTGGTTCGAGACCCGCAAGCGTGGCTTCTCCCTGAACCAAACGCCACTGGAAATCGCCGAGACCTTCACCCAGTTCCGGAACACGACATCGGCGGCCTGGATCTTCGCCTCGGCCACCCTGACCGTGGCGGGAAAATTCGATCATTTCACGCGCCAGCTCGGCCTGCACGAAGCCCGGTGTCTCGCCTGGGACAGCCCCTTCGACTATGCCAGGAATTGCCTGCTATACCTGCCGCCGAATTTACCCGAGCCGGGATCACACCTCTATATCTCCGCCGTCCTTGCGGCCGCGCTTCCCGTGCTGAGCGCCAGCCAGGGCCGCGCATTCATGCTGTTCACCTCCCACCAGGCGCTCAACGAAGCGGCGCAAGTCTTGTCCCTGCACGGCGAATACCCGCTATTCGTGCAGGGTACACAGCCCAAGACCCGGCTGCTGGAAGCCTTCAAGGCGTCGAATCATGGGGTGCTGCTGGGTACGGCCACTTTCTGGGAAGGTGTGGACGTGCCGGGGCCAACCCTGTCCTGCGTGATCATCGACAAACTCCCCTTCGCTTCCCCTTCGGACCCGGTATTGAACGCCAAACTGGAAAGCCTGCGCGAGGCGGGCATCAACCCCTTTCCCGCGTATCAACTGCCGGCCGCCATCATCGCCCTCAAGCAGGGCGTCGGGCGTTTGATCCGCCACCCGGATGATCGCGGCGTCCTCATGCTCTGCGACCCGCGGTTACTGGGCAAATCCTACGGCCGGCAATTTCTCAACAGCCTCCCGCGCATTCCGCGCACCCGAAGCGTGACGGATGTGGAACAGTTCTTTGCCCTCGACAGCGACGAGGCTTGCGCGTGAAACTGCTGGCCATCGATACCGCAACGGAAGCCTGTTCGGCGGCGGTGCTCCAGGACGATGGGCTCATCGAGCGTTACCAATGGGCGCCGCGCGAACACAACCGGCTGATCCTGCCCATGATCGAGGAATTGCTGGCGGAGGCCGGCCTGAAACCGGCGGAACTCGACGCCATCGCCTTCGGCCGCGGCCCCGGCTCCTTCACCGGGGTGCGCATCGCCGCCGGCGTGACCCAGGGCATCGCACTGGGACTGGATTTGCCGGTCATACCGGTCTCGACCCTGGCGGCACTGGCGCTGGACACCATGCTGGACCAGCAGATCGACCGCGCCTTTGCCTGCATCGATGCGCGCATGAGCGAAGTCTATTGGGGCGTCTACCGACTCGATGCCAGCGGGGAACCCCGACTGGAGGGCCGGGAAACGGTTTGCCCCGCTACCGAAGTCCTGGTGCTGGAAGGCCCACCGGGCGCCGGCATCGGCAGCGGCTGGGGAACCTACCGCGACCCGCTGAGCCAACGGGTAGGCGCGGCCTTGCACTCCATATTGCCCGACCGCTTCCCGCGCGCCGGCCTGATCGCCCGCCTGGCCGCCTTTCGCTTCGCCCGCGGCGAAACCGTTCCCGCCGAACAGGCCCTGCCGGTCTACCTGCGTGATCAGGTGGCCAGGAAACCCGGCGATCCGGTCGGTTAGCGCCACGCACGGGCACGGCAAGTCGCCTCATGGCTGAGAACGCCGCCAGACCGTGGGTTGAGTGCATGCCAGCGCCCCCCTGGGGTTCGACCACCGAGGCGCCGGTTGACGTCAGGTAATGAAGCGCCATTCCGCCTGGCCTTCATGCCTCCCAAGGCTATTGCGGGAAGGACAAACGGCGCTATATGGGCTTTTGCTCCTTATTGAGCCTGGCGTTCACGCACCTCCAATGTTCCGATCCTGTCGGGACGACGTTCACGTTGGCAGAGCGGAGCCGAAGCCAACGGGAACACCGGGCGTCCCGGGGACCATGCCGTTGGTTTCAGCGAAATCCCTGCCGCCGGCAGGGCGGGTCGGACCCAGGTAAACCAGCCTGGCAACCCCGATCACGCGCCGCGCCCGGAAACAAGGGGCCGGGCGGCTTGGGGGCAGGCCGCAAGCCGCGCCCCGGCGATGCCAGGCGCGCACGGCAAATCGTTACGCTCAACGCACGTTATCCCCCCAGCATGCCAAGGTGTTGTCGGACTTCACCGCGCACCTGTGAGAATACCCCGCGTCAACGGTTTTGAAGGTGCCGACCGGCGGCCTAGCCTCGCCGTAGTCGTTTCTTCCCCAGCAGGCCATGACGTTGTCAGCGTTCACCGCGCAGGTGTGGGTAGCCCCAGCGCTGATGGATTTGAAGGATCCGGTTGGCGGGGTAGCCTGACCGGAGTAGTTAGTGCCTGACAGAACCCCCCCCCTCTTTTGGAAAAATTGACCTAAGTAGTTACACAAAAGAAATCTGGTATTTCGAGCCAAAGCCGCCCAAGACTTCCAAGACGGCGTCTTTGAGATTGGCGTAACGGGTGTAACAGGACAAAGGCAACCAGTCGTGTTTGATTT
>Ga0172373_10008132_pt1 | contig 13364 bp, 10 predicted proteins | sample Lak10m_2_FD_114546 | JGI IMG/M metagenome (GOLD analysis project Ga0172373, IMG submission 114546) | Freshwater microbial communities from Kabuno Bay, South-Kivu, Congo - kab_092012_10m | ecosystem: Environmental > Aquatic > Freshwater > Lake | place: Democratic Republic of the Congo... | reverse complement strand
GCCAAATCTTACCGGAGATCCAATAGTGATCAAGACCGACAGTGCCGGGAACAAGCAGTGGTTTAAAAATTATGGAACGCCGTATATTGATTCGAGGGGGATGTTATGCAGCACTCAGGACGGGAATATGATTCTCGGATTCGGGTATTGCGATTCGATGTCGGGCGGCGGACCATCTACGGAAGGAAACCCTTTTCGCAGGATCAATCTTATAAAAATAAACAACAACGGTGATGTCATCTGGAATAAGAAGTATGGCAGCAGTGAATATCAAAAAGAGTTGACAAATGTAAGAGAAAATCCGGATGGAACTTTCATTGCTTCAGGGATAACTCATCATTCGAAATATTATACCTCAAAGGATTATGGATGGCTGCTAAAAACAACTTCTGAGGGTGATAGTCTTTGGTACCGTGAGTATATAGCTTGTGATGGTGAGGAGACCGATAACTGGCTTTATGATGTGATTGAGACTTCTGATAAAGGATATCTGGCATGCGGAGTGGTTTATCCTGAGCCTCCGGATACAGGCTCGCAGGATGGATGGGTGCTGAAGGTCGATAGTTTGGGATGTGAAAGCGTGGATTACTGTTGGGTGGGGATGAAACCGGAGCCGGCGCTTACGGAGAGTGATCAGTTTGAGATTTACCCGAATCCGTCGGCTGAGGATATTAGTGTTAAGTTACGGATCACGGGCAACGAAATGCGAATTTCTATCAGACTTTACGATCTGTTCGGGAGAATGGTGAAAATGGTTGAGTTGTCACCCGGCCAAACAGAGTTCAGGATGGATGTTTCACAATTACCCAATGGAGTATATACTGCCGTTTTCATCTCCGATGACCGTATCATAACACGAAAGAAGCTGGTGAAGAGAGAATAGCGTTTCGTTTCTGACGATGTCTTCCACCCCTTCAAGGGAGGGCCGGGGAGGGGTCACCACTCAATTTTCCCGATATTCCCCATATTCCATAATATCCATTGCTGCCGGCTTATAAGATAAACAGTTGGTGATGCCGGGTTTGATTTTAAAGGACTGGGGATAGAGGCTGCGATCAGGGCCGCTTCTCCGCGCGTGAGACGGGAGGCAGGTTTGCCGAAATAAGTCTGAGCGGCTGCTTCCGCGCCGTAGATCCCTTTCCCCGTCTCAGCAACATTCAGGTAAACCTCCATGATCCGCTTTTTACCCCACAGGAATTCAATCAGGACTGTGAAATAAACTTCAAAACCTTTTCTTATCCAGGAACGCTGTGGCCAAAGGAATACATTTTTAGCCGTTTGTTGCGAGATCGTACTGGCTCCCCTGACTTTCTTTCCATGTTTCTTTTCATTATACTCTTTGGCTTTTTCTATCGCGTCGAGGTCAAATCCATGATGGGTCATAAAACGGTTATCTTCGGAGGCCACCAGGGCCAGTGGGAGATCAGGGGATATCTCGTCAATGGAGACCCAATGTTTTTTTAATTTCAGCGACTGGCCATCCATAGATTGTTCCAGGAGGCGAAAGACCATCAATGGAGTTATCGGAGGATTGATAAACCGGTAAAGCATCACAAAGAGGAGAGATGACCCAAAAAAAAAGATCAACACGTACTTTGCGAATTTCCAGACTCCTTTCCAGAAATTTTTCATAATTACCAAATCAAACGGAACTCAGGGAATTCCTAAATGCAATCCGGCAGCCGGGTATGGAAACTACTTTTTCGAATTGATATATCGTTCAAGATCATCTCTTGACTTACCAGAGTGCAGGGCATCGCCTACATCGCTGTAATTGTCAATATCCCAAGTGTGATCATATGCGAACTTCGCAAAACTCAGCCGCGTCGATTCATTTTCAAAGATTTCAATAACCGCCTTGATCTGGGTAGTTGTAAGGCAGTGTTCGGAAGCGAGTTTCTTGGCTGCCGACAGCTTCGGGGGATCGAACGGAGGGGTGGAAACCGAAACCAACCCTGCAATAAAATCGGCTTCAGCCATAGGACTTGAACAACCTTTTTTTCCTGCGCTGCTTTTTTCTATCTCTTGTTTTTCTGTCTTGGCAGGAGGAAGTGGAGGATTTGATTTCTGGTTTACATTCCCGGTTGGTTCGTCGGACCATTCGGAATGAGAAGATTGCAGGACGAAAGCGTTCTTGGCATTACGTAGAAGAGCGTAATACATCGTAGAGGAAATTTTATTGAAGATGGTCTTGCTGAGATCAGGAGTCCCCGGGGTCTCGAAAACAAGCCTTACTTTGCAGCTGGGTCCCTTTATTTCATCAACCTGAACACGCGTTGCCGGCTGCGCATTTTGTTTTTCTCCATTGAAGTATAGCGTGAATTTCTCACCTTTTGGTGCAAAAACAACCAGCGATGCCCATTGGGCATTCACCATCGTTGTGAATCCTGCAAAGAGAAACAGGATAAATGTTTTGATCATTATTGTCATGGCACAGATGTTATTTATTCATAATTTTTGATTTACAAAATTAATGAATTTACAGGTTAAAGGATGAAAACCAAATGCGTTGTTTTTAACCAAGATTTCTTATTTGTACATTTGCACTCCCAAAACTATCCGATATATGAGCAATTTCATTGGTATCCGTCACGAAGATAAGTATGCCAGTGAGCGTCGTGCGCCACTAACTCCCCGTCATATTGAATGGTTGGTAAACCATAAGAAGCTTGATTTTATTATTCAATCTTCCGATAAACGGGTTTTCCATGATGAGGAATATATGCATGCAGGTGCTAAGATTGCAAAGGATCTGAAAAAATGTTCGGTCATCTTTGGAGTAAAAGAAATACCTGAATCCTTTTTCGAACCTGAAAAGACCTATGTTTTCTTTGCTCATGTGATCAAGGGACAACCCAAGAACATGCCCATGCTGAAACGCATGATGGAACTTAAATGCAACCTGATAGATTACGAAAAGGTTGTGGATGAACAGGGCAAACGGCTGATTTTCTTTGGCCGCTATGCCGGGATGGCAGGTATGATCAATTCCCTCTGGGCATTAGGTCTTCGGCTGAAAGACTATGGATATAGCTCGATCCTTGCCAGGTTAAAACAGGCCCACCAATATCATTCCCTCAAGGAGGCGAAGGATGACATCTCTGCGATTGGTCAGCTGGTAGCCGAAAATGGAATTCCCCATGAATTGAGGCCATTTGTAATTGGTTTTACCGGTTATGGTAATGTATCCCAGGGAGCTCAGGAAATTTGCGGACTATTGCCAGTTAAAGAGATCTCACCGGAAAAACTTTTGGGTCTAAACCGACGGAAGAACAGTCCCGACAATATCATTTATAAGGTAATTTTTAAGGAAGAGGATCTGTATGAACATCGCCTGGGGCACCTCTTTGACCTTCAGGATTACTATATAAATCCCCAGGATTACAAATCAAAATTTGAAAAATTTATTCCGCATTTGTCCATGCTGATAAATTGTATATACTGGGATAAGCGTTATCCGAGGTTGCTTACCAAGAGTTACCTGAAGAAGATATTCGCAAAAGGGAGACCAAAATTGAATGTTACCGGCGATATTAGTTGTGATGTGGAAGGTTCGGTGGAATGTACTTTAAAACCAACTGAAATTGAAGATCCTTTGTACGTTTATGATCCTTTCACAGGAAATATCCAGATGGGTCATAAAGGCGAAGGTATGCTGGTCATGGCGGTGGATATACTTCCTGCTGAGCTTCCGAGAGACGCCTCCGAATGGTTTGGCGATGTTCTGATAAACTTTGTGAAACCTATTATAGACGCAGATTTTAAGGTTCATTTCGATGATATTGATCTACCCAGATCCATCAAAAAAGGTTTGATTTTACATCAAGGGGAATTGACGCCGGAATTCAAATACATTGAACAGTTTCTATAATTACTTTTTAACTCTTAAATGCTAACTGATATGCAAAAAGTTTTAATTCTTGGAGCAGGAATGGTGGTGAAACCCATTTTAACCCATCTGTTAAAGAAAAATATACAGGTGACGGTTGCTACTCGTACAAAATCAAAAGCCGATGAAATAATAGGCAATCATAAAAATGGAAAGGCAATCTCATGGACTATTGACGATAGGACAGGTCTGGAGAAAATGATTTCAGAACATAATCTGACGGTTAGCCTGCTTCCGTATATTCATCATCTGACGGTTGCCGGATTATGTATCAAACATAAAAAAAATATGGTTACCACTTCTTATGTCAAACCCGAGATGAAGGCCCTTGATGGAGAAGCAAAGAAAGCTGGAATCATCATACTGAACGAATGTGGTTTGGATCCCGGTATTGATCATATGTCGGCGATGCGTATTATTCATAATGTTCATGAGAGGGGAGGGGCAATCCTGGAGTTTTATTCGATTTGCGGAGCGCTTCCAGCACCTGAAGCGGCGAACAACCCTTTCAGATATAAATTTTCCTGGAGCCCGAAAGGTGTCGTCATGGCGGGGAACAATGATGGCCGTTATCTTAAACATGGAAAAATAGTCGACATTCCAACAGAAGATTTGTTTAAAAACCCATTTCAGGTCAATTTTACAGGAGTTGGTCAGCTTGAAGTATATCCCAATCGGGATTCACTGGCATATAGGGAAATCTATGGCATCCCGGAAGTCAGGACACTCTACCGGGGTACATTCCGTTACCCTGGATGGTGCGAAACCCTGGACGTGATGAAACAGCTGGCTCTTATTTCAAATGATAAATTTGATATGACCGGGATGACCTATGCAGATATGGTCCGTCACCAGTTAAAAGTCGGCAGTCGGCAGTCGGTAGTCGGCAGTCGGCAGTCGGCAGTCGGCAGTCTCCGTCAACAGGTTGCTGACCACCTTGGAATTTCTGTGCCAGCCTATGCACTCGAATCACTTCAATGGCTTGGCCTTTTTGATGAAACCCCCATGAATCGGGGTGTTGATTCGACATTTGAAGTCACCTCCGACCTGATGATTGAGAAAATGGCGCTTGGCCCGGATGAACGTGATATGGTAGCGCTTCAGCATACATTTTTGGCTGCTTATTCCGATGGTCACAAAGAAGTGATCCGGTCGAGAATGCTCGATTTCGGAACAATCACAACCGATACTTCCATCGCCAGAACCGTTGCATTACCTGCAGCCATTGGAGTTGAGATGATATTGAAAGGAGAGATAAATGTTAAAGGTGTTCACATACCAGTAATTCCTGAAATCTATAATCCGTTACTCGATCAACTGGAGATTATGGGTATTAAAATGGTTGAAGAATATGGCCTACCCTTATCGGAAATGATTTCATAAAATCCCATAATATGCAATCTTATCATTTCAAAATTTCACCATTTCACAATTATTAAAGATGGGAATAGGAGAAATAATTGTTATTATCATTGTCGGTATTGTTCTTTACGCTTTATTCAGTATGCGGAAAAAACCTGCCGGACAAAATCCTGACCGGAATAGAGAAACCGATCCTTCTTCGGGGCAACAAAAACAGGAATACCAGGAATCAAGAAGAGGCGGTGGTTATGGAAAATGGATTGGAGGAGGATTGGGATGGGTATTTGGCGGGCCGATAGGCGTGATCCTTGGATTGGCACTGGGATCCATGTTCGATGGAATGAACAAAGGTAAATATGCTTACCGGGGAACGCCAAGAGGAGATTTTGCCATGAGTCTGCTGATACTTTCTGCTGCGGTGATGAAAGCAGATAAAAAGATCGTCAGGTCGGAGCTCGACTTTGTCAGGAATTTCTTTATCGGGCAGTTCGGTGAAGAAGAAGGCGCCCGGCTGATCCTGATGTTACGCGAGATACTTAAGCAGGATATCAATGTTCAGGAGGTCAGCATTCAGGTTGGTCAGTATATGGACTACCCGGCGCGGTTGCAACTTATGCATTACCTTTTTGGAATTGCCGCATCCGATGGACAATATCATCCCGACGAGGTAAATATGATCGAGACGATTACCGGTTTCATGGGGATCTCATTCGCCGATTTTAATTCTGTGAAAGCCATGTTCATTAAGAGTACTGGCTGGGCATATGACATCCTTGAAATCACGTCATCTGCCACCGATGAAGAGGTGAAAAAAGCATACCGTGAAATGGCTAAAAAGCATCATCCTGATAAAGTAGGCAATCTTGGTGAGGATATTAAAAAAGCTGCCACAGAAAAATTTCAGAAGATCAATGCAGCATACGAGGAGATCAAGAAGCAACGGGGAATCAACTAGTCGAAAGTCTGCAGTCTGCAGTCAGCTATCTATCATCACTCATCATTCGTGACGCATAACGCGTAACGCGTTACCGGTCAAGTTCCCCGAAAGTCAGGTCCATCAGCTCATATTTTTCCCATCCTTTGAAATCAAAATGCCACCATTCATCAGGATAAACGCTGAATCCCCATGGACTCATGACATCGATAAGGGTCTGCCGGTTTTTAAGGACATTCGGGGTCAGATCCTTATAAGCCGGACTTGCCTTTTTCGTAAAATCATCAAAATCCGTTGGCATCTCCAGTTCTTTACCTGTCTGTAGGTCGATCAGACTGACATCCACTGCACATCCGCGATTATGCCGGGATCCCTTCCATGGGGCAGCAACGAATATCGTGTCTTTATTTATCTCATAAAACAATAAAGTTGCTTCATAAGGTCGATAGGCATCATATATTTTCAATCCAAGTCCAATGGAATTAAGACGTTTCTGTGCTCCGGCAAGCGCCTTGGCAACCGAAAGCCGTGCATAAACTTTTGCTTCGGTGTAGATCTTTTTATGAGTAAAGTTATTACTTGTTGCATAACGAATATCCAATTGAATGCTAGGGATATATTTTTCAAGATCCACCAGTTTTTTCAGACTATCACTGGAAACAATACTATCGTACGCTTTAATGGTTGATATGATCCGGAGACCATATGGGTTCCTCTTCGTAGATTGTGCCTGGATACTTTGAACCATGACCAGAAAAATGAACCCGAGAACCATTTTAGATTTCCAAATAAACCTCATAAATTCGTTTCATATTTAACAATACAAATGTCGAAAATATTTGATAAGATTGATCATGCAGGATATTTTATTTTCACCCGCTAAACTTGGCCCCCTGACACTTCGCAACCGCTCAATCCGTTCCGCGGCATTCGAGGGAATGTGTCCGGATCATAATGTTTCCGAAGATCTGATTAATTACCACCGGTCGGTTGCAAAAGGAGGCATCGGAATGACAACGGTAGCTTATGCAGCAGTTTCACGGAGTGGCTTATCCTTCAATCATCAGCTTCTGGTTAGGAAAGATATTATCCCGGACTTAAAAAAACTAACCGATGCTATTCACCATGAAGGAGCAGGTGCAGCCATTCAAATCGGGCATTGTGGATTAATGGCAAAAAAATCAGTGTCCGGTGGCGTTTGTCTGGCACCAAGCGGAAGGTTCAATCTGTATGGTCCGACATGGCCGCGAGCCATGTCTCTCGAAGAAATTAGTTCGGTCATTCGTGATTTCGGTGAAGCTGTTCATATTACAAAGGAATCGGGATTCGATGCAGTGGAAGTCCATGCCGGTCATGGATACCTGGTCAGCCAGTTTTTATCGAATTATACCAATAAAAGGAAGGATAGTTATGGTGGCTCCTTTGTGAACAGGTCTCGGTTTATGATCGAAGTAATCCGGGAGGTGATGAAGGCGGCAGGTAAGGATATTGTCGTATTGGTTAAAATGAATCTCAGAGATGGATTCAAAGATGGAATGGAGCTTGATGAATCAATTGAAGTGGCAAAAATTCTTGAAAGGGAAGGAGTACACGGACTAGTTCTGAGCGGAGGGTTTGTCTGCAAAACCCCGATGTATGTGATGAGAGGAAGAATGCCGGTGGAGGTCATGGCGTATTATATGAAAGAGAAGTGGCTGAAACTGGGAATCCGGTGGTTTGGAGAATCATTGATCTCCCCCGAACCTTTCAGGGAAGCCTTCTTCCTTGAAGATGCCATACAGGTCAGGAATCAGGTAAAGTTACCTCTTGTATATGTCGGAGGGTTAGTTTCCAGGAAAATGATCGATGAAGTTTTATCAAAGGGTTTTGATTTTATTCAGATAGCCCGTGCGCTTATTCACGATCCAGGTTTCATTAATAAACTCCGTACCGGTGAGACCACCGTTTCCGGATGCAACCATACAAACTATTGTATTGCCGTTATGTATTCCGGGAAAATGGCGTGTTATCAGCATCAGGATAATCTTCCGCCAAAATGGAAAATCAGGTTAGAAAGAAAATAAGCTGATGGTTATTGTTTAACCAACCTCCTGATAATGGAATTGTTTTTGCTGTCGATAAACGCTGCAAGATATAATCCTGACATCAGATTACTCAAATCCAGATCCAGGATAAAATTCGGAGCAGGATTTTCTATTTTACGTTCAAGAACCAACTTCCCTGTCACGTTGTAAATCTTGATTAGTGAAAGAGCACCGCCATGAGATTGGTAACTTATCGTTACGGAAGTAATTGCAGGTTCCGGATAGATTGAAATGTTCGCAGAGGATGATGCTTCTCCAATTCCAGCCACCGAAGCTACGAATGATCCTGTCATTCCCATCGATTCGTGAGGTGTACACTTGTAATTATAAGTTCCGGCAACAACCACTTTATATTCAAAAAATGTTGAGGTGCTGTTTATGGGATGATCCCAGGTTGCAGCAGTAGCAGGGATAGTGGTAGAGGTTGTGGTATGACTTCCGTTGATCCACTCCCAACGGATCGTGTCTCCAACAATTACATTTGCAATGCTTGCCGGGTTAAATTGATAATTCGAAACCGAGACTACGAATTTCGTTGCATTTGCAGTTATATAAAAAGACAGGATCAAACTTATTAGTATCAATCGCTGAATAGTACGAATTGTTTTCATTTTTTTAAATTTTGTTAAAATTAATATTAATTTAGATTGAATAAATGCAAAAATACAATCTTTTGAACCTCAATGTCAAGAAAAAAATGAAATTTCTTTAAAAAAAGTTATTAACTACTAAAAAGTGTAAGAATTCACCTTCTGATATTCTTCTTTATTTTTATTTCGGTCAGGGCTCAAAAACCTGAAACAATTGAAACTGAGACCAACCCGGTCATCCTTAATAAACTTGAATCCTGGTGTAAGTTTGATTCTTTCAGAAAAGAGGGTTTCCTGACCGGTGTATATTTTTCCAAACCCGATTGCCTTTCCATAGGTCCATCTCCGGAAGGAGAGTGGGCTGATACCGCCAATAGCGAAGCAGAGAAGTAGCGAAGTAGAGAAAAAAGAAAGTCAGATTAAGCTGGGCCAATTTTTTCCATGGAGGGAAAATTCATGGCGGATCCGGTTAAACAATTCCCTGTCAAGCGGACCTTTTTCGATGATATTCAAATTAGTCAAAAGATGATCAAGACTTGAAGTCCCTGCAATCAAACAATCGACTCCGGGCGCATATGCGGTAAACCTCAAAGCAATTTCCTCCCAGGTAAGTTCACCCGGATCAAGATTCATCAAATTAAAACGATCATAGTACGCTGCATGACCGTGTCCGTCAGGACGCTCATTGTATCGCCAAACAGCATTTCCCAATGGGCGTTTGGCAATAATGCCAATTCCCCGGATTGTAGCCTTGGACAATTGCTCATCCATCGCATTCTGGTCAAAAATATTGACAGAGCACTGAATGCTTCCGAAGCGACCGGATTCAATGGCATAGGTAAGGGCTTCATTTTCTCCTGAATATGCAATTATTCTTGCTTTCCCTTGTTCTTTCGCTTTTTCCATTGCCCGGATAGCATTTCCCTGTTCAAGAAATTGTTTGTCACAGGAGTGGAGATGAACGATATCAAGATAGTCGGTCTTTAACTTTTGAAGTGACTCTTCAATCGTTCCCATAGTAGCATCATAACTCCAGTCGGGTTTACCGAAAAAAGAGTAACCGACTTTGGTGGATAGAATAAATTCCTTCCGGCGATTGACCAGAAATCTGCCGATTCGCATTTCGGATTCACCATAGGAACGGGCAGTATCGATCAGGTTAATCCCATGATCAAGGAGTTGATTTAGTAATAATTCAATTCCTTTTTCGTCCATCTCCGGCGTACCAATATGTCCGGCACCAAAACCTAACACGGGTACACGAAGTCCTGTCTTTCCAAAATTCCTGTATTCCATGGAGATTGTTGTTCCTTTTGTTATATCAATCATGGAATCTCCAGGAGACTCCGAATTTAAATGCACCATCGGGCATCGGGTAGTTGGGCACCATATAATAGTACCTGCCCATGAAACTGGCGTTAAAGTGGGAGTACATGACAAAAAACCGTGCCCGCTGAACTTTCATATTGATGAAAACATCCATATAAATATAGTTCCCGATTTCTTTCCGGTCTTGTAAATAAAAAGAATGTGTGGCAGGCATATAACCGTCGGCATAGTAAGGCGTATTATAGAAGAAACTTAATCCTGGCTGAAGGGTTGCCACACCATGAAAGAGAGGTTGGGAATAATAGATGGCCAGGTTTCCCATAAATGCCGGAATTCGCAGTACATTGGTGCCTTGGATTGTCTGGTAGGCCAGTTTTGCAACCAGATTAAATCTCCCGAGATCCACGTTGAGATTTAAATAAGTATACAGATGACCAAATCCTCCTTTAAATTGTTTCGAGGTGGCAGCAGTATCAAGGTACACGTAATTACTTATGCGGTTAAGTCTGAAGCCCGCTTCCAGGAATTTCCAGGAATAGTTGAATCCCGCAGAAATCAAACCTTGTTTCTCCCAGACCGTATCCCATTTAAAATTATTACCAAGGTAATTTTCGTAAAACCATCCTGGACTCTGTAAAACATAATCACCAATAAGGGTGATGACTCCAAGATTTTTCGTCGTTCGTCCAAGGATTTGGCTAAGCCTGATCCGAAGGCTCATGTCGGATTCGTTATAATCACCAAATACATAATCCCCTCTGGCAACCAGACGAAGACTGGGTAAGGGTTGAAACGAAAAGGTAACTTCAGGGATCCATTGGATGAAGTAATGTTGAGCACCATGCAGGGAGAGTTCAATATATTGTTGCTTGATCCCTGCTTCGAGTTGAATGATACGGTATTTTTTATCTTTATTATAGCTCGGATTGCTCCATATCACTTCGTTTACAATTTTTGTGATTGTAACCGAGTCAATTGTCTGCAGGCTATCGAGAAAGATATTTTCATAAAATCCACTATTCGGTTGGTTATCGATATAATTCTGGATTTGTCGGTCATATTGAAAACTGTAGGTCAACCTTCCCAACTCCACACGTTTTTTAGTAGCCAGGGTCGTATCTTTTTCATTTCTGGAATGACGGGTCAAGTCGAAATAGTGTTTCATATAGAACCCATTTTCTCTAATCCGGGTCTGGGCTTGCTGGAGGTTGACTGCAAATACCTGGCGGTTTGTTTCAAGATTCATCTCAAAGAGGCTATCGTATGTAATCCCACCGTTTTCATTGTTTTTAATGCGATTGAATATGAAGTTGGCAATCACACCATATCTTCTATTTTTAGTAATGAATTGGGTGGTTAGGACAAAGTTTATATGGTTGGCTTTTTGCCTCAGATAGGCTCCCGGGGCGCTCATAACTCTGAAATCGAATCCCAGATTAAGGCTTCGATAGAGGTTACGGCTGAAGATTGCATGAAAATTCTGTTCTTTTTTCGCTCCCTGTGTATACCATAATTCGGTATAGGTCTTAAATACCTTATAATATTTAACACTGTCATTTTGATAAAGGTAAGCATCGAAAGTATGGATTCCATAATCAAAACCACTTTTCTCTTGGAAAGGGGAGGGTATAAGGGTGTGGTAATTTTGTCCGATATTACCAAGGGTTGCATAAAACGGGGAGCGTTTATAAAGAGGATCATAATTCTGGAATCCGGATAAAGCGGTATCATTTGGGTGTAGTTTAAGGAGTCCCAGTTTTTCAAAGTCGTTATAGAAAAAAGAAACGATGGTAGAGTCACGGGTTGGTTTTTGTTTTTTTAAGGAATCCGCGGGGACTGCGGTTACAAAAGCACTCAATGACAGAAGGATAGGAATGAGAAGGTGTCTGAGAGTCTGGGGGAGCATCCGGTCGGGTGAATTTTCGATAAAGATACAAAAAAACCCCGGGCTTAAGCCCGGGGTTTTAGGTATAAAAGATCGGCGACGACATACTCTTCCGCTTGGTGTAGCAGTACCATCTGCGCTAGTGGGCTTAACGACTCTGTTCGGAATGGGAAGAGGTGAACACCACTGCTATAGTCACCGTAAGATCTTGATTGTAAAGGCACATCGCAATGCGCCTCATCCAACTGACATATATATGAAAGAAAATACAATGGGATCGAAAGATCAACACGTAGAAGAAAGCTTACGGGTAATTAGTACTGCTCGGCTTTGACATTACTGCCTTTAGACCTGCAGCCTATCAACGTCGTGGTCTACGACGACCCTTAAAGGAAACCTCATCTTGGGCTGAGTTTCGCGCTTAGATGCTTTCAGCGCTTATCTCATCCAGACGTAGCTACTCTGCGATGCAGCTGACGCCACAACAGATGCACTAGCGGTCTGTCCAACTCGGTCCTCTCGTACTAGAGTCAGGTGCCCTCAAGTTTCCAACGCCCACAACAGATAGGGACCGAACTGTCTCGCGACGTTCTGAACCCAGCTCACGTGCCACTTTAATCGGCGAACAGCCGAACCCTTGGGACCTTCTTCAGCCCCAGGATGTGACGAGCCGACATCGAGGTGCCAAACCACCGCGTCGATATGAGCTCTTGGCGGTGATCAGCCTGTTATCCCCGGAGTACCTTTTATCCTTTGAGCGATGGCCCTTCCATTCGGAACCACCGGATCACTATATCCTAGTTTCCTACCTGTTCGACTTGTATGTCTCACAGTCAAGCACCCTTATGCTATTGCACTCTGCGCATGGTTACCAAGCATGCTGAGGGTACCTTTGAAAGCCTCCGTTACTCTTTTGGAGGCGACCACCCCAGTCAAACTACCCACCATACACTGTCTCCCGTTAGGGATTAGGCGCCAGATAAACAAAGGCTGGTATTTCAAGGTTGACTCCACGACTCCTAGCGAAGCCGCTTCACAGTCTCCCAGCTATCCTACACATTGTTTATCCAGAGTCAATGTAAAGTTATAGTGAAGGTTCACGGGGTCTTTCCGTCCCGTTGCGGGTATCCGGCATCTTCACCGGAACTACAATTTCACCGAGCTCACAGCTGAGACAGTGCCCAGATCGTTACACCATTCGTGCAGGTCGGAACTTACCCGACAAGGAATTTCGCTACCTTAGGACCGTTATAGTTACGGCCGCCGTTTACTGGGGCTTCAATTCAAAGCT
>Ga0172373_10008131_pt1 | contig 13364 bp, 8 predicted proteins | sample Lak10m_2_FD_114546 | JGI IMG/M metagenome (GOLD analysis project Ga0172373, IMG submission 114546) | Freshwater microbial communities from Kabuno Bay, South-Kivu, Congo - kab_092012_10m | ecosystem: Environmental > Aquatic > Freshwater > Lake | place: Democratic Republic of the Congo: South-Kivu... | reverse complement strand
GGCGCCGGTGAGCTTCAGGTGCCGGCTCGAGTCCGCCGGGTGCACCGCGACCGGGACCGCGCCCACCACCTCCACCAGCGGCTGGAACACCATCCACGCCGCGCCGTCCACCAGGACGACGTCCCCGGGACCGGCGATCGCCGCCAACACCGCGGCCGAGACCGCGCGCGACCCGGGGCCGATCAGCACCTCTTCCGGGCTGCGGCTCTCGCGGAGGTCCAGCCAGTCCACCACGGCGTCGCGCAGCGCCTCGAGGCCCTGCCCCTCGACGTAGCTCACGTGGCCCTCGCGCCAGGCGTCCTCCGCCAGCGTGCGCAGCTCCCGCGGGACGTCCCCGGGGAGATGGCCGTTCACCAGCGAGATGACGCTCCGGCCACGGGCCAGGGCGGAGCGGCGGGCGTCGGCGTCCAGGCCGGACCGGGGGCGGCGGAAACGGGGGGCGAGCCGCGCGGTGGCCATGGTTCCGGAGATTCGCCCATCCGGGCCGTCCGCGCCAGTGTGCGAGCTGACACAGCAGCCCGGGCCACCTCGCCCGCGCCGCCGCGACCATCCAATCGGAACACCGGCTTTTCGCGCGGCCCGCCCCTTGCATCGCCCCCCTATCCCCCCCCCACGCCAGGTACCCCATGAAGCGCAACGAGCCCGTCACCCGGATCATGACCCCCAACCCCGTCACCGTGCACCAGAAGACCAAGGTCTCCGAGGTCCGGCACCTGCTCGCCGAGGGCCGTTTCCACCATGTGCCGGTGGTGGAGGGCCCGCGCCTCATCGGCATCATCAGCGCCACCGACCTGCTCCGCCTCACCTGGGGCATGGACGACGAGCGCGGCCTGGACTCGCTCCTCGACCACACCCGCACGATCCCCGAGATCATGCGGGTGCCGGTGACCGTCACCCCGCAGACCACCATCCGTCATGCGGTGCAGATCCTCGCCGAAGGACGCTTCAACTCCCTCCCGGTGGTGTCCGGCCAGAACCTGGTCGGCATCGTCACCTCCCGGGACGTCATGACGTACCTGCTGGAGCTCTTCGACGCGTGAGCCTCCGGCCCCAGGGGGCCGGACGGTTCAGACCGGGGCGCCGACGAGCCCTTCCCAGCGGGCTTCGTCCACCTCGGCCGCGCTCGCCCGCTCCACCTGCATGCCCATGCCCCGCCCCTCGGGGCGGTGCCCCTGCCGCCAGCCCCCCCGGGCGGGACCGGGCGGGACGAGGCAGTCGGGGCCGTTGCCGATGAGCTCCCCGCGCCCCCACGCGAGGAGCGCCTCCCGGATCGCCGGGTGTTCCTCCCGCTTCCACCAGAACATCAGCGCCCGCTGGCGCGAGCGCTCCTTGTGCCCGCGCGCGACCGGGACCGGCTTCTTGGTGTAGGGGTCCACCCCGCTCACGTACATCGCGGTGGCCAGCGTTCCGGGGGTGGGCATGAACATCTGGACCTGGCGCACCTGCAGGCCCTGCTTCTTCAGGTAGAACGCGAGCTCGATGGCCTCGGCGGGACCGGTTCCCGGGTGTGCACATTGGAAGTACGGCACCAGGAGCTGCTTCTTCCCTGCGTCCGCGGATGCTTTCTTGAAGCGATCCATGAACTCCTGGAAGTGGGTGAGCTCGGGCTTCCGCATGTGATGCAGGGCCTGCGGAGACACGTGTTCGGGCGCGGTGGTGAGCGTACCGGAGACGTGGTGCGCCGCGATCTCCTCCACGAAGCCGGGGGCCATCGCGGCCAGGTCGTAGCGGATGCCCGAGTTGACGAAGACCCGCTTCACGCCCGGGAGCGAGCGCACCCGCCGCAGGAGCTTCAGGTACGGGCGGTGGTCGGTCCCGTAGTGCTTGCAGCGGACCGGGTGCAGGCAGCTCACCCGCCGGCACACGGCGTTGGCCGCCTCGTCGTTGCAGCGCATGTGGAACATGTTGGCCGTCGGCCCGCCCAAATCCGAGAGCACCCCGTTGAAGCCCGGCTGCCGCACCAGCCGCTCCACCTCGCGCACCACGCTCGCCTCGGAGCGCGACACCACGTCCTTCCCCTGGTGCAGGGTCAGCGCGCAGAAGGAGCACCCGCCCGAGCATCCGCGGTTCACCGTGACGCTGCCCTGGATCGAGGCGAAGGCCGGGATGGGCGCGCGGTAGCAGGGGTGCGGCGCGTTGGCGTAGGGGAGCTCGTAGAGACGGTCCAGCTCGGCCGTGGTCAGCGCGCGCGCGGCCGGGTTGCACCACACCACCCGGTCGCCGGTGCGCTGGTGGAGCGCCCGGGCGCAGGACGGGTTGGCCTCGCGCATCATCAGGAGGGTGAGCCGGTTGAAGGCGAGCGGGTCCGCCACGCAGTCCTCGAACGCCGGGACCTCCTCGCCCCCCTCGGGGAGCGTGTCCTTCCGGCCCAGCGCCCAGGCCGTCCCCGGCACGTCGCGGCAGGTGGCGATCCCCTTCCCCGCCGCCAGCCGTCGGGCGATCTCCAGCACGGGGAGCTCGCCCATCCCGTGCACCAGCAGGTCCGCCTTGGCGTCGAGCAGGATCGACCGGCGCATCTGGTCCTGCCAGTAGTCGTAGTGGGCGAAGCGCCGCAGCGAGGCCTCGATCCCCCCCAGCACCACCGGCACCCCCGGCCAGGCCTGCTTCACCCGGTTCGCGTAGGCGATACACGCGCGGTCGGGCCGGAGGCCCGCCTGCCCGCCCGGCGCGTAGGCGTCGTCGTTCCGGATGCGCCGCGCCGCCGTGTAGTGGTTGACCATCGAGTCCATGTTCCCGCTGGTCACGCCGAAGAAGAGCCGGGGGCGCCCCAGGGCGCGGAACGGGGCCGGGTCGTTCCAGGCGGGCTGGGCGATCACCCCCACGCGGAAGCCGTGCGCCTCCAACCACCGGCCGATCAGCGCCACGCCGAAGGAGTTGTGGTCCACGTAGGCGTCCCCCGTGACCAGGATCACGTCCAGGGGCTCGGGGCCCGCCTCTTCGGCGGTCATGGGGAGGAAGCGCGCGCTCACGAGACCGTCGTCAGAGGACGCCGAGGGCCGCGTGCGCGGCGGCCAGCCGCGCCACGGGCACGCGGAACGGCGAGCAGCTCACGTAGTCGAGGCCGATCCGGTGGAAGAAGGCCACCCCGGTGGGGTCGCCGCCGTGCTCGCCACAGACGCCGAGCTTGATGCGCGGCTTGGCGGCCCGACCGCGCTCGGCGGCCATCTGCACCAGCTGCCCCACCCCCTCCACGTCGAACACCGACAGCGGCGAGGTGGAAAGGATGCCGCGCTGGAGGTACTCGGTGAAGAACTTGCCCATGTCGTCGCGGGAGAACCCGTACGTCATCTGGGTCAGGTCGTTCGTTCCGAAGCTGAAGAAGTCGGCGTGCTTCGAGATCTCGCCGGCCAGCACCGCGGCGCGGGGCAGCTCGATCATCGTCCCCACGTGGTAGGTCAGCGTGGAGTGGTTCTCCTGGAGGACCTGCTCGGCGGTGTCCTCCACCTGCTTCCGGCAGCGCTCGAGCTCGGACGGCATGGACACGAGCGGGATCATGATCTCGGGGATGACCGTCTTCCCCTCCTTGGTGACCGCCACGGCGGCCTCGATGATCGCGCGCACCTGCGTGTTGTAGATCTCGGGGGTGGTGACCCCGATCCGGCAGCCGCGGTGCCCCATCATGGGGTTGGACTCGTGGAGCTGCTTGAGCCTCTCCTGGAGCACCTCCACGCGGACCCCGAGGTCCTTGGCCACGGTGCTGACCTCCTCGGGCCGGTTGGGCAGGAACTCGTGCAGCGGGGGGTCCAGGAGCCGGATGGTGACCGGCAGGCCGTCCATGGCCCGGAAGATCTCCACGAAGTCGTGCCGCTGGATGGGCAGCACCAGGTTGAGCGCGCGCTGACGGGCCTTCTCGTCCTCGGCGAGGATCATCTGGCGCATGGCGCGCAGCGAGGTGGGCTCGAAGAACATGTGCTCGGTGCGGCACAGGCCGATGCCGACCGCGCCGAGCCGCCGGGCGTTGGCGGCGTCGCTCCCCGTGTCGGCGTTCGCGCGGACCTTGAGCCGGGCCCGCTTGTCCGCCCAGGAGAGCAGCTCGCCCATCGCGCCCGCGTCGGTAGGGGGCGCGAGGGTGGGGATCTCCCCCTCGAACACCTCGCCCGTGCCGCCGTCGATGGTGATCCAGTCGCCGCGCCGCACCACGGTGTCCCCGGCGTAGAAGAGCTGCCGTCCGTAGTCCACCAGGATGTCGGTGCAGCCCACCACGCAGGGCTTGCCCATGCCGCGCGCGACCACGGCGGCGTGCGAGGTCTGGCCGCCGCGCGAGGTCAGGATGCCTCGGGCCACGGTCATGCCCTGGATGTCCTCCGGGCTCGTCTCCAGTCGCACGAGGATCACGTTCTCGCCGCGCTCGTGGGCCTCCTGCGCCTCCTCGGAGTGGAACACCACCTTGCCCGAGGCGGCGCCGGGCGACGCGTCGAGCCCCTTGGCGATGACCTTGCGCTTGGCGTCCGGATCGAGGACGGGGCGGAGCACCAGCTCGAGCTCGCCGGCCCGCACGCGGCGGACCGCCTCCTCCTCGGTGATGAGCCCCTCGTGGACCAGGTCCACCACGATCTGGACCGCGGCCGCGGGGGTGCGCTTGCCGTTGCGGGTCTGGAGGAGCCAGAGCCGCCCGTCCTCGATGGTGAACTCGATGTCCTGCATGTCCCGCATGTGGGTCTCGAGCGTGCGCTGCATGCGGTCGAGCTCGGCGTAGGCCTCGGGCTGGGCCTCCTGCAGCGTGACCCCGTCGCGGATGCCACCGTCCCGGTTGATCGGGTTCGGGGTGTGCGTCCCGGCCACCACGTCCTCCCCCTGCGCGTTGGGGAGCCACTCGCCGAAGAACATCTTCGCGCCGGTCTTCGGGTTCCGGGTGAAGGCCACCCCCGTGGCGCTCGTGTCGCCCATGTTGCCGAACACCATGGACTGCACGTTCACGGCGGTGCCGCAGTCGTCCGGGATGCCGTGGGTGCGACGGTAGTAGCGGGCGCGCTGGCCGTTGAAGGAGCGGAACACCGCCTCCACGGCGAGCTGGAGCTGCTGCTGGGGGTCCTGGGGGAAGGCCCCCTCCACCTCCGCCACCACCGCCTTCAGCCGGCCCACCAGCGCCTTCAGCTCGGCGATGGGCATCTCGCGGGTGTCCTTGCCCTGCCGCGCCTCGTCCACCAGGCGCGAGAACTTGGTGTAGTGGATGCCGAGCACCACGTCGCCGAACATGGTGACGAAGCGGCGGTAGGAGTCCCAGGCGAACGCGGGCCGGCCGGTCCGGGCGGCGAGACCCTCCACCGTCACGTCGTTGAGGCCGAGGTTGAGCACCGTGTCCATCATCCCGGGCATGGACGCGGGGGCCCCGGAGCGCACCGAGAACAGGAGCGGGTTCTCGGCGTCGCCGAAGCGCTTGCCGGTGCGCTGCTCGACGAGGGAGAGGGCCGCGGCGACCTGGTCCCACACGCCTTCGGGGTAGGCGCCGCCGTGCTGGAACCAGTGGTTGCAGGCCTCGGTGGTGAGCGTGAACCCGGGGGGAACCGGGAGCCCGAGCCGGGTCATCTCGGCGAGTCCGGCGCCCTTCCCGCCGAGCAGCGCCTTCATCTTGCCGTCGCCGTCCGCCTCACCGTCGCCGAAGCCGTACACCCACTTCTTCATCACGAGACCTCGCCACGTGCGGCTATCACGCCCAACGGGGCGCCGGTCGGGGGCATCGGCCCGCCGTCGCGCGTGCTGAAGGGGCGCCGGTGGCGAGCGGGCCGAACGCGAGGCATCCTGGAAGGATGCTCCTCCTGCTGGCTGGCGCGCTCGCTTCGACCCCGGCGGCGGTGAAGATCATCAACGGGGAGGTCGCCCAGGCCGATCGGTACCCGATGGCGGGCGGCGTCCTGGTCTATGCGGGCGGGGCGGTGTCGCTCGTGTGCTCCAGCACGCTCATCGCGCCCGACGTGGTCATGCTGGCGGCGCACTGCGTGGACGGGGCGGTGCTGGGCTCGACGCCGGAGCAGGTGGGCTGGTCCAACACCTCCGACCTCGGCGAGTACGTCCAGAACACCCAGTTCCCCACCGACGCGGAGGTCGGGACGGACTTCGTCATGCACCCGGACTGGAGCTACGCCAACCTCCAGGTCGGGCTGGCGCTGAACTACGACATCGCGCTGGTCTTCCTGGAAGGGGAGTCCGCCTTCCCCTACGCCTACCTGCCCACCGCCGAGGAGGCGGAGCAGATCGTCGAGGGCGCCGAGGTGGCCGTGGCCGGCTGGGGCATGACCGACGCGGACGACACCACCTCCTACGGCGTGAAGAACTGGGGCTGGTCCACCATCGACGCGCTCGCCGACTACGAGTTCCAGGTGGGCGCGGCCACCGACGCGGTGCGGAAGTGCCACGGCGACTCGGGGGGGCCGAGCTTCCTCGACGTGGAGTCCGCCTCCAGCGTCAAGATGCGCGTCATCGGGGTGACCTCGCACACCTGGGACGAGACGGACTGCCAGGAGACCGGGGGCGTGGACACCCGGGCCGACTACTACCTGGAGTGGATCGACGAGGAGATGCGCTCCCGGTGTGAAGCGGACGAGCGCGCCTGGTGCGGGGTGGACGGCATTCCGCCCCCGCCGATCCCGATGAGCGACGCCGAGCTGCTCGGCGACCTGAAGCTGGTCGGCTGCGCCACCGCAGGCGGTCGCGGCCTTCTGCCCGGGGTGCTGCTCGCGGCCGGGCTCACGGCGGCCCGGCGCCGTCCCAATCGGCGGCGGTGAACCCCGGGGGCCCCCAGCAGCGCGCCCCCGCGCCGCTCACTCGCAGACCGTCAGCGCGCTGATCCAGCGGTCCACCACTGCGGTTCCGACCTCGTCCACCACCACGCTCCCCAGGGGGGGCATCCGGTGGGCGTCCAGCACCTGGAGGCGGAGCGAGAGCACCGAGAGCTCGGGGTGGCCGGGCCAGACGATCTGCGCGCCGTCCACGCCGAGATCCCCGTTGAGGGGAGCCTCACCGCAGGTGTTGGTGTCCTCCGCCTCGTAGCGGAAGTCCATCCCGCCGCCTCCCGAGCCCTCGGGCCGGTGGCACGAGGCACAGTTGGCCGCGAGGTAGGAGCGGGCGGCGTCCTCGGCGTCCTCGACCTCCGCCGGGTCCGGGAGGGCGGGAAGGCCCGCCGGGTCCCCCGGCGAGGTGCTGAACATCCCGATGTGGTCCAGGGTGGCGATCTGGTTCGCGTACGCGCCCGACTCGTACCGGTAGGGCCCGTTGAGCTGATCCACCCGGAGGCCCAGCACCCGCCCGGCCGCCGAGGTGTGGCACTGCAGGCACTGCGAGCGGGAGGGGTACGTCCAGGTCTGCCCGCCCACCTCCACCGTCTTGTCGGCGGGGAGGAGCTCGGCGTCGGTGCCGGTCTCGTTCCAGGCGTAGGTGTAGCCGGCCCACTCGCCGTCGTCGTGGCGCATCATCAGGCGGGTCTCGACGGGCCGACCGCCGAGCGCGAAGTGCTTCACGGTCACCGAGCCGACCGGGAGGTCGAAGGTGCCGTCCTCCAACAGGTCGATGGTGGTGCCGTCGGGGATGGCGAACCACCGGGACTTGTCGGCGCCGTCGGACCAGAGGGGGCTGTTCACCGTGTAGGGGATGAGCCCCGGAGCCGGGAGGGTGGGGTCGGCCGGGTCCAGGCAGCCCGTCTCGGACAGGAGCGCCGGGAAGCTGTTCGCCGTCGGCTCCCCGGCCGGGTCGATGCGGAACACGTTCCCGTCGAGGTAGTCCACCACGTAGACCTCGCCGTCGGCGTCCTCGGCGAAGTGCACGGGGAAACCGGAGACGGTGCCGAGCAGCTCGGGCGCGGCCACGCCCGCCTCGTCGAAGAAGAGCCCCCAGAGCTTCCCCTGGTAGGCGTCGGCGTACAGGTAGGTGCCGGCGAGCTCGGGGATGGCGGCGCCCCGATACACGACCCCGCCGGTGATCGAGTCGCCCTCGCGGTGCGAGTACTCCACCACCGGGTCCAGGTAGGGCCCCGGGCAGTCGTTCCCCCGGGGGTAGCAGCTCGAGCCTTCCTTCACGTTCCAGCCGTAGTTGCCGCCCAGCTCGACGATGTCGACCTCCTCCCACTCGTCCTGCCCGACGTCGCCCACCCACAGCGCGCCCGTCTCGCGGTCGAAGCTGTACCGCCAGGGGTTGCGCAGGCCGAGGGCGTAGATCTCGGGGGCGCCCTCCGCGCCGTCCGCGTAGGGGTTGTCGGAGGGGATGGCGTAGGGGCTGCCGCCGTCGATGTCCAGCCGCAGCATCTTGCCGAGGAGCGCGTCGGGGTCCTGCGCGTTGTCCTGGGGGTCCCCGGCCGAGCCGCCGTCCCCGAGGCCCACGTAGAGGAGCCCGTCGGGGCCGAAGAGCACGTGGCCCCCGTTGTGGTTGGAGTACGGCTGCGGCACCTCGAGGATCACGGTCTCGGCGTCCGCGTCGAAGCTCTCCCCGCCGTCGGCGCTGACCAGGCGCGAGACCACGGTGCGGGCGTCGTCCCCCGTGCCCGCCGTGTAGTTGACCACGATCTCCCCGTTCTGGTCGAAGTCGGGATGGACGGCCAGGCCGAGGAGCCCGTCCTCGTTGCCGTTCCAGCGCGACACCCGGTCCGAGAGGTCGAGCACCTCGCGCACCTCGGTGGCCGACGGGTCCGCCGGCACCCTGAGCACCCGCCCGCCCTGCTCGACCACGTACCAGTCGCCCGAGTCGCCGGGCGCCGGGACCATCGCCACGGGCACGGTGAAATCGAGCGCCGTCCAGATGCGCGTGAAGCTCACGCTCGCGCCCGAGGGGGGGCGCTCCTGGGCGAGGCAGGTCTCGTTGACGGGGCGGCTCTCCAGGCCCCACGGGGCGGTGGTGTCGGTAGGGGGCGCGCTGTCGGTGTCCCCCGGCTTGTCCCCCGGGCAGCCGACGAGCAGGGCGAGAACGGAGATGGGGCGCACGTGAACCTCGTCGGAGTTCTATCCATCCCGGGAGGATCCCGACCGGTTCGTGCACGGGGGGTGACCGAAACCGCCGAGGTCGGTATGGTCTCCTTCCTATGGTCCTTTCCCGCCCGCTCCTCCTCACCGCGCTCGCGCTCGCCGTCGGGGCGGGGCTCGCTGCCGGGGCCGCCGGAGACGGCCGGGTGCAGGGCGTGGCGGTCCGGGCCGGACCGGTGCGGGTGGACGGGGATCGGCTCATCCTGGGGCCGGGCGCGCTGGTGGGCCTGGGGCCGGCGCTCCGCGTGGACCTCCGGGGCGCCTTCCCGGCCGCCACCGTGGACGTGCTGCGGGGCGATCCCGGCGGCGCCCACGTGGTGGCCCACCTGGGCCGGACCTCGGGCCTCTTCCGGGACGACGGGAGCCCGCTGGGCGCCGATCCGCCCTTCACCTGGCAGGCCCGGGCGTCGGACACGGTCACGGTGGACTGCCGCGGCACCCTGCAGGTGGCGGTGGGCGGGGTGCCGCGCATGAACGCGCCCCTGGGCCGGGCCTGCGTGCGGGAGGACGTCTGGGTGCGCGCGCGCGGCGAGGTGCGGCTCGACCAGGCCTCCCTCGACGGCCGGGCCCTGACCTGGGGCGGCCGGCGCTTCGACCCGCTCCGCGCCGGGGTGGCCACCCTCACCCTCGTGGCCGGGGTGCTGGTCATCCCGCTGGGGGGCTGGCGTCGCGGCGCCTCCGCCGCGGCCTTCGCGGCCGGACTGGCCGCCGCGGCGGCGCTATTCGCCCCGTCGGTGGACCCCGCTCCCGCCGACGCGCTCCCCGCCGACCCCGCGCTGAACCCGGCCGTCCCGCGGCAGCTGGCCTCGCAGCTCGCCGCGCGCCTCGGCAACCTGGACCCCGGCCGGCCCACCGTGCTCGTGCTCGGGGGCGCGGCCACCGCCGACACCCGGGACGGCCCGGGCTGGACGGTGCTCCTCGCCGCGAAGCTGCCGGAGAGCGAGGTGGTGGTCCTCAGCGACGCCCACGCCACGAGCTGGCACCACCGCAAGGCGCTGGAGGCCGCCGGCGTGCGGGGGGCGCGCTGCGTGAGCGTGCAGGGGTTCAACGACGTCATGCCGTCCATGCCCGGGCTGACCCTCGTGGGGGTGGAGCAGGGGCGACCGCCCGTCTCGGGCGCCTGGGTGGCCCCCGTCACCCTCGTCGAAGCAGCCGACAACCACCGCGCCTACCTGAAGAGCTGCGCCTCCCTGCTGGTCGTCCCCGAGGTCGCGCGCGGGCGCGACGCCGAGCTCGACGCCTGGGGCCAGGCGGTGGCAGCCGTCTCCGGACTGACCGTCGTGGACGCCACCGAGGCGCTGGGCGCTGACGGACTCCGCGACGACGTCCACCTCTCGCGCGCCGGGCACGCCGCGCTCGCGGGCTTCGTGGCCGCGCAGCTGGGGGCCGCCTCGACGACGCCGGCTCCGGTCTCCGCGGTTCAGGGCGGGGGCGGGTAGCCCCCCCAGCGGCGTCCAGCCCCCTCGTCGGCGTCGACGTAGCCACGACAGCGGTGCTCGGTGGGCCCCACGGTCCCGAGCCCCTGCTGGAACTCCCGGGGGAACTGCTCGGCGGTCTGCGGGATGCGCCAGCCCGCCACCGGCGAGAGCCAGCTCGGGAGCACCCCGGACACGAACCCGAGGAGGAGCAGGCCGGCCACCGGCAGGCGCGCCCGTTCGGGCAGCCCCTGCCCTTCCCGGGATCCCACCACCGCGAGCCCCACTCCCAGGACCACCGGCAGCCCCGCGAAGGCCACCGCGAGGTAGCGGGGGTGGGTCAGCACCAGGGCCGCCTGGGGAAAAGCGGCGACGAACGGCACCAGCGGACCGACCAGCGCGAGGAGCTGCCAGCCGCGCCGCGCGCGCCGGGCGGCGCCCACCCCGAGGCCGGCGAGCGCGAGGACGGCAGCGACCGCCACCGGGAGGGCCCAGGGGAGCACGTGGATCTGCAGGGCCGCGGCGAACTCGGGGACGTCCTGCGAGCCGGCCGGGATGCTCCGCGCCAGCCCCGCCACCAGCCGGAGCGCCTCGGGCACCTCCCAGGGCGGCTCGCGTCCCCAGAGGAAGTCCTGGTCCACCACCTCGTCGACCGTCGGCGGGTGGCCGAGGCGCTCCTGGACGTGACGGACGAACTTGGCCGTCTGCCGGACCAGGCCGGGAGAGGTGGGATCGGTGTGGGCGCGGGCCAGCCACCAGCTGCCCACCACCGGGCCGAGGAGGAGGGCGAGGTTCGCCACCGTCGTCCGGCCCGGGCGGGCCACGGCGGCGACACCCGCCACGCCGAGCGAGGCGAGCGCCCAGTACAGGCCCCGGACGTCCACGAGCAGCGCGAGCGTGATGCCTCCGCCGGCGGCGGCGAAGGCGACCGGGTGACGGAAGCGCGCCGCGGCGGCGGCGGTGGCGGCGCACACGCCGTAGGCGGCGACGGCCTCCGGGTAGAAGGTCACGGTGCGGGAGAGCACCACGAGCGGCGCCAGGGTCAGCGCGAGCAGCACGCAGGCGACTCCCGCGAAGCGACCGTGCACCGACCGTCCCCACAGCCAGAGCGCGGCGCCGAGGACGAACTGGCTCGTCGCCGCCGCCAGCGCGAGGCCGCCGATCACGCCTGCCGAGCGGGCGTACCAGGCGGGGAGGAGCGCCGCGAACCAGGAGCGCTGGGTGACGAAGCCGGCGGGGTCGTCCTGGAGGAGGGCGCCCACACACTCGCAGTACTGGAAGAAGTCCGAGGAGGTCAGGGGCCAGAGGGCGAGGTGGTACGGGGGGAGGATCCAGGTGCTGGCGACGCCATAGACGAGCGCGGCCGCCGCGAGGATGGCGCCGTCCACCCAGGTCCAGCGCTCCTCCTGACGGGCGGGCCCCACCGCGGCCACCGCAGCGACGACGACCAGGAGCGTCCAGGCGCCGGTCCAGAACCCGCCTCCGTTCACCGCCCCCACCGCTGCCGCACCCGCTCGAACAGCAGGACGCCGGCGGTCACGCTGACGTTGAGCGACTCCAGGCCGCCCGCGAGCGGCACCCCCACCACGTGATCGCAGCGCTTGCGCACCGGGTCGGTGAGGCCCTTGTCCTCGCCGCCCAGCACGATGGCCACCGGCCCGCGGAGGTCCACCTCCCAGGGCGGGAGCCCGTCCATGTCGGCGCCGACGATGGTGACCCCGGCGCGCTTCAGCGTGGCGAGCGCGGAGGAGATGCCCTCGCGGATGAGCGGCACCGCCTCCGCGCCCCCCATGCTGACCCGGTGCACCACCGGAGAGAGCCCCTTCCCCCGCTGCACCGGCACCACCACCGCGTGTACGCCGGCGCCCAGGGCCGAGCGGAGGATGGCGCCCAGGTTGTGCTCGTACTGGACCTCGTCCACCAGCACGAAGAAGGGCTCCGGCTCGCGGTCGAGCACCTCCCGCACCGTGAGCTCCGGGAAGGGCTCCGCCTCGGCGATGACCCCGTTGTGCACGCCGGTCTCGCTCATCCGGTCCAGGAGCGCCCGCTCCACGCGGCTCACCTTGTCGCCGGCCAGGCGCAGGATGGCGTCGATCTTCCGGTCGGGCTTCGCCCCCACGTCCATCCACACCCGACGGACCTCGCGCCGCCCGCGCTCGAGCGCTTCCAGCACCACGTTCCGGCCCTCGAGCCGATCCCCCCGCACCGGCGGGAGCGCCGACGGGGCCGGGCGTGGCGGAGGGCGCGGCCCGGGCCGGGGCGCGGCGGACCGGGGGTCCCCGCCGGGCCCCGGAGGGCGACGGGGCCCGCGGGGTGGGTCGGTGGCCGGGCCGTCGCGGCGCGGCAGCCCTCTCGGCGGACGCTTCATCGGCACCGTCCCAGGTCACGGCAGGCGCCCCGCCCGGCGGCACGCCCGGTGAGGACGGCGCCGCTGACCATCGTGCTGTCCAGGTGTTCGCGCTCCCAGGGGTGGGCGAAGCCGGCGAGCTCGCCGGCCGCGTAGAGTCCCGGGATGGGGGCGCCGCTTGCGTCCACCAGGCGCCCGTCCAGGTCCACTCGGACGCCGGTGAGCGTCTTGGCGGTGGTGAGCCGGAGGGGGAGCGCCGCGAAGCCCCGGCCCTCGAGGAGAGGGTGGGCCGGGTCGCTGTGGTCGGGGGTGGCGCCGAGGCCGGCCGCGACACGCTCGTAGGGCAGGTTCATGCGGACCGCGAGGGTGCGGAGGTCGTCGCTCATGAGGTCCAGCTTCCGCACCACCGGCATGGCCCGGCGGAAGCGGCGCCCGTCGGCGTCCCACAGGTCCATCTGCGGGGCGACGATGCCGTCCATCACCGCCCACCCGGTGCCGCCCGCCGCCAGGAGCGCCTCCCCGGAGTCCCCCCGGGGCGACTGGAGGGCGGGCAGGTAGGTGCCGTCCCCGGAGAGCGTGTAGGCGTGCGAGCCGTCCACCAGCATCAGCGCTCGGTCGGGGTGCTCCGGTGCGGGGACCCCGTGCCCGTAGAAGAGC
>Ga0172373_10008129_pt1 | contig 13367 bp, 11 predicted proteins | sample Lak10m_2_FD_114546 | JGI IMG/M metagenome (GOLD analysis project Ga0172373, IMG submission 114546) | Freshwater microbial communities from Kabuno Bay, South-Kivu, Congo - kab_092012_10m | ecosystem: Environmental > Aquatic > Freshwater > Lake | place: Democratic Republic of the Congo... | reverse complement strand
CCTTTCTGGGTGAGACCGCGCGTGCCCTGGAGTCCCGCGGAGCTCAGCGGATTGCGGCTCCGTTTCCGCTTGGCGTCGAGGGAACGACATTATGGCTTCAGGCGGCGGCAACCTGTTGGGGTGTCGACGCAGACCATTTTGAGCGAACAATTTCCGCCAGTCGTGAACGGGCGTCGCGGGCGCTTGCGCGTCAGCGCGATGTGTTAGAGGGCAAAACAATATTCTTCTTTCCGGATTCCCAGCTGGAGGTTCCGCTTGCCCGATTCCTATCGCGCGAACTCAAGATGCTCGTTGCTGAAGTGGGCTCACCGTATCTCCATAAGCAGCATCTGGCTGAGGAACTGGCGATGCTGCCGGCGGACACTGCCCTCTCCGAGGGTCAGGACGTTGAAAAACAACTCGACCGATGCCGGCGCGCCAACCCGGATCTTGTGGTGTGTGGGTTAGGGCTTGCGAATCCGCTCGAGCAGGAAGGCATCACCACGAAGTGGTCAATTGAATTGGTCTTTAGTCCGATTCAGGGGTTTGACCAGGCGGCCGATCTTGCCGAGTTGTTTAGCCGTCCGATTCGACGGCGAGCACTTCTGTCGAACGCTTTGGCGCATGATGCGCAGGCGGCCTAGAGAAGCGGATGCGATGAAGCTCACACTCTGGACATACGAAGGCCCGCCGCACGTCGGGGCGATGCGCGTTGCAACCGCGATGCGGGATGTCCACTATGTGCTCCACGCGCCGCAGGGTGATACCTATGCAGACTTATTGTTTACGATGATTGAACGGCTGCCAAGGCGGCCACCCGTGACCTACACGACATTCCAAGCGCGTGACCTTGGCAAAGATACCGCTGAGCTGTTTAAAAATTCCGTCCGGGAGGCTTATGCCCGCTTCCAGCCGAAAGCGATGTTGGTGGGTGCGTCATGCACTGCTGAACTGATTCAAGACGATCCAGCCGGTCTTGCCGCTGCGCTGTCTCTGCCGATTCCCGTGGTACCACTTGAATTGCCGTCCTATCAGAAAAAAGAGAACTGGGGCGCAGCTGAAACCTTCTATCAAGTCGTTCGCGCACTCTGTACGGGCAGAACACCATCGCGCCGCGCGTCGGTAAGGCCACGCTGTAACCTATTGGGTGCGACAGCACTTGGTTTTCGGCATCGTGACGATGTCACTGAAATTACAAGGCTGCTGGATCAGATTGGCGTGGATGTGGCGGTTGTTGCGCCACTTCATGCGACACCCGACGATATCTCTGCGCTGATTGATGCTGATTTTAATGTCTTGCTCTATCCCGAGACAGGCCACAGTGTTGCGAGTTGGCTGGAGCGTCAATTTGGGATGAAGACCACGAGATGCATTCCGATTGGAGTTCGTGGAACCCAAGACTTTATTCGTGAAGTCTGTGATCTGGCCGGGCTCGATCATGCACGGGTTCAGGCCGAAGGTGCGCGCGCAGGCTGGTATGCACGCTCCGTTGACTCCACTTATCTCACGGGGAAGCGGGTCTATATCTTTGGTGATGCTACCCACGCCATTGCCGCTGCCAGGGTCGCCGCGCATGAGATGGGCTTTACCGTGGTTGGGCTTGGAACCTACAGCCGTGAGTTTGCCCGAGAGGTTCGAGAGGCTGCCAAATCCTACGGTCTTGAGGCACTGATCACAGATGATTATCTCGATGTGGAGCAGCAGGTAGCTGAACTCCAGCCCGAGTTGGTCTTGGGCACGCAGATGGAACGACACATCTCAAAGCGGCTATCCGTGCCTTGTGCAGTAATTTCATCACCCGTTCACGTACAGGATTTTCCAGCCCGTTACTCACCTCAAATGGGATTTGAGGGTGCCAATGTATTGTTTGATACCTGGATACATCCGCTCATGATGGGCCTTGAGGAACATCTGATTCACATGTTCCGTGATGACTTTGAATTCCACGACGGTGCCGCGCCGTCACACCTCGGACATTCAGCGGCCACGAGTGGCGCGGGCACGGTTTCGCCGGTGGTCCCATCACCCTCGATTGTGATCTCCAACTGGGCAGCTGAGGCCCAGAATGAGCTCAACAAGATTCCGTTTTTTGTACGGGGTAAAGCCCGTCGTAATACCGAGCGTTATGCCCAGGAGCGGGGCGTGCAACTCATTACTGTCGAAACACTTTACGATGCCAAAGCCCACTTTAGTCGCTGATCTCACGGGCGTTCGATTAACGCCAATTCGCGTGACGATTGTGACGATGGATACCCATCTGGCGACGGCGACAGCTCGGGCGACGGTGCGCCTAATGAAACATCTGCCCGGCTTGTCAATGTCGCTACATGCGGCCTCTGAGTGGAGCGCAGACGAGAAATCTCTTGCGCACTGCATTGAAGATATTGCCCGTGCCGATATCGTGATTGCGACGATGTTATTCATGGAAGATCATTTCCTCCCGATTCTGCCGGCGCTCGAGGCGCGCAGGGAGTCATGCGACGCCATGGTCTGTGCGATGTCAGCATCGGAAGTTGTTCGTCTTACACGGATCGGTAAGTTCGATATGAATAAACCCGCATCCGGGCTTACCGCGTTACTGAAGCGTTTGCGGGGCAACAAAGACAAACAATCGACCGGTGGTGCTGCACAGATGAAAATGTTGCGGCGGGTTCCGAAGCTTCTGCGATTCATTCCGGGAACTGCGCAGGATGTCCGATCGTATTTTCTAACCTTGCAGTACTGGCTTGGCGGATCTGAGGAAAACATGTTTAACATGATCCGTTATCTCATAAATAAGTATGCGGCCGGTCCAAGAGAGGTGCTTCGCGGCGCGGATGAGCCCGCGTTGCCCATTGAGTATCCTGAGCTGGGTGTCTACCACCCCCGCCTGCCATCGCGGATGGGTGAAGAGGCCCACGAGCTGCCGGTGGTTGTGCCTGCAGGCTCTGCGAAGGGCCGTGTCGGCGTGTTGCTGCTGCGATCCTATCTCTTATCCGGTAATGCAGGCCATTACGATGGGGTCATCACTGCACTCGAGACCCAGGGCTTGCAGGTTATTCCCGCCTTCGCATCGGGTTTAGATGCACGGCCTGCGGTCGAGAAATTTTTTATTCAGGATGGCCAGCCGATCGTTGATGCTGTGGTCTCTTTGTCTGGCTTTTCATTGGTGGGTGGTCCTGCCTACAACGACGCCCGAGCCGCTGAGGAGATTCTGGCGAGGCTTGATGTGCCCTATGTCTCAGCACACCCGCTGGAATTTCAGTCCCTGAATCAGTGGGGAGAGTCCACACGCGGATTGCTCCCCGTTGAGAGCACCATCATGGTTGCAATTCCAGAGCTTGATGGCGCGATAACGCCGATGGTCTTTGGGGGGCGGGCGGGCAACCCCGGAACAACCTGTAATGGCTGCCATCACCATTGCGAGTTCACGCATCACCATAATGCACAGGATATGCACACCTGTGCAGAGCGGGCCCAGATGCTGGCCTCTCGAGTTGCAAAGCTTGTAGCGTTGCGGCGTTCTGAGCGCGCGCGTCGAAAGATTGCCATTGTCATCTTCAACTTTCCCCCAAACGCAGGCAACACTGGAACCGCTGCTTACCTCTCCGTTTTTGAGTCTCTGCATCAGGTGCTTAAATCGATGGGTGAGCGGGGCTATACGGTAGAAGTCCCTGAGAGTGTCGATGCACTGCGCGACAGCATTATTCTGGGAAACAAAGATCAATACGGCACAGATGCAAATGTCCATGCCCTGATTTCTGCAGATGATCACGTGCGACGGGAGACCTGGCTCTCTGAGATAGAGGCGCAGTGGGGACCAGCACCAGGTCAGCATCTCAGTAATGGCGCCTCTCTCTTCGTGTTGGGTCGCCAGTTCGGCAATGTTCTGGTCACGATACAGCCTGGGATGGGGTATGAGGGTGACCCGATGCGTCTATTGTTTGAGCACGGATTTGCGCCGACACATGCCTTCTGCGCAAATTATCGTTACCTACGCGAGGATTTTTCTGCTGATGCATTTCTCCATTTCGGAACCCATGGCGCTCTTGAATTTATGCCGGGTAAGCAGGCAGGGATGTCGGGCGCCTGCTGGCCTGACCGGCTGATTGCAGATATTCCAAACTTCTATCTGTATGCATCAAATAATCCATCAGAAGGCGCAATTGCAAAACGCCGTGCGGGCGCAACATTAATTAGTTATCTCACGCCCCCCGTAGCGCAGGCGGGGCTCTATCGCGGGCTTGTTGATCTCAAATCTTCGATCGATCGGTTTAGAAAACTCGAACCCAATGACGATGAACGGATCGAGACCGCGACGGTAATTCAGGCTCAGGCGGCCGAACTGAATCTGGTGGCCGCGGAGCCGATCTGGTCGACTGATCGCATCGTGGAGCAGGGTTCAAGCATGCGTAAGGCGTCAGCACGTGGCGAGAGTGAGGCAGATCGTGCGATTCAAACGCTTACCGATACGGTACGCGAGATGGAATACGCCCTGATCCCGTATGGGCTCCATGTTGTGGGTCTGCCGCTTTCAATAGAAGAACGAATCGATATGCTGATCTCGATGGCCGACGCCACGAGCAGTCTGAGAATATCGCGCGAGAGCGCCCAGTTAATTATTGATCGTGTGGATGGAGATAGCTTCGTGGCACATCTCTGCGAGGTTCATGATGGGCTCTCGCAAGAAGACGCACGACATCTCGCCGATCAACTCGTGATCGCAGGTGCACATCTCGAGAAAGATACGGAAGTCGATGGCATCTTGCATGCACTGGATGGCCGATATATTCGACCTGCGCCCGGCGGGGATCTGCTCCGGTCGCCTGAGGTCTTGCCGACTGGACGGAATCTTCACGGATTTGACCCCTTCAAGATTCCAAGTGCATTTGCGGTTCGCGATGGCGCCCTCCAGGCGCAACGGCTCCTGGATCGCTATCAAGAGGATGGAAACGCGTTGCCAGAATCTGTTGCGATGGTGCTCTGGGGAACAGATAACTTAAAGACAGAGGGAAGCCCAATTGCACAAGCGCTGTATCTAATGGGTGCCGAGCCGAGGTTTGATAGTTATAGCCGGGTCGCGGGTGCGAAATTAATTCCACTTTCAGTTCTCGGGCGTCCGCGGATTGATGTGGTGATCACCTTATCCGGCATCTTTCGTGATCTGATGCCTCTTCAGATTAAGTTGCTCGCGCAGGCAGCGTTTTTGGCGGCCTCCGCAGACGAACCAAGTGATCAGAACTTTATTCGTAAGCATGCATTGGCCTATCAGGCAGAGCATGGCTGCGACATCGAAGAGGCCTCTTTGCGTGTTTACGGGAATGCCGAAGGCGCCTATGGCTCTAATGTGAATAGCCTTGTGGAAAATAGCCGGTGGGATGAAGAAGATGAACTGGCCGAGACCTACTCTCGACGCAAAGGGTTTGCGTATGGCCTCAATGGCCGGCCGGTGAAAAAGCCGGCGCTGTTACAGAGCGTGCTAAGAGATGTTGAGTTGACGTATCAGAACTTAGAGTCTGTTGAGCTTGGGGTTACCACGGTTGATAACTATTTTGACACCTTGGGGGGAATCACAGGCGCTGTGAAACGCGCGAAAGGTGGGCTTGTGCCACCGGTTTATATCGGCGATCAGACGAAGGGTGACGGCACGGTGCGCACCCTGTCTGAGCAGGTTGCACTTGAGACACGAACACGAATGCTGAACCCAAAATGGTATGAAGGAATGTTGAAACACGGATATGAGGGTGTTCGTCAGATCGAGGTTCACATCACGAACACGATGGGCTGGTCAGCGACAACCGGCCAGGTTCAGCCCTGGGTTTATCAGCAACTCACTCAGACTTTTATGTTGGATCCGGAAATGCGGGATCGTCTGGCCAAGCTCAATCCATCCGCCTCGGCAAAAGTCGCTAACCGATTGCTCGAGGCATCTGAACGACAGTTTTGGAACCCCGACGCCAAGACTTTGGCGGCCCTACGTCAGGCCGGAGAAGAACTAGAGGATCGCCTAGAGGGCGTCTATGAGGGAGTATCAACATGAATGTTGCAACCGTGCCATTTTCTGAGATCAAACGATCGGGCGGACGGCCCGACGGAGAGGGAAGCGTTCAGGTTCAGCTTGACCCCAACCTCAAAATTGGTAACGCAAAGGTTTTCGCGATCTACGGCAAAGGGGGTATTGGCAAGAGTACAACCTCATCGAATCTCTCAGTCGCATTTTCCAAGCTCGGCAAACGCGTTCTTCAGATTGGCTGCGATCCCAAACATGATTCGACCTTCACACTCACCAAGAAACTCATGCCCACAGTGATCGATGTGTTGGAGTCGGTTGATTTTCACTCCGAGGAACTGCGGATGGAGGATTTCGTATTTGAGGGCTATAACGGAGTGATGTGCGTTGAAGCCGGTGGGCCGCCCGCAGGAACGGGATGTGGGGGTTATGTTGTGGGGCAGACGGTCAAACTCTTGAAGGAGCATCACCTCCTCGAGGATACAGATGTCGTTATCTTCGATGTTCTCGGGGATGTTGTCTGCGGTGGATTTGCAGCACCTCTGCAGCACGCCGATCGCGCATTAATCGTGACCGCTAATGATTTCGATTCAATTTTTGCCATGAACCGGATCGTGCAGGCTATTGGCGCGAAATCAAAAAACTATAACGTACGCCTTGGAGGCGTCATTGCCAATCGAAGTGCGGCCACCGACCAGATTGATAAATTCAATGACCAGATTGGCCTAAAGACGATGGCCCATTTTCCTGATCTGGATGTGATTCGTCGAAGTCGTTTAAAAAAATCAACACTCTTCGAGATGGAAGAATCGGCCGAGCTTAAAGCGGTTCAGGAGGAGTACATGCGGCTCGCTGCAAAGCTCTGGGCTGGCGTTGATCCGCTCAGCGCCGAGCCGATGAAGGACCGAGATATTTTTGATCTCTTAGGGTTTGATTAAGGTCTGATCGGATTGATTCGAAAACTCTTATGAACGAACTCAGCGAACACCGCTACCTGCAGCAACGCGATCGAATCGAAACCTATTTCGATCGAACAGCGGCCCAGACCTGGGCGCGCTTGACGTCAACGGCCCCCGTTAGCGGCATCCGGGCAACCGTTCGGGCGGGCCGAGACCGGATGCGTCAGACCCTTCTGGATTGGTTACCGGGGGATTTGACCGGGAAACGCGTACTCGATGCCGGCTGCGGAACAGGGGCTTTGTCAGTGGAACTTGCAAAGCGCGGCGCCCGGGTGCTTGCGATTGACCTGTCTTCCACCTTGGTGGCGCTCGCCCGGGAGCGGGCGAGGGACCAACACCACCCGGGAACAATTGATTTCCGGGCTGGCGATATGTTTGATTCTGCGCTGGGTGAGTTTGACGTCGTCGTGGCGATGGACTCATTAATTCATTACCAGCCGCGCGAGGTCGTAAGAATCTTGAGTGGCTTTGCAGCGCGCTCACATCAGTCTATTCTCTTTACATTTCCGCCAAAGAATTATCTTCTCTCGGCAATGATTACGGCGGGTCGGCTCTTCCCGCGTAAGGATCGTGCGCCATTTATTGTGCCCGTGGCGTATTCCAAGCTCTGCAAGATGATTCATGAGACCCATCGCCTCTCAGATTTTCAGGTGGACAAAACCGAGAAGATTTCGAGTGGCTTTTACACCTCACAGGCGATCGCCTTGGTGAGGTCGGCATGAGAGGCCTGTCACGGAAACCCTCTTGGCGAAGGTGGGCGCAGCTGAGCCCGCGGCTACTCCCCTTTGCAGATGTCGTCACACGAGACCTTTCCTTCTCTCGTCTGATTCGGTTGTCCCTATTTCAGGTATCGGTAGGCATGGCGACCGCCCTCTTAATTGGAACACTTAATCGCGTCATGATTGTTGAGTTGGGTGTTGGCGCATGGTTGGTGTCGCTGATGGTTGCAATTCCACTTTTATTTGCACCCTTTCGTGCCCTTGTTGGTTTTAAGTCGGACACGCACCGATCGGTGCTTGGTTGGCGCCGGGTGCCGTACATCTGGCTGGGGACGATTTTTCAGTTCGGTGGCCTCTCCATCATGCCTTTCGCTCTCATTCTGCTTTCTGGGGATAGTCACTGGCCATACTGGGTTGCGCTCCTGTCAACGGGCTTTGCATTTCTGATGGTGGGTGTCGGCATGCAGACGACGCAAACTGCGGGCCTGGCGCTTGTGACCGATATTGCTCCGAAGGCATTGCGCCCACGAGTCGTCGCGATGATGTACACGATGCTCTTGTTGGGAATGGTGGTGAGCGGCCTTGTATTGAGCATTCTTCTTAGTGACTTCAGCCAGATCACACTCATAAAAGTTATCCAGGGCGCCGCCGGGTGCAGTGTGCTGCTCAATGTAATTGCTTTGTGGAAGCAGGAGGCACGAGTGCCTCAACGAACCTCTGCTGCAATCCCTCGGCCCACCTTTCGGCAGACCTGGCGGGATTTTTCAGGCCAACGACAGACGCTACGATTTTTTGTTGCCCTAGGCCTCGGAACCGCGGCGTTTAGCATGCAGGACGTCATCTTGGAGCCTTACGGTGGCGAAATTCTAGGGCTCTCTGTCGCTGCAACAACCGTATTGACCGCAATGATGGCAACAGGCGCGCTATCTGCATTTCTCTTATCGGCCGCGTGGCTTAGTCGGGGCATGAATCCCTATCGGCTCTCGGCGATGGGGGCACTGGTTGGGCTTGTTGCGTTCTCATGTGTGATTTTTTCGGAGCCACTGCAATCGCCGAACTTGTTTCGGATCGGTGCGACCTTAATTGGTTTTGGTGGTGGACTTTTCTCTGTGGGCACGCTCACCGCCGCGATGAACATGCAGGCCGCATCCTCCGCTGAGGATTGCTTCGGTACCAGTGGGCTGATTCTGGGGGCCTGGGGTGCTGTCTATGCAACAGCTACCGGCATCTCAATGGCTCTCGGGGGCGCCCTCCGTGATGCGGTATCAACGCTCGCCGTTCAGGGTGATATTGGGCTGGTATTGCTCAATCCCGCAACGGGCTACAGCTTTGTGTATCACCTTGAGTTGTATTTGCTGCTCGCTACCCTCGTGGCAATCGGCCCATTGGTCCGCGTGTCGAGATTTTCGCAGCAGACTCAGCCTCAACCCGTTTCGAAGTTTGGTCTTGCCGAATTCCCCGGCTGATCAACCATTAAAGGAGGATGACTATGGGAACCGGTGCAATTACAGCGTACATTGATGTTGCACAGATTGTGCTTTACATCTTTTGGATTTTCTTTTTTGGATTGGTTGTCTATCTGGTGCAGGAAGGAAAGCGCGAGGGGTTTCCTCTCGAGAGTGATCGCAAGGACTACGCGGTGATTGAGGGGTGGCCACGCGTTCCTGCTCCTAAAACATTTCGGATGGCCGACGGATCAGAATTCACGGCACCCCACGGGCGTGACCAGGCGGCTCCTCCACTGGCGGCCCGTCGTGTTGGCAACTATCCAGGTGCACCCATGGAGCCGACCGGTAATCCAATGATTGATGGAATTGGCCCTGCTGCTTGGACCGCACGGTCTGATCACGCAGATCTAATGCTCGATGGCTCTGCCAAGATTCAGCCCCTGCGCAGCGCGAGCGGCTACAGCGTCTCGATCAATGATGTGAACCCGATTGGCTTGGACTGTGTGGGTCACGATGATGTCAGTGCCGGGAAGGTAGTCGATCTCTGGGTCGATCAGGCAGAGATGCTTTTCCGCTATCTAGAGGTTGAACTCCATCAGGGCAGGCGCATTCTCGTACCTATGCCGTTTGCCCGGGTTACGAAACACCATGTCAAAGTTCATGCGATTCTAGGTCGTCAGTTTGCGGATGTGCCAACCACTAAACACTCAGATCAGGTGACCTTACTGGAAGAAGATAAGATCGCTGGATATTTTGGTGGCGGGCGACTCTATGCAACTCCCGATCGTCAAGAGCCTCTGCTATGAGACCGTCGCTTAGCCACCATCATGGGTACGAACATGAGCACGAGTTTGAGCCCCAGCTGGGATTACCAGAGAGGCTTCCTGCCACCGAGAAAATTCTATGGCAGGGTTCCCCTAACTGGCTTGCAATGGCGCGATACACCTTTCATGTTCGAACATTGACCGTTTATTTCGCAGTCATTATTCTGATTCGCATTCTCGGCGTAATGACTGAACCGGGTCTCGCTACGCCCTTGGTGACTGCGCTCATCTCGGCGCTTTGGCTAGGGATGCTCGCTTCTGTGGCAATTCTGAGTCTTACGCTCCTGGCCTATCTCTCGGCGAGGACAACGGTGTACACCATTACCGACCGTCGAATTGTCATGCGGGTCGGGATCGTGTTAACGGTGACCTTTAATCTGCCATTTAAACGGATTGCGGCCGCAAATCTGCGTGCGCTTTCAGGTGGCCGGGGAGATATCGCCGTGTCACTGATGGAGTCCGATAAGATTGCATACGCACATCTCTGGCCACATGCAAGACCATGGCGATTTACGAAACCTGAGCCAATGCTGCGTTGTCTGACGAACGCTCAGACAGTTGCGACTCTCCTGACCGAGGCCTGGTCAGCCGTTGTCTCGGGAGGCTCGATGAACCCTCAGTCTGCTCAGGTGATTGGGCCCCTCGAGGCAGATCGCCCGCAGAAGTCTGGCGCCATCGCGTCTGTCGAGCAGGGCTATCCCAGGAGCATGCAGACGTCATGAGTCTAATTGCCATCGCACCGATGCACCGACTGCCGTTGCTGGTGGGAGTCGCCCTATGCGGATTGGTTGGCGCGATCGCCATAGTTCGCAACTCCGGGGTCTCTATCCGTCAGCCGGACGCACCAACAATCGCGATGCGCGAGCTCGTTTTTCTGGATCGTTCAGACGGCAGCGTGGCAGTGATCGATTATCAGACGGGTCATCAGATTGATGCGATTACTGGAGAGTCCGGCTTTGCGCGCGGCACGCTCCGGGGATTCGCGCGCGATCGACGGGCGCGCGGCATTGGGCCGGAGGCCCCTCTGCGGTTGCTCGCCCGGGCAGATGGCCGGCTAACGCTTTTTGATCCGACCACCGCACGAATTGTAGACCTTGAATCCTTTGGCCCGAAGAATGCAGCAGTCTTTGGGCATCTGTTTGAGAAGAACTGAGATGCAAACGACAACGCCCTGTACGGTCGAGATTGCCCATACTTCATACGACTTCTATGCCCATATCGAGCTCGAGGATAACTCGATTCGGCCCGGTGACCAGGTCTTGGTTCACCATGCACCAACAACGATTCGCTATGGGCAACAGCTGAAGGTTGACCGACTGGCCACAATCTCGCGGGCGAACTGGTTATCACGTTTCTGGACAAAATTTATTGCACGATTTGAATTGACGGCACTTTATGAGGTGAGCTTCTCGCCAACGCGATTTACAAAATCAACGCGTTATCCAAGGCCGCAGGCGAAGCGGACGATTTCTGAAGGGGAGAAAATATGAACACAATCACACAGCCATACCCGACAATGGGGGTGCAGACCAATGAGGCCACCGAGCGCGCCCTTGAGAACACGATTCTCAATCCGCGGTTCTACACGACAGACTTTGATGCAATTGATCGCACAGAGATTGGCCCTATGCGCGGCCAATGGGACGCACTGATGGCGGAGTTTGCCGCCGACAAGAATAAGGAGCACTTTCAGCGTCCGGCGGAGAGCCTGAATCAGGATTACTCCCATCTTCCAGATGGGCTTTATCAGGAGTTCGTAGACTTCTTGATTAGTTCGGTCACCTCAGAGTTCTCGGGGTGTGTCTTGTATGCAGAAATCAAACGACGAATCAAAAATGAGGATATGCGTAACCTCTTTGGTTACATGGCCCGAGATGAGAGTCGTCATGCTGGGTTCATCAATCAGTGGCTCAAGGATTTTGGAATCGGAGTGGATCTTGGCTTCTTAGCGAAGACGAAGAAGTACACCTATTTCCGCCCCAAGTTTATTTATTATGCGACTTATCTCTCCGAGAAAATTGGCTACGCGCGATACATCACAATTTACCGACAGATTGAGAGGCGGCCTGATTTCAAGTTCCACCCGATTTTTGGCTGGTTTAAGGAGTGGTGTAACGATGAGTTTCGACATGGCGAGGCGTTTGCCCTTCTGATGCGTGCCGATCCAAAACTTCTGCGGGGGGTTAACCTGCTGTGGATTCGATTTTTTCAGCTGGCGGTGTACGCGACGATGTATATCCGAGACCACGCCCGTCCAGAGTTTCATAAGGCACTCGGGGTTGATCCGACCGAGTATGATTTCCAGGTCTTCCGAACCACGACCGAGATCTCTAAGCAGGTATTTCCCGTTACATTAAATCTCGATGATCCTAGGCTTCATGCGGGCTTTGAAAGATTGTTGGAAATTTCAGACCGGGTCGCGCTGGCCCGCGCTGACGGCGGAATTCGGGGCGTATTGAAGCGTGGCTGGTATGGGTTACAGGCGGTCATCGTGTTTGGCCGTCTCTATATGCTGCCAACAAACTCCCACGCCTTACCCGATGACGTTCGGCTTGCACCAACGTGGTAATTGCAATTGTTTACACGATTTTCGTCTGGTGGTTAAGCACGGGTATCATTCTTTATCTCAATGGACTGCCTCGGCATACATTTAAATGGACGATGCTGGGGGCAAGCGGTCTACTGATTGCGGCGTTGATGGCCTTGCATGCAACGAGCCAGATCAGTGCGGTCTGGGCGGCCTATTGCGCATTTACCTGCGCTGTTCTGGTCTGGGCCTGGCAGGAGATAGGATTCTTGCTGGGCTTTGTCACCGGCTCACGTAAGACCGTGTGTCCAGCGGAGGCCCGAGGGTGGAGGCGGTTCGGGTTCGCGGCAGAAACCGTGCTTTATCACGAGCTTGCGCTAATCGGCCTCGGCATTGCGGTCTGGTGGGTTACCCAAGGGGGAGTCAATCCGATTGGGTTCTGGACTTACCTTGTTCTCTGGGCCATGCGTCAGAGTGCCAAGTTAAACGTCTATTTTGGGGTCCGCAATCTTAATGAAGGTTTTCTGCCCGCTCACCTGCAGTATTTGCAGACTTACTTTAAGCGAAGGACGATGAATCCGTTTCTTCCGGTTTCTGTCGTAATCGCGTTGGTCATTGCGGTTCCACTCTGGCAGGCCGTCGGAATTGCTGAAATCGGAAGTGCGCAGGCTATTGGCCTCACATTAGTGGCGACCTTACTCTCGCTTGCTATTTTGGAACATTTCTTTCTGGTTATTCCCTTGCCGTTCGAGGTCCTCTGGAAGTGGGGGCTGCGGTCGCGCACCGTCGGTTGAAGTCCCTTCTCGAACTCGTCGAGCACGCCACGAGAACTTTTGGCGACCGCCCCGCTTACCGCTCTTTTCACACCACGCTGTCGTTTCGCGATCTTGGCGGGCAATCCGCCCAACTCGGGCAGTGGCTT
>Ga0172373_10008128_pt1 | contig 13370 bp, 8 predicted proteins | sample Lak10m_2_FD_114546 | JGI IMG/M metagenome (GOLD analysis project Ga0172373, IMG submission 114546) | Freshwater microbial communities from Kabuno Bay, South-Kivu, Congo - kab_092012_10m | ecosystem: Environmental > Aquatic > Freshwater > Lake | place: Democratic Republic of the Congo: South-Kivu... | reverse complement strand
GTATCATCTTACACAGAATCCTTCTGGTGTATCAGAACTGTTCATCTTCAATCCTTAGGACCGTCAACGACATCTGATTTTACTTTCCTACCATCTTCACCCTATCACATAAGGGTTAAGAAACTGTGAACTGTTCTATTACATTAAACACGTCCAAATAACTTTTCAATGTCCAGCTTGCGCAACTTTACATATGTTGGACGTCCATGATTGCACTGGCCAGAAAATGGGGTTGTTTCCATATCGCGCAACAGCTGGTTCATCTCTGAAATAGATAATTTTCTACCTGCTTTTACGCTCCCTTTACATGCCATTTCAGCACAAATCTCATGCACCTTTTCTTGCAATGTCATTGTAGGCGCCATATCATTCATTAAGTCTGCAATATCTTGTAATAAGGCTTTTGCATCAATACCTGACAACAACGCGGGGATCTCTTTAGCTTGCACGCCATTAACGCCAAAAGCTTCAATTACAAGGCCCAAACGCTCAAGCTCAGAACGCAACCCCAACAACCCAGCTCTTTTAGCCTCTGTTGTCTCCAAAATCTCTGGGATTAAAAGCGCCTGCCTGCGCACACCATTAATTTCTAGCTCTCGTTTCATTTTTTCATAGACTAACCGCTCATGGGCTGCATGCTGATCTGTAATAATCATATCTGTATCTGTTTGAGAAATAATATACGTATCATACACCTGCGCAACCGCCCTCCCCAAGTATCCGACCGAAGGATCTGAATTTAAAACAATATCCTCAGCCTCAGGAACGACCGAAAATACATTACGGGTCTCCAGAACGTGTGCGCCAGCGGTTTCCAATGTCTTTTGGGGCGAATAAGCAACAAAACCTCGGTCTGACTTACGATCATAAGCAGCCCTATAATTGCTGGAATGGTGCGCAAATGAGGGATACTGAGTTTTAGGCTCAAACAATTGGATTGCCTCAACGGCCGCTTGATGAATAGTAGAAGAAGTTAAATGACTAACTTGCGTTAAGTGTTGCCGCACTGTAGAAACAATTAAATTACGAACCAATTGAGTATCTTGAAAGCGCACTTCTGTTTTGGCTGGATGCACATTCACATCCAAATAATCACTGGGAAGCGTTAAGTTTAACAGCAACATTGGATGGCGATCTTTTGCAACCAAATCCGAATAAGCCGCCCTTACGGCACCACCCAACAATTTATCGTGCACAGGACGATTATTCACAAACAAATATTGATGTTGGTTAGTGCTTCGATGGAGTGTCGGTAACCCAATATATCCAGCAATATGCACATAGTCTCTCTGCCCCTCAACTCCCAAAGCATTCTCAACAAAATCAGGCCCCAATACGTCTTTTAAGCGGCCTTTTAAATCCATTGATGGAGAATAATCAAAAATCTGCTTTGATTCGTCTCGCAAAGAAAACCCCACGCTTGGATTTGCTAAAGCAAGTTTAGATAATACATCAATAATATGTCCACGCTCTGTTTTCGGACTGCGTAAAAACTTTAGTCGAGCTGGAGTCGCAAAAAACAAATCCCGCACCTCTATAAGGGTACCTTGGGTTAAATTAGCTGGGGAAATTTCATGCTTATGCCCGCCCTCGATAGATAACATCCAAGACTGCTTTGTTTTAACATCATGGCTTGTTAAACTAAGGCGACTCACAGACCCTATCGAAGGTAATGCCTCCCCGCGAAACCCCATGGTTTGAATATTCATTAAGTCATTATCCGGCAATTTAGACGTAGCATGGCGCTCCACCGATAACATCAAGTCTTCTCGGCTCATGCCACACCCATTGTCACGAACAACAATCAAGCTTTGACCACCATCACGAATGGTCACATCAATTTGAGTACTGCCTGCATCTAATGAATTCTCTACCAGCTCTTTAACTGCTGACGCAGGACGCTCTACAACTTCACCGGCCGCAATACGATTAATCATCGTGGGGTCTAACAAACGAATGGTCATATTTATATTCCTTGAACATCGTCAGATTAAAATGATTGTGGGAATTTTGCAACAGGAATGTGGGATACCGCCATCACATAAAAAGCATACGATAAAAAGCACACACACACCCCTGAATTAAGAGAACCTTTACCTTTCGTTGTCACAATAAGCCACAGCAAGTGGTTTTATATTGTGTTGATATTACTCAGATTATTATTGATATTATTATTTTTTGTCTATACAGCTGCCCCGTTTGCACGGGTGGAACATCCTAAACGTCTTGCAATTACTATTGATGATGCCCCATCTCCTGCCTCGCCATTGTTTACAGGACAACAACGCGCACTGACCATCATCCAGCAACTTAAAAAAGCAAAAGCGCCGCCTGTGGGTGTGTTTGCCATTGGCAGTCATGTGGCATCTTTTGGGGAAGATCAATTGCGGGCATTTGGTCTTGCCGGACACGCCATTGGGAATCACACATATGCGCATCGTTGTTTAAAAAATTGCTCCTCTGAATGGTATATTCAAGATATTGCAAAAGCAGAAAATCTACTAAAAAATCTTCCTGGATATGTGCCACTTTTCAGATATCCAGGATTAGACGAAGGATACCCCGCCCAGTCCAAAAAAGTTCAGGCCGCATTAAGCAGCATGGGATATATTAACGCCAATGTCACAATTAATAATTTCGATTTTTATATAAGTTATATTTTGCAAAAAGCGTTACGCGAAGGAAAGTTTATCGACTTTGATAAGTTACGCAAAGTTTATTTGCATGTCATGTTAGAGTGTGTTGAATTTTTCGATGGCTTAAGTATTTTGCAAGGAAAAAACAATATTAACCATGTTTTACTAATGCACTCTAATGACTTAACTGCCCTATATATTGGAGATCTTTTGCAAGCCTTACGAGATCGGGGCTGGACGATTATCTCCATTCATAACGCCTATAAACCCATACCTGCTAACTTTAAAAACAAACCCATTAAAATTATGGCTGAAACATCCAGAAATCCAGCCAGTATAAGAAACACCCCACAAAGCATGTCTCCTCAATATCTTTCTACTTTGCTTCAAAAAGAAAAAGTATTTATTGATGCAACCCCGCTTCACACTTATACTGCATCTAAATAATGCAACCAAAGGGATAGTCAATGAAAAAGTATTTATTTCTATTATATTTTTTAATCATCTCCCCATTAGATGCCATGGGCAAGGGCAATATGGTCAATATGCTAAATACGCTGAATCAAAGCGTGGTTAACATTGAAACCACAATTATTCACTCTGCTTATAAAAATATTGGGATTATCAACGGTACCGGCTTTTTGATTAATAAAGAAAAAGGTCTCTTTTTAACAAATTCCCACATTGTTTCACCGGGTTCGGTATGTCGATATACGCTTCGATTTGCTGACGGCAAAGAATCCAAAGCTAAACTAAGATATTATGATCCCTGGCAAGATTTCGCAGTTTTAGAAGTAGCCCCAGAAGATATTCCAGAGCAAGCAATGGCTATCAAACTGAAGCCGAATGGCGTAATTGAAAATGAAGAGGTATTCATCATTGGAAATAATGGCGGCAAAGAATATTCATTCTTATCCGGACGCATTGCAAGTCAATTTGAAAGCATGGGATATTTTCCTAATCAATCTTTTCGCATCACACTTAACAACGCACCAGGAAGCAGTGGCTCTCCTGTTTTGAATATGGAAGGAGAAGTAATTGGCATTATACATTCTGGAAATGATGCCTCTTCAGCATTTGCACTCCCTATGGAATATGTCGCCGACAGCCTAAAAGAAATCATTGCCGAACGCACTCCCGCACGCAAACACATAGGGGCCCTAGTAGAATATACCTCTTTAGATAAAATGGAAAAGTTCTTAAAGTTGCCAATTGAAATTTCTGCAACTTATGTTAAACAGCACCCCCACGCAAAACGAAAAATCCTGAAAGTAGGACTTGTGCTTCCAGGATCCCCCGCTGAAGGCATATTACTTCCGGGTGATATTATTTTATCTGTGAATGGCATATCTATTGGCCCAAATCTATATCAGATGGACCACATCATAGATCATTCAAAAAGCCCCCTAACCTTAGAAATTTATCGTTACGGAGAAAAGAAAAACATAACAGTAGACACTTATGATCTGCACGCGCACAAAATTAATCAATTGGTCATTGTCGGAGGGGCAGCATTCTACACCGTAGATGATACTATCCGCCTTCAAACAGGAGTCTTACCAGGATCAGTGATGGTTACAAATGTACAACGAGGCGGAAGTTTTTATTATGCCCCAATCCCTTATATCCCCGACACAGACAAGACATTGATTCAAATTAGACGCATTAATCAAGCGCCAACACACACACTTGGGGATATTTTAAACTTCTTTAAAGGTATTGAAAAAGAAACCGACTTAAGTATCGAATATGGAAACTTTGGTTATTATCACATATACTCACGCAGTTTTATGTTTAACCATGCTCCGCAGGCCGCCGAAATGACCTATAATCCTGTAGATACTCCATTAATGGTATTTGAGTTCAGCAACAAAGATCGCGATTGGATCAGAAAATAATCTATTAATTTTTAACATTAAATTAATTTTATTTTAGTAGAATCCCCCTATAGATTTAGGGGGATTTTTTTATGTTTCTGGATGCCGCGAGAAAAAACTATCAGATATTTTGGAATCTGCAGCAAAAAAATTTAGATCTACTTTTTCAAGCACAAGAAGCAGCAACTGAAACGTGCGCTAAGTTAATACAAATAGGTATAGAAAAGAATCTTAATGTATTAGAAGAATTTTCACAAAAAATACAAGAGTATGAAGATAAGCATCTACATCCCCAAACGCAACTCCATCAGAAAAACTCCCCATTTGCTGGCGCAACCCTTGAATTTTTTACCGCAGCGTTAAAAAACTTGACTTCTCGAAAAAAATCATTATTAAAGTCCTTAAGAGATCATTATTTTCCACAAGGCTTTGAAATGACTAAAAAGATAACAAAAACCTGCTCACTTTCACTAATGGGCTTAATGTCCACTGTCAGCGGCAGAGCAATCGATAGCGAAAGTATTTTGGACTATACTGTTGGTCCGATGAATAATGTTGAAGCAATTTCTTTGCGCACACACCACAAAGCACCAGCCACGCCTGCTGTTTCATTACAACAAGCACAAGATTATGCTGCTTATCGCAAAAAGAATGAAGAAATGCGCGCCACATTTATGGCCGTCAAACGAAAATTAGATTCTGAAAAAGAAACACTAAAAAGTGATCAAGAATCAAGGTGGGAAGAAGCACAAGCACGAATAAAACCTTATAGCCCAGACTGGTATGATGTTCAAATTGAAAAACACACGGCCTACGCAGAATGGTATCCAGATATAGCTACTTTACACAAACAAAGGGTTGATGTCCTAAAGGCAGAGCAAGCGGCAGCAATTAAAAATGCAGAAATAAGAGAGTGCCAAACAGCATGGCAAGAAGCACAGGACCGAACCCCCTACCAAAGCGCAGACTGGTATAGTATTGAGGCTGAAAAATATACAAAGTATGCTGAATGGTATCCGGAAGATAAAGAATATTACTTAGAGCAAGCGGCGACGGCTAAGTCTAACGCTGAATACGTACAGCAGTTAGCAGATCGGACCGCTTTGGCAGAACAATGGAACACCAGACAAGCCGCTGTTGACAGAACAAGCGTTGAATGGTACGAGGTTCAGATCGAAAGACATACAAAGTATGCTGAATGGTATACAGATGACAGAGAGTATCATTTAGGTCAAGCGGAAGGATTCCGCGAAGAAATGCGTATTGCACCCGAGCGCGCTGCCAGAACTCGTCAAGAAAACGCCTGGCGTGAAAGAGAAGAAACTTTAGCGCATGGAGGTCCAGAATGGTATGATCTTCAAGCAGAAATTTGTAATACACGGGCTGAATGGTATCCAGATGACAGAGAGTATTATTTAGAACAAGCAGAGCTCAGCAGAGAATCTGCAGCACGCATGCGGGCAGACGCCGTTCGCCGAGAAGAGGCCGCGCGCAGAGACCGCGAACGTAGAGAGGCCGAAGCTCGTGCAGCAGAAGCTTTGCGATTAGAAGAACAGCGCTTAGCTGCAGAAAGAGCTGCGGTTAGAACTCGATTAAACCCTGATTGGGAAGCAGACCTTGAGCGCGCTCGCGCATTAGCTCCCGCCGCCGCTTACGAGGTATTGAAAGATCATCTGTTTTTATTTGATGGTTATCAGGAACCTTTAGAGACTATGAGACAGGATGCCGCACTGGAACCACGCACGGCCGTTGAAGAAACAGCATTAAAAAAAGCATTCTGGAATAAACTTCATAGATTTGTTGAATCACAGACCTCTCTTAATCCGGACGCCGCAGGAGATGCACCAAAATATTTTAATGTAATTAAATTTTTAACTGAAACTCAAGCACCAGATCTTGTTATTGGTGCGAATCTAATTGATGATACTGCTTGGGCAGCGTTAGCAGAACAAACAAGACAACTTGCCGCAGATGTCGGTTTTACTGACGCTGATTTAGTAGGCGCTGCATCACATTGGAACCCCCGTGGACACAACTTAATAACCCAATGGTTCAAACTGTTAATGCAATGTCAGCAAGCTGACAACAGTGCAGCCGGCAAGAACTTTGTGCGCAACCGTGCAGCAAAAATTATTCGATACTTACAAGCGCTTAAAGACGCAGGAGATGAAAGCGACGAAAAGATTAAGTTAATTCTTCAAAAAGATATTATAGATAATGCCCAAAACTGTTCTGATAGAGCATTATCAGGTCTTGACAACGCTGAAGTCAACATTAAATTGGCAGAAGCCGCCAGCCCCGAGGCAGCTTTAGCCGCGGTGATTCAAAAACTAAAGAAAAGCATTATTGAAGTAATTCTTGACCGCACCCAACGCGAAATTGTGGAAGAATATTTATATCTTGCCCTTATGTTTAACAAACACTTAGCTTTAGGCATGCCTGCAACAGAAATGACTTACGCAGCTTGTGGGGCCCGCAAAACATTTGATGATGCCTTGGCCAGAATATTGGAAAACGTACATTATCAAGGTGCCGTTGATATGTTGTTAGCGGAAGAATCTTGGATGGAAGCATTAAAAAGGCTAAGCCCAGAGTATGCAGCTGCAGCTGAAAATGCTATGGAGAGACGAGTTGCAAACACGGAGGCATCCGAAGAACAAGAAGAACGCGAAAAAGCTCCTATTAATGCTGCTTTTGAAGCGGCGAAGCAAGCAGCAGAAGAACGAAAAACTGCGGCCTTAACAGCGATTGCAGCTGATGTAGCTCAAGTAACAGCAATCGAGGACGCCTGCAAAGCAGAAATCGCAGCAGCAAAAACTATAAAAGATATTGCCCTTGCAGCCCTTCCCGATCCACACGACGATGATGATGAGGATCCAATTTTTGATGCATTCCTTGCCGCAAAACAAGCAGCCGAGGGTCGTAAAACCGCAGCGTTAATCCCATTACAAGCAACGGTGGATGAAATAAAACGCATACAAGGTATATATGATACCGAAATTGCCGCAGCTCGCGCAACACGAAGGACTGCTCTAAATCCAATAGAAGATGCAGCTGCACAACGTATAGAAGAAATTGAAGCAGCTTATCATGCAGCAATAAAATCTGCTGCTGACCGCCTTACAAAAGAAATATTTGATCGCGAATTTGTTGTAACCGGATCTAAATATGCCGGTATTACAGCAGAACATATTGCTAAAATGGAAGATGCAATTCGTTCAGCGAATACATCCCCCGAACAGTTACTAGCAAGAGCCCAAGCAAGGTTAGCAACACTGGAAGAACCTTTTCAAGCAGAAAGAGACCGCTTAGAAGCCGAAATCCGCAGGGATACTAGAGTAATCGACGATATAGTAACCCTTCAACGCACAACCCAAGACGCAGGACAAAGGCTTAATGAGCTTGCCAATGAACTAATGGAGAGATATGACGTTTGGGATATAGATGTAATCAAAACATATCCAGAATTTATAGCTGCAAACAGAGAATATCAAGCTGCAAATGCGGCCTATGAAGCAGCAGCCGGCAGAGCTACCGCAGACTTAAGAGAAAGAATCCGTACAAACAACCAAGCCCTGGCTGAATTAAATGCCCAATCAGTTACGCGAGAAATAATCCAGCTTCGAGAAGAAGTGCGCAGACTTGAAGATGAATTAAGACCAGCACCTCGTCGGAGATACGGGTGGTAATTAAAATATCTCTAAACACAACTACTCCCCAAAAGACTCTTAATATTTAAGGGTCTTTTTTACTATCTGAATAAAACCCTGACATGATATCCTAAAATCAAAAAATGTCTGTTTGGATTCAAGATCAAGATCGCTGGTTTTTATGGTCACCTGTTCTATTCGGAGTAGGTATTCATCTTTTCTTTACAGGATGGATAATGAACCCTGTGATAATTATTACAGCTTTTTTGCTCTGCCTATTCACGGTTTTTTTGTTACGCAAAACGTTATGGGTATATGTCAGCCTAGGTATCCTATGTATTTACTTAGGCCTGGGGGCCGCAGCTTTTAAAACTTACAGCATTCAAGGCCAATATAATCGATTAAATACAGAATGGGGGGGACGGATAACTGCGATCGTTAAAGATATTGATGTAATGGAGGGACAAGTTCGCCTTATATTAGACAATGTTACCGCAAAAGATCATGAATTTCATCGTGTGCGCATTAACTTTAAACATAAAAAAGACACATCAAATGAACAATTAATGTCTAAACTACGACCAGGTGTGCAGATAAAAGCCTATGTACGCCTGTTTCCAGTCCCCCCACGCGAAACACCGCTAAACTATGACTTTCAATTTTGGTCATATTTCCAGGGCATCGAAGCAATAGGATTTGGTGGAACCGCATCCATTCGTATCATTGATTCTCCCACAACAACCACAGGATTTGATCAGTTGCGATATATTATTACTCATAAAATTCGAGAACAAGGATTGGGTCAACCCGGAGAAATTGCCATTGCCTTAATTACAGGATATCGAAATGGTATTCAGTCAGAGATTCGCGATGATTTCGCTGGCTCAGGAATCGCGCATATTTTAGCTATATCTGGCCTTCATTTAAGCTTAATTGGAGGCTTAATGTTTTTAATATTTCGCAGAGGGTTAGGTTTTTATACGCCCATTGCTCTGCGCTGGCCTCTTAAAAAGATCGCGGCGGCATTAGCACTTATCTGTTGTTTTTTTTATTTAAAAATTTCTGGGGAATCCATCCCCGCCCTTAGATCGTTTATTATGTTTGGACTAATTATGGCTGGCATTATCTTTGATCGTGATCCTATCTCTCTTAGATCTGTTGCATGGGCTGGGTTGGTTGTCTTATCCGGAAAGCCCGAGTCTCTTTATAGTCCAAGCTTTCAAATGTCTTTTGCCGCAGTAATTGGGTTAATTGGATGTTATGAATATTTTCGCCATCAATCCTGGAAACTATACGCCTCTGGCAAAACATCATGGTTCAAAAAATCTGCATTCTATTTTGGATCTTCTGCTTTAAGTTCATTAATTGCAAGCGCAGCAACCCTACCTTTTATCATGCATACATTTCACCGATTTTCTTGGCACAGCGTAGAGGCAAATTTAATTGCAATTCCTTTAATGTCATTTTGGATCATGCCTTTGGCAATTATCGTTGTTTTTTGCATCCCCATAGGCATACATAGCATCCCATTAACCGCAATGGTATGGGGAATTAAGGCATTAATGAAGCTAGCAAACATAATTAATAGCTTACCCGGCAGCTTTGTCCCCGTAGGCGTACGCAGTGAGTGGTTCATGGTACTGATTTTAACTGGTTCATTTTGGTGGTTAATTTGGACGCATCGCGGGCGTTGGATTGGTATCCCGTTGGTTGTTGGGGCTTTCCTGTTACCAAAGAAAGATATTTTTTTAATGGTATCTCATGATCATACCCGGGCTGGAATCATGGCCGGAGAGTCAGCTTTATTAACTCAGACCGGACGCTCTAACTTTGTAAGTCAAGACTGGAAGGGTATCGCAGGTCTTCAAGAATTAGAGAAACTATCACATACAATGTCTCAATGGGTAAAAACTACAGAATGGGGTTGGCAGGTTCAGCCTTTTATGAAGGATCCAAATTTTCAAATTTCTATTATCAAAGATTCTACAAATAAACTGATCCCTAATAGGGGTGCCATAGTAAACGGATTTCCAAAAGTTAACGAAGTAACGCTAAAAGACGGACGGATAATAAAAGGTGGAGCCACCTTGTGGCGTGACTCATCCGGGAAAATACATATTGTTCAAGAAGACACCGAAGATCAAAAACGCTTTCCCTGGAGATGATGTAATATATGGATAAGTTTAACAATATTTCAACATAAGAAAACATCACAAAAAAAGGCCGAATAAATCGGCCTTTAAAGGAATCAAAGTTATTTTTATAAATCATTATCTAAATAGTGGTCAGCTGTTGATTTTACACCTAAGTTATCCCAGTTAGTGTATAGCCATTTGTCAGCGCACTTCCGTCCTTCATCAAACAAGTAATGCAAAAACTCTGGAGTTGAGTTCAACTTGCTTGAGAACCCAAGAGGTTGGAACACTTGATCATTTTGAATAATGTGAACATCTAAACGCTTTGCGTTGGCAGATGGTTTTAGATGACCTTCATCAATCCAATTTGTAATCAAGTTAATCGCTCGCAATTCACGCATCATTGTAACGTTATTAGAAATTTCATTCAAACGATCAGAAATTCCACGTACATCTTTTGGCACATCTTCACGAAGCGTTGGATTTAATTGAACAATAACAATACTAGGGGCATCACACTTATAAATTAAAGGATAAATCGCTGGATTTGCTGTAAAGCCACCATCCCAATAGTATTCGCCACCAACTGCAACTGCTTTATGAATCAAAGGTAAACACCCAGAAGCCAACATTGCCTCTGGACATAAGTCCTTATTTTGGAAGATTTTTACTTTTCCATCACGAATATGAGTAGCACACAAGAAAACCTTGTGCTTTGTCTCGCGAGACAGTACATCAAAGTCAAAAGTTGCCTCGATTACTTCTTTCAATGGGTCAGTATCATTAGGGTTAAATTGATAGGGAGACATATTTTTAATCATATTATCAAACATAATGTATCCCAAAGAATTATACATTGTATAATTACCACGTTGCTTATCAATACCTGTTGGTTTTAATGGACCATCTTTACCTTTTGCTCCAACACCTTCCCAAAATTTACGCATAGTCTTACGTGCGCCTTCGTTACCCTCTTCAATAAGACCCTGCAACACAGATACAGCGTTCATAGCCCCGGCACTTGTTCCAACAATACCATCAATCTCAACATTTTCTTCAAGTAGGCGATCCAGAACCCCCCATGTGAAGGCACCATGAGCACCACCGCCTTGTAGGGCTAAGTTGACTCTTTTTTTTCCGCTTTCTGCTTTTGCCATATTATTATTCCTTCATTATTTAATTTACATCCATGATATTAAGACAAAAAAGTTAACAAAAAATAAACAATCTTATAAAAAATTATTACAATATAAACTTATCTTATTTCATATAGTAATTAAAGACAAAAACACGAATGGCGCTGGATAACCCACACTTCCTAGATTCGTCAATTTTTTTTACAATTTCTACCAAAGAAACATTGCGTTCTTGTGCGATTCTTTTTAACCCCTCCCAAAATTCATCCTCTAAACTAATGCTGGTACGATGCCCATCAATTGTCAAAGAACGCTTTTTCATTTTGGAGCTATCATATCAGATGGATTTACCCACATGTTAAAGTCAGATTCGGAAATATATCCCAATTGTCGCGCCGACTCCTTTAAGGTTAAATTGTTTTGATGCGCATTCTTAGCAATATGCGCCGCTTTATCATATCCAATATGAGGGTTTAACGCAGTCACTAACATCAGCGTATTTTCTAAATGTTCTTGAATTCGTGGCTTATTTGCGGAAATGCCCACTATACAGTTATCGGTAAAACTACGGGCCCCATCGGCTAACAACTGAATAGATTGTAAAATATTATAGATGATTACTGGATTAAAAACATTCAATTGAAAATGCCCATTTGATCCCGCAATTGACACCGTCACGTGATTACCCATCACTTGCGCAGCAACCATGGTTAAGGCTTCACACTGGGTTGGATTAACTTTTCCCGGCATAATAGATGAGCCAGGCTCATTTTCTGGCAACAATAACTCTCCAATTCCACATCTTGGTCCTGATCCCAATAATCGAATATCATTAGCTATTTTCATAAATGACACAGCAATCACATTTAAAGCACCCGATAATTCAACTAAGGCATCATGCGCAGATAATGCTTCAAATTTATTAGGAGCTGTTACAAACGGTATTTTAGTCAGCTGCGCAATAGTATTTGCAAATTTTTCTGCAAATTCTTTACGAGTATTCAACCCCGTACCAACAGCTGTCCCCCCTTGAGCTAACTCATATAAATTAGGGAGAGTTTTCTCAATACGCTCTATCCCTTTACTGATCTGCGCAACATAAGCAGAAAACTCTTGCCCAAGCGTAATTGGCGTTGCATCCTGCAAATGAGTACGCCCAACTTTAATAATATCTTGAAATGATTTAGACTTTTGATCCAATGCCTCTTTTAAATAATTTAAGGCTGGCAACAAATGATAATGAAGTTGTTCTACCGCAGAAATATGCATCGCCGTTGGGAAACTATCATTTGACGATTGCCCAAAGTTTACATGATCATTAGGGTGAACTGGGGTTTTTGAACCAATGTCGCCCCCCAAAAGTCTAATCGCTAGATTAGAAATCACTTCATTGACGTTCATGTTAGTTTGGGTACCAGAACCTGTTTGCCAAACTACCAATGGAAACTCATCTAAATGCTTTAACTCTATGACCTGATCTGCTGCAATAATTATAGCATCTGCAATATAAGACGGAACATCTCCCACTTCTTTGTTTACCAAAGCTGCGGCTTTTTTTAACAATCCAAATGCACGAATTAACGGCACAGGCATTCTCTCTAAGCCAATCCTAAAATTCAAGATCGAACGTTGAGTCTGAGCCCCCCAAAGATGCTCCGCAGGAACTTCTATAGATCCAAATGTATCAAATTCCGTTCGTGATTGCATATGGCCCGTCTCCTCAATTAGTAGATTTTTATTATTATAACTGAAGTTAAAAGTACTGAGAATATTTATATTTCTGTGAAAATCTTTTTATTTCATCTAGGCATTAAGCATATTTCGCCCCACTAACGTGGGGCCCACCCACGAACCGGCATCAGATCGGCACCCACCCCACCGCCACCGCTACACCATAGAATCGGTAGTTCTAAAAACTCTGTTTTTAAAAGCCTAC
>Ga0172373_10008125_pt1 | contig 13379 bp, 10 predicted proteins | sample Lak10m_2_FD_114546 | JGI IMG/M metagenome (GOLD analysis project Ga0172373, IMG submission 114546) | Freshwater microbial communities from Kabuno Bay, South-Kivu, Congo - kab_092012_10m | ecosystem: Environmental > Aquatic > Freshwater > Lake | place: Democratic Republic of the Congo... | reverse complement strand
TCTTTTTTCCGCCTGCCTGCCCTGACCTCAACCCTCAGGAGCATGTCTGGTCACTCGCCCGCGCCAATGTCAGCCACAACCACACCCTGCCCGACCTGCCTAGCTTGCGCGATGCCTTCCTACACTATCTCGCTGCCACACCGTTTCGCTTCGACTGCCTCGCCAAGTATGCCCCACCCATTCTATGCGAGCGCTAAAACTTTTATCCATCATTATCAGGGTCATCAATGCGCGGATAATTTTGAACACGCGACCTTGATTGATTTCTGGATTTTGATTCTTTAATTCGCCATGATTGTCTCGAAAGTAATTTCTAGCACTCGCAAAATGTAAACAGGAATTATATCCAGAACACCCGTTTCAGGATAGGTGTCCGCTATCCCTTACCTGCCCCGCGCTGGAATCTCCTTCGTCAGGCAATGCACCGCGCCGCCGCCGTTCGCCCCCGCCGCACAGTCAATCGGGATGATCTCGTGCTGCGGCATGGCCTCGGCATACACCCGCAGCGCCTCCGCGTCTGTCTCCACGCCGAACACCGGCACCAGCACGCGCCCGTTGACCGTAAGCGCGTTGGTATAGCTGCGCCACACCGGCCACACCAGCCAGTTCACATACAGGGGTGGCGTGGGCAGTTCCAGCACGCGGTAGGGCTGTCCGGCGGCGTTGGTTTCGCGCCGCAGCACATCCGCCGCCGCCCGCAACCTGCCGCCGTTGAAGGCCACCGTCGGGGCGCTGACCAGCAGCGTTTGCGCGTCCGCCATCTTCACCAGCAAATCCACATGGCCGGTTTCCTCGCGCCACAGGCTAGGCGTAACGATCAGCTTGCGCGTGCCGAAGGCTTCATGCAGCTTATCGCGCAGCATGTCCGCCGTCAGGCCGGGGTTAGCCTCGTACACATGCTCGGCGGTGAGAATCGTTCCAGCGCCGTCCGACCAGATGTTGCCGCCCTCGATGTGCAAATCCAGCGGCTTGACGGGTAGTTCTTCATGCGCCGCCCAGTGCCGCGCCATCGCATTGTCGCGGGTTTGCGGGAAGTTGGGCAGCGGGTCATAGGTCGCCTTCACGCACACTTGCTCGCCGCTGGCATCCAGCCCGACGAGAGGACCGAAGTCGCGCACCCAGATGTCATCCGTCGGCAGGTGCAGGAAACGCGCCCGTTCCAGCGCCATGCGCCCCCGCGTTTGCAAATACACCGCCACCGCCTGCGCCCACTGCGACGTGGGAACGCAGATCGTCACCGGCGCAACGGGCGCGATGGCTTCCGTCATTTGCGCGTGCTGCTCCCACAGCGCCGGATAGACCACCGGCCACGCCAGCAAGATCGTTTCCATCGGCTCCCACTGGGCGGGCAAGCGCACCGGCGCGGCAGGCGCAACCACCGGAGTCCGTTCCGGGATGACCGTTTCCACCGTCGCCGGTTTTGTCAGCAGCGCGGCGGCGGTATCGCGCTCGTCGCGTCCGTTCAGCAGCCCCCAGCGCCCCATATAGCGGGCAACTGCTTGTGCACTGGCGGGCGGGTTGCGGTCGGCGTCGGCGGCCAGCGTCCGGCTGAACACGGCCTGCGCGAGGGGCGCAAGCAGCGCGGGTAAGCGCCGCCGCCACAGCGGATAAGGCACGGTGTTGAACTGCAAGAAACGGTTGCGGGCGCGGGTCATGCGATCCTCTCCTGAGCAGAACGATCCGGTAAAAGTGGGCGGAGTATACCAAGAAACGAACGGGTACTATCCACAAAACCCCTGAATTTATTGCGGGTGTGCCGATTGTTTGCGGCACACGGCTAAGGACGTTATCATACCGGCAGCAGAGTTCTAAAATTTGTAACTGATTTTGAAGGGAGCTAGGCATGAAACGACTATTGTTCGTGGTATTGGCGCTGGTGATGCTGGTGCTGGTTGCCCCCACTGTCGCACAAGATGCAAGCAACACGCTGCGGATCGTGCTTCAGCAGGAAGCGGACACCCTCAGCCCGCAGTACACCAACATGTGGTTTGCGGGTACGGTGCAAGACCTGATTCACGCGCAGTCGTGGTGGATTGACAACACCGGCAACCCGGTTCCGGCCATCGCATCTGAAATCCCTAGCGTCGAAAACGGCGGCCTGAGCGCGGATGGCACAATCATTACCATCAAGATTCGGGAAGGCGCAGTCTGGTCGGATGGCACGCCCATCACCGCCGACGACTATGTGTTCACCTACGAAATGTACCTCGCGGATGGCAACACCGTCACCTCCCGTTTCCCCTGGAACGAGAAGGTCGCCAGTGTGACCGCCGCCGATGCTGCGACAGTGGTTATCACCACCAACGAACCGTATGCCGCGTGGCTGAACCAGTTGAACATGATCCCGATTCCGGCGCACATTCTCAAGCCGTATTTCGAGGCCAATGGCAATATCAACGATGCGCCCTGGAACCGTGAGCCGGATGTGGTCAGCGGCCCCTACAAGTTCGTATCGTGGGAAGCCGGCAGCCAGATGATGTTCACTGCCAACGAAAATTCGTTCCTCGGCACGCCCAAGATTGCCAACGTCCTCGTGCAGTTTGTGCCGGATGATGCCACTGTGGTGTCGTCGCTGGTCGCGGGCGACTCGGATGTCGGCACGTTCATCGCCACCGGCGACACCCCGGCGCTGTCGGATGCAGGCGTGAATATCGAACTGGTTCCTAGCGGTTACAACGAAGGCTGGTACTTCAATGTGCGTGACGGTCTGGGGCATCCGGCGCTTCAGGATGTGAACGTCCGTAAGGCGCTCATCATGCTGTTCGACCGCGACACCATCAACAAAGACCTGAACCTCGGCCTGCTGTACACCGGCTCCAGCTTCTGGCAGGAAATGCCCTACATGCGCCCGGATGCCAAGCCGATCCCCTTTGATCCCGAAGCCGCGAAAGCCATGCTGGATGCCGCCGGTTGGTTGGACAGCAACGGCGACGGCACCCGCGACAAGGACGGCGTGGAACTGGTGCTGCGCTATGTGACCAACCAGCGTCAACTGCGTAAGGACATTCAGGCCATCGTCAAGCAGGCGTTTGAAGAAGCCGGCGTGGGTGTGGAAATCTTCAACTACGACTCGGACATCTTCTTTGCCGGTTTCGCCGAAGGCGCCCCGATGGCCATTGGCGATTACGACATTGGCGAATATTCCAGCAACCCGGCCTATCCCGACCCGGATACCAGCCGCTTCATCTGCTCGGAAATCCCCACCGAGGATAAGCCGGACGGCGTGAATGACAGCGGCCTGTGCGACCCCGCGCTGGATGCTCTGTTCGTGCAGCAGGCGACCACCACCGATTTCAATGCCCGCGTCGAAGTCTTCCACCAGATTGACCAGATGATGGCCGACATGGTGGTGTGGACGAACGTGTGGTACGACCCCGACCTGTGGGCGATCAACGGTCGTATCGCTAACACGCTGGTCAGCGGCGCTGACCCGCTGTGGAACGCGGTCAACTGGGAGATTAAGGGCTAGTTCGCTATCCCATAAAGAGTCCCCACCCCTACCCCTACCCCCATACATGGGGAGGGGAAAAAGGGGAGGGGATTCGCGCTTATCTTGATGCCTATCACGGGTTAGTCCGCTAGAACCCTTATCCCCAGCCCCTCCGCTGCGCGTCAGGGCGAAGGGTGTAAGACCAACAGATGCGTCTTGCTTCCCCTCTCCTAGCGGTACTCAGCGGTTGGGAGAGAGGGCAGGGTGAGGGCTTACCTACAGACTGTTTTTAGGACAACGCATTTATGGGTCGTTATATCGCACGCCGCCTGCTGCAAGCCATTCCGCTGCTGCTCATCGTCAGTCTGGTGATCTTCGTCTTGCTGCAATCGGCAGGCGACCCGCTGGCGACGTTGGGCGGGCGCTTGCCCCCGCGCCCCGAAGACCGCGAACGACTGCGGCGACAGTTGGGACTCGATCAGCCGGTGCTGACGCAGTACGCCTACTGGTTGCTAGGCAACGACTGGACGCGCTTCGATATGGATGGCGACGGCGTTGCCGAAACCGCTGGCACGCGGCGAGGCGTTCTGCGCGGGGACTTCGGCACTTCGATTGTCACGCGCCAACCGGCGATTGACATCATCCTCGACCGCCTGCCCAACACGCTCATTCTGATGGGCACGTCCGAAGTGCTGATCCTGTCGTTCGCGCTGCTCATCGGCGTGATTTCGGCGGTGCGCCAGTACACCATGCTCGACAATATTCTGACGGGCTTCTCGTTCGTCACCTTCTCCACGCCCATCTTCCTGATGGCCTTCGGGCTGATGTACATCTTCGCCGTCAAATTCCGCGAGTGGGGGCTGCCCTATTTCCCCACCATCAGCAACCCGGCGCAGGCCAAAACACTGGGCGAGTATATTTGGATCATGACGCTTCCCGTCCTGACCATCGCGCTCATCAGCATTGCCGCCTACAGTCGCTACATTCGCTCGAACATGCTGGAAGTCATCAACTCCGATTACATCCGCACAGCACGCGCCAAAGGCATCTCCGAACGCGCCATTCTGTACCGCCACGCCTTCAAGAACGCGGCGCTGCCGCTGGCAACGCTCATTGGCCTCGATCTGCCCTTCATGCTAGGCGGCGCGGTGGTCACGGAGCGCATTTTCGCGTGGCCGGGGATGGGTCGCTTGTTCATTGACCATCTGGGGCGGCTGGATTATTCGGTGCTGATGGGGCTGCTCATGCTCATCACGGTGGCGGTGGTGCTTTTCCAACTGCTGACCGATCTGGTGTATACATGGCTCGATCCGCGCATTCGCTACACATAAGGCAACCGGCATGACCCGTACATCTCCGTCCAGCAAACCCGCCACGCTCAAAGCGGACGCCGTAGCCATTCAGCCGGTCACGCCCACGCAGCAGGTGATCCGCCGTTTCGTCCGTCACAAAGGCGCGATGGTCGGCCTGTTCATCCTCATCGGCATCATCCTGTTCATCATGGTTGGCTCGTTCGTCTTCAGCGAAGCAGACGCGAACCGCACCAACACCGGCATTCGCTTGCAACCGCCTTCCGCCGAACACCCCTTCGGCACTGACCGCATCGGGCGCGATATTCTGGCGCGAACAATCTACGGCGGGCAGATTTCGCTGCTCATCGGCCTGCTGGCGGTGATCGTGGAGGTTAGCGTGGGGACGACGGTGGGGGCGCTGGCAGGCTACTACGGCGGTTGGGTGGATGCGATTTTGATGCGAATCACCGAGGCCATGCTCAGTATCCCGTCGCTGCTGCTGCTACTGGTGATGGCGAAGTTCTTCGGCAGCAAAATCCCGGATGTCGAGTTGCTTGGGCGCAGTTTCAGCGGCAGCGTAGTGGTGATCGTGCTTATCATCGGCCTGACCAGTTGGATGGGGCTGGCGCGAATCGTGCGCTCGAATGTGCTGGCGCTCAAAGAGACGGATTTCATCCTCGCAGCGCGGGCGCTAGGGCTACCCAACCGCCGCATCATCATGGCGCACATCCTACCCAACACGCTCGCCTCGATCATTGTGGCGCTCACGCTAGGCGTGGCAACCGCGATTCTAGCAGAGGCCTACGTCAGCTTTCTGGGGCTGGGCGTACAAGCGCCCACCGCCAGTTGGGGCAACATTCTCACCGAGGCGCAGGAGTTCCAGATCATCAAGGATGCGCCGTGGTACTGGTTCTTCCCCAGTGCGCTCATCCTGCTCACTGTGTTGAGCATCAACTTCGTGGGCGACGGTCTGCGCGACGCGCTCGACCCCCGCAGCGATAAGAAGGTGTAAGAGGGGCGGGATGAGGGGGACGAACAGATTGCGCGTCTCCCTGTGTTTTGATGCTTACGGTTGTGCCTCTGGTACGGTGTCGCAGCTTCCAGCTTCGGTTACAACATCTTCGCGTACCCAACTTCCATCTGAAAGTTTCCACCACCTGAGATTGCCTGCGCCAGTTCGCTGACCGATGACATCTACAGGTACATCTTTAGCGAGTGTTCCTAAACGGGTGAAACGGGTTCCGGGGCCAGAGCGCACATTAGGCTCCCTGTCACTTCCCACCATGCAAACGATATGCTCATCAACCAGCGCCAAAACGAACGAATCACGATCAGTACAAGTAAATCTTGTAGAATAAGTACTCCGCGTTCCCTCTATCCTTGTGGGGGATACAATCTTTGTTATGTACTCAAAAGAAAGGATAGTTCCATCGTTATACGATTGATTTCGCAGAAAAGTGTATTGACCGTCTGCGTTAATTTGATATACGAAATTATAAAGTGACCATACGAATAGATCTTCAGTCGAGAATGTATCATTGGCAACATCAGTTACCATCATGAAAGGACGATTATTGGAGGTCGTCTCAAATTCCTTACATGTAGATACTTTTCCTTCCCATATCACCTCCCATTTACCGGGGATGAGATTGGCTGTGGTCATGACGCCTGTGGACTGTGCTTCATTTGTTGACCACGCCAGTGCATAGCTACCATCAGCACTCAACGCCATATCATCCACATGTCTAAGCGAAAGGGTTACGGATTCTTGTGCCGCGACGACTTGTATGCCCATGAATAAACAAATCGAAACCACGAGCAGTAAAAAATACGCACTAAACCGCATATTTGTTAATCCTTTTGGGCTATTTTATTCATGACTGTTTTAGCGTTATTATTTTAGCAATATGCGGTTGGATTTGAAACGACTATCGAACGGGATTCATTCAACAAAAACATGCTGATGGAACTGATCCCCGCAGCGACAAGAAGAGGCGAGAGGGACGGGTAAGATTCGACATCTTTCGTAGGGTACGGCCTGCGTGCAGTCCTGCCCTTTCAACAACGCGAATGTGATTGGATGCGTAAAATACCTACCCTTGAGAGGGGGATAGGGGACTCTTTCCCCCTCTCAAGCGGTAATCCGCGTTACGGAGAGGGGGCAGGGGGTGAGGTTCTTTGCCTAGCCGCCAGATCGGGCAGCGGGCAGGCGGTAGGTGGACTGCACCACGCCCTTGTTATCCGTCAGCGTCAGCACGTCCGATTCGGGGTTAAAGACCGCCTCGCTGCGGTTCCAGAACAGCGCAATCGCCGTATCTTCCCCCACGCGGCTGAACACACTCACCAGCGCGTTCGAGAACAAGAACCGTTCGTCAAAGGTGTAGGTCGTGCCGTTGCCACTGGTCAGCGTCCAGTCCTTCAGGTTGATCGTGTTGCCGATGTTGCGAATGGACACGCCCTCGGCGGTAATATCGCCCGCGCCGATCACTTCCACGATTTCCACCTGTGCGCTGGCGGCGGTGGGCGGCAGCGTGAGCGTGGCGCGGGCGGTAGGTGCGAGTTCAGCGGTGGACTCGGCGGTGGCATCGCCGGACGCCTGCCCCTCGACGGTGGGTTCCTCGCTGGTGGGAACCACGTCCGCCGCCACATCTGCCGCCGTCAGTGGGCAGCCCTCCAGCGGCACAATCAACGTGTCGCCAATCTGGAGCAGCGCGGCGGTGTCATCCGTCAGGCCGTTCACTTCCATAATACGGTTGAAGTCCGCCACCCCGTATTGCTGCGCGATGCCGTAAGGCGTGTCGCCAGACTGAACCGAGTGCAGGATGCAGTTCTGCGGGAGCGAAGTCGCCGTGCCTTGCAGCGGAATGTTCCCGCTGAGTGCCTGCGCGTCAAACGTGCTGGCGATCGGGGTAGTTCCGGCGGCGGCGGGTGTATCCAGCATGTTCGTGGGCAGGATGACTTGCCCCGGCAGCGGCGTAGCCGTCACAATGCGGATCATCGGCGTGGCGTTCGGGTCGGTGGTCGCCGTCACCAGAATCGGCACGGTAATCACCACCTGTTGCCCACCCGAAGTGGGGGTGGTCTGGGTGTTCATCATGGAAGTGACGCCGAACACAACGCCTACCGTCACCAGCACATTCAATAAGACAAAAATAATCAGCGAACGTCGCCGCATGGTCATTCCTCGCTAGACTGATCGTTCCCCCGGAAGAAACCCCGATGTGGGGAGTTTAGCACCATCACCCCGTAGCGGCAATCTATGACCGAATTTCCCCTCTACACGTCTGCGAACGTCTGTGCTATGATCGCATAATAGGCGCATCCGCCGCGCTTGCGGTATGATAACGCCTTCAGCGAAAGACATGCAGCGGGATGGTCACATGCCTGCCGAATTGAAATGTATCGGGGTTCTCGCGCATCCACAGCGCCCGCAGTCCGCGCCCGTCGCGCATCAGATCGCGGCGCATCTGGCGCGGCGGGGATTCGCTCAGTGGATGTATACCCAGTGGGATGAAGCGTCGGTACAGCCTGCCATCGCCGGAGCCGATCTGGTCATCGCCATTGGCGGAGACGGCGCGATGCTGCGGGCGGCGCGGGCGTGTGCGCAGCGCGGCGTGCCGGTGCTGGGCGTGAATATGGGCTATCTGGGCTTCCTGACCGAAATTGCCGGCCCGGATGCGTGGGAAGAACCGCTCGAACGGGTGCTGGCGGGCGATTTCTGGATCGAGGAGCGCATGATGCTGCAATCCAGCCACCTGCGCGACGACGTGCTGTTGAGCAGCGCGAACGCACTGAACGATGTGGTCATCAGTCGTGGCGTGGCAGCGCGGACAATCCGCCTCGAAACCTACATTGACAAGGATTGGACGACCACCTATAACGCCGATGCGCTGATTATCGCCACCGCCACCGGCTCGACCGCTTACGCGCTGGCCTGCGGTGGGCCGATCCTGCCGCCGGAGCTGCGGAATATCCTGATCGTGCCGGTCGCGCCGCATTTGAGCATGGAGCGCCCGATTATCCTGTCGGAAGGCGCGACGGTGGAAATCATCCCGCCCCTCAACAACTCCACCGACATTGCGCTGACGGTGGACGGCGTGTTGATGGGGACGATTTTGCCGGGTGATCGGGTGCGTGTGCAGGCCAGCCAGCATATCAGCCGTTTCGCCCGTTTGCGCGAACGGCACTATTTCTACCGTTCGCTGTTAGACCGTCTGGAACCGCGCCAATCGGTGCGCTCGATCCCTGAAAAACGCCAGATTTAATCGTCGAGAAAGAACGATTCCCTATGTCCATGCCTGCGCCAACGACTGAAGAACTGACCTTTTGTGAGGTGCATCCTGACCGCGAAACCAGCCTGCGTTGTAACAAGTGCGGGCGGTTGATGTGCGTGGAATGCGCCGTCCCGACTCCGGTGGGCTACCGCTGCAAACAATGCGTCCGCCAGCATGAGGATAAATTCTTCAACGCCAGCCCCAACGACTACGCCATCATCGCGGCGGTATGCGCGGCGCTCACGGGCGTGGGCGCGTTCATCATCAGCGCCATCGGCATCTGGTTGATTTTGACGATCATCGCAGCCATCCCTATCGGCGGCGCGATTGGCGAGGCGGCGCTGCGGGCAACCGGACGGCGGCGCGGGCGCTATTCGGCGCAAATCGCGGGGGCGGCGGCGCTGCTGGGCGGGCTGTTGGGCGGCGTGATTCATGCCTACAGCGCCATCCAGCAGGCGCTGAACGTGGCGATCACGCAGCTGGGACAACAGGCGGTTCCGCCCGTGCCAATCGAGATGGTCGTGAACGCGGTTGTTCAGGACATCGGTCTGCTGGTGTTCGTGGGAATGGTCACATTCTTTGTGTACAGCCGTTTCAAAATGCGGGGGTAGAAGCCAGCCCTCACCCCCTGCCCCCTGTCTCCCAACCGCTGAGTACAGCTAGGCGAGGGGGAAATGCGGGGACTCTGCGCGGGACGAAATCTAAGCAAAAACAAACCAAACGCGGTGCGCTTGGTATACTCAGGTTAAAATGACCTTTTCGTGAATGGGACGACAGACGATTTTCGGGAAGCGGATTGCAAACCATGCTCGAAGAACTTCGCATTCATAATTTCGCCATTATTGACCGCCTCGAATTGGAATTTGCCACCGGCTTCAACGTCATCACGGGCGAAACCGGCGCGGGCAAATCCATCATCATTGACGCGGTAGAACTGCTGCTGGGTGGCAAAGCCGATCCGTCCTTCGTGCGGGCGGGTTCTGACAAAGCGATGGTGGAAGGCGTGTTCGCGCTGAACAAGACCACCGCCGCACTGGTAAGACCCATCCTCGAACGTGAGGAAATGGAAGGCGACGTGCCGAACTACGTCACCCTCTCGCGGGAAGTGCGTACCAACGGGCGTTCTGCCGCCCGCATCAACGGCGTGAGCGCCACGCAGGATTTGCTGCGCGAGGTCGGGTCGCTGCTGGTGGATGTACACGGGCAGAGCGAACACCTGTCGCTGCTGAACCCCCGCGCCCATATTGATCTGCTCGATCGCTACGCTGAACTGACCGAGATGCGCCTCGCGCTCGGCTCGCTGGTGGAGCGCGTTCACCGTGTCCGCGCCGAGATTACGCGCTTGCTCTCGGACGAGGCGGCGCTCAAACGACGCGCCGAACAACTGCGGCATGATGTGGAAGAAATCGAAGAAGCCGATTTGCAGGTGGGCGAGGATGACGAACTGCGCGCCGAACGCACCCGCATGGGCAACAGCGAACAACTGGCGACCCTCACCGCCGAAGCCTATTTGCTCCTGCATGGCGACGACAACAGCGACCAGCTTTCGGCGGTTGACCAGCTGATGCAGGTGGCGGTGCTGCTAGGCAAGCTGGCGAATATTGACAGCGACATGAAAGAACACGCCACCGAAGCCGACAGCCTTGCGGAAGAAGCCGAAGAACTGGCGCTGGTGCTGCGCCGCTATACCGACCGGGTAGAGTTTAGCCCGGAACGGCTGAACGAAGTCGAGGAACGGCTGGAACTCATCAACAAGCTGCGCCGCCGCTACGGGACAACGGTGGAAGCCGTGCTGCAATACGCGGAACGAGCGCGGGCGGAACTGGACGGCATCGAGAACAGCGAAGAACGCCTGACCGAACTCCGCGCCGACGAGGAAAAGCTGCTGCGGCATGTGGGCGAAGTGGCGGAGCGCGTGAGCAAGGTGCGCGGCATGATCGGCGGCAAGATGGCCGAGAAGATTGTGGGCGAACTGGGCGACCTTCGGATGGAACGGGCGCAGTTCGAGGTGTCCATCACCCGCAAGCCCGACCCGCAAGGCTGCTATGTGGGCGACCAGCGATTCACCTTCGATACGACGGGCATTGATAAGGTCGAGTTCTTAATGAGCGCCAACCCCGGCGAACCGCTGCGCCCGGTGGCGAAAGTGGCTTCCGGCGGCGAGACAGCGCGAATCATGCTGGCGCTCAAACGGGTGCTGACGCAGGCCGACCAGACGCCTACGCTGATCTTTGACGAAATTGATACCGGCATCGGCGGGCGCGTGGGCGGCGTGGTGGGCGAAAAACTGTGGTCGCTGGCGCTCAACCATCAGGTGATGGTGGTCACGCATCTGGCGCAGTTAGCCGGCTATGGCGATAAGCATTTCCACGTCAAGAAGCGCGTCAGTGGCGACCGCACCGCCACGCAGGTTATCACGCTGGACGACGAGACCCGCCGCGTGGACGAGATGGCGGAGATGCTAGGGGCGCAGGGCGAAAGCGGCAAACTGAGCGCCCGCGAACTGCTGGCCGGCGCGGAACTGTTCAAAGAGGAACACCGCCCGCCCTCGGCGCGAAAGCCCAAACCCGCCAAACAGGACAAACTGCTGTGAAATTTGCCTTCATCCCCTGCCCCTTTTTAAGCATAGGGGTTTGAAGAACCTCACCCCCGTCCCCTCTCCAACACGCGGAGTACCGCTTTGGAGAGGGGTGAAAGAGTCTGCTGCTTGCTCCCCCTCGCTGTTACTTTTCCGCGCCATCCCCCCACAGTGGGGGGATTCAAGTGAAAGAGTCTGCTGCTTGCTCCCCCTCGCTGTTACTACGGAGAGGGGGTTGGGGGGTGAGGTTTTAGGTTGAGGGTTATCCTGCAAAAAACCTACCCTTGAAAGGGGGATAGGGGACTCTGCCGCCCCGCGCTGTTCGGTTAGCGATAGCCCGCGATGATCTGAACCAGCTGACGGGCGCGGTGCTGGAAGGTGTGTTCTTTCAGCACCCGCGCCCGCGCCGCCGCCCCCACCGCCGCCCGTTCGCCGTCGTGCGCCAGCAGGAAGCGGTAGCGATCCACCGCTTCCTCGCTGGACTGCACTACGAACAATTCTTTGCCCGGCTCGAACCATTCTTCGATGCCTTCATACGGGTTGGCGACGATGCAGCAGCCCATCGCGCTCAACTCGAACGGGCGCGACGACGACGAGGCGTACACGCTGGCATGAGCGCGGCGGGTGATGCACAGGTTGATCTTGCTGCGGCAGGCATATTCGCGCAGTTTGCTAAAGCTCAAATAGGGCAGCAGTTCAGTGCGTCCGAGGTCGCCCAGATGGGTGCCGCGCACCGCGAAACGGTCGGCGGGCAGCGCGGCGGCAGGCGTGGCGATCATATCTTGCACCCACTGGGCGCGGTACTCGCGGCCATGCCCGTAGAACATCACATCAATATCTTGCGCCGCCACCGCCACCGGACTGAACACATCGGGGTCGGCGCCATAGTAGACGGTATGCACCGCCCGCGCACCCAGCGCCTTCAGCGCCGCCTCGCCGCCTTTGCTGTTGCTGAGGATGGCGGTGTACTCGCCGGGGTCAGCACCGGGGTAGATGCGAAAGCCAGACGCGAACCCCGCCATGCTCGGCAGGCTGGCCGGCACATCGCCATCATAATAGAACACGGGCTTGTGGTGCTTGCGCTGGATTTCCGCCGCCACCCCCACCAGATGATTCAGCGGCGCGGTCAAAATCAGCACCGCGTCCGCGTCCGGGTTGCGGGTGAGCAGGCTGTCCAGATGGCGCGCCCACAGCGGCGTGATGAAGGTCTGCACAGCACGGCGAATCAGCTTGTCGCTGGCGGACTCGCTGCCGGTCGCGGCGGCGTTCACATCCGGCATGCCGGTCATCTGCACGGGCGGCGCGTCCCCCACCACCTTCCGCAGCGCATCGCGCACGGCCTTAAAGGTGTCGCCCTGCCATTGAGCCGGATTGGGCGCGGCCCGCCACCACAGCGTTTCGATGGCTGGCCCCTGATAGGGCGTGGCGATCACATCCACGCCGATTTCGTACAGGGCTTTCAAAAGCTGCCACCACGCGGGTGTGGCGCTGAAAGGCTGGGTTAGATCAAGAGAGGCACACACGACAATCAGTTTCACGGGGGGCTGCCTATCCGCTGTACACGGTCAATCGGCTGAAGCATACCATTGGCGGCGGGACGTGGGTAGGGATGTTTCAGGTGTGGGGAAGGGCTGCCAGAAAGCCGCAGCGGAGGGGATTGGGATGGAACAGAGGCAGCCCCCCCGAAAAACACCCCGAAAATGAGCGTTCTGCGAAACTCGAATTAGTGCGCCTATTACGTTATTTTTTAGGTTTACTTTGTGTTTGCGATTCGTGCAATAAAAGAAATTATTGAGGGAAGAATG